>Ga0210051_1005105_pt1 | contig 12634 bp, 13 predicted proteins | sample CryGey092014_all_FD_185464 | JGI IMG/M metagenome (GOLD analysis project Ga0210051, IMG submission 185464) | Groundwater microbial communities from aquifer - Crystal Geyser CG23_combo_of_CG06-09_8/20/14_all (SPAdes) (version 2) | ecosystem: Environmental > Aquatic > Deep subsurface > Groundwater...
CATAAATTTCAGTTAGCAATAAGTCTTGATGGCAAGAAAATAACCCATGATAGATTTCGTAAATTCAGAGATGGTAAAGGAAGTTTTGACATCGTGGTTAGAAATCTTGCTTTTCTTTTTCAGAATATTAAAAAAGAAAATATTGCTGCCAATATAGGCATTGTCCCTTCGGAAGTTAGAAGGTTGTTTGACAACTACAAATATATAATTTCTCTTGGATTTGACACTGTAAATCTTGAACCAATTTATGGATTTGAAATTTGGGACGAAAAAAACCAGAAAGAATTTGAAAAACAAATGAAAAAAATTATTGATTTTATTTTAAAAGGAATCCATAAAAAACAATTTTTATTCTTAACCACTATAAATAGGGAATTAAAATATAAAACCCTCTCTCGGTTGAACAAAGGAACTTGTCTTTTTGACCAGTTTTTAGAAATTTATCCGAAGGGCGATATGGGGTTTTCGTCATTTTTTTTCAACCTACCAGAGCCTCAACGAAAAAGATATATTATTGGAAATGTGGCCAAACAGGAAATAAGACCTGAATATAGCTCTTGTCGATATAGCAAGAGAAACTGTCAAAATTGTTTGACAGATTACTTCAATATTTTTGATAAAAGCCAGAGCTCAGAGATTGTTCGCAGGAGAAATTTTTATAGTGAAAATGCTTGTTATGAAAAATATGCCACAATGGTGGCAAAGATCAAAAATAACCCATCTTTTTGCGAGAAGATTCCTTTTAAAGAAACTCATAATCAACAAGAATATCAGGTTTGCATAGAACAATTTAGATAGTAGTTTTTATCGTAAAATATAAGATAAACCGGGTATTTTTACCCGGTATTTTAGTTGCAAAAATTTTATTGTTTTGGTAGGATAGGAATAATGGAAATTCGACGGTTTTTTTTAGGCATCACTACCCATTGTAATATGGCCTGTTCTTATTGTTTTGTTAAAGATACTAATGAATTTATGAAATTGGCTGAAGCTGAAAGATATTTAAGATTTTTTTTGAGATCAGCTGGGAAAGAGAAACTTCTTTATCTTTATGGCGGTGAACCTTTGATTTATTTTGATTTTATTCAAAAAATTATCCCCTTTTTTTATCAACAGGCCAAAAAATTTAATAAAATACCCTCGGTCATTATAGTTACCAATGGGACAATTTTCTACAAAAAAATATCTAATTTAATAAAAAAATATCAGATTAAAGTGATGGTTTCTCTTTCTGGTCAGGAAAAGTCTCATAATCTTTTCCGGCCATTGAAAAATGGCCAAGGAAGCTTTGCTCTGATCAAAAAAAATCTCAAAGAATTTTTTAAAATAGTACCAAAAGAAGATCTCTGGGTCAGTTATACTCTTCATCCAAAAATGCTTAAAAATTTCCAGTTAGACCTTCTTTATTTAATAAAACTTGGCTTTGAAAATATTCATATTGAGCCAGTTCAATATACCCCCGAAGTTTATTGGACAAATTCTCAGCTTAATAAATTTAAACAAGGGGTTAATTATCTATTTAATTATCTAAAAAAGAATATCGCTAAAAATCGGCTTTTGTTCAACTCAAAAGCAATTCGGGATTTAGAGATTTTGCTTGGCCTGGCTCCTAAAGATAATTTTTCTTATAGCCTTTATAATAATCTAAGGGTCTGGCTTGGCTCCAAACTCACTTTTTCTCATTTTGCGGCTAATCTTGGCAAAAAACAACCTTTCAAAAGAAAATTATTTCAAAAAGGATTTTTAGATTTTGGGGAGAAATTTGGCCAAAAAGAGTTAAAAAAAATTTTTCGCTCATCCATTGAAATGGATAGCCGCGAGCCTGATTATTTTAAAGCTGGCCAAAAAGTTTGGAGCATTTATGATCAGGCCTGTAGAGATTTAGCTCAGAGAGTTATTCTAAAGTCGCAAAAAAACAAAAGCTATAAAAGATATATTCAAGAAGCCTTAGAAAGAGCTATATGAAAAAAGAAAAAACCTACTTAATCAGGCTACCTTTAATCTGCAATTTCAATTGTCGTTTTTGTTTTCTGGAAAAAAAAGAGAGCAATATCTCTCAGTTTTTTTGGGGTGATATTTTACGACAAATTGATGATGCCAAAAAAACTAAATCTACTAAAATTACTTTCAGTGGTGGTGAGCCGACTTTAATTAGGGAGCTACCTCTTTTAATTAGTTACGCTAAAGAAAAAGGAATATCAGAGGTTGAGCTTCAGACTAATGCTCTAAAATGCGCCTACGAAAATTATATTCAAGAATTAAAAAATGCTGGCCTGGATTCGGTTTTGATAGGCTTTCATTCTCACCAAGAAAAAAATTTTGATTTTCTTACTCAGACCAATGGTTACTTCCCAAAAGTTTTAAGAGGTATTAAAAATCTTTTTCAATATAAAATTGCTGTTTCTTTTAACCATACTATCACTGCTTTCACTTACCGAGATTTAGAAGAATATGTTAAATTCATTCTCAAAAATTTTCCTAAACCGAAAAGTGTTTTCTTGACTTTGGTTTATCCTTGTGGTCAGTGCTGGCAACACAAAAATCTTATTCCTCGAGCAAGCGAGGTTGCTCCTTATTTTTTAAAGGCCTGGCAATATTGTCGAGAAAAGGAAGTCCGGGTAGTTACGCCCCACTGCGGAATGCCTGGTTTTCCTCTTTGCCTGCTTGAAAATAGCGGCCAGACCGATTTAGAAGAGCTAATAAGCTCAGGCCGGAAAAATATTCGGACTGAAGAATTTGATTGCATCAATCTTAAACCCAAACGCTGTCAAAAATGCAAATATGATAATATTTGCGTTGGCATCGCTCTTAATTATAAAAAACTTTATGGCTTAAAAGAATTTAGCATATGCCAAGATTAGAATTAAAACTATATTCTCTTCATATTACTGATAGATGTAATCTTCAATGTCATTACTGCTACGTGAAAAAGAGGAAAAAAGTAATGAATCTGTCTTTAGCTAAAAGGGCTATAGATTTTCTAAGTCCAGATTTAGCTGAACCGCTAATAGAGATAGGAGAATTAGGTCTTTTTGGCGGTGAGCCTCTTTTAGAGTGGAACTTGATTAAAAAAATAATAGCTTATGCCGAAACAAAGCCAAATATTAAAAAATTTGGGGTGGCTACCAACGGATTATTACTGAACAAAGAAATTCTTGAATATTTTATAGAACATAATGTTTATCCCGCTTTGAGCATTGACGGAATTCAGATAGCCCAAGATAGACATTGAGTTTTTCAAAATGGCCAAGGGAGTTTTTTTATTTTAGATAAAAAATTGGATTTAATCCAAGGATACCTTCAAGACCTTCCAAAATTAGATATCATAGTTAGCTTTACTCCATTAACTGTTTCTTATTTAGCCAAGTCTTTACAATATTTAATAGACAAGGGATTTGGAGATCGTACAAGATTTAATATTCGACCGGCAATAATACCAGATATTAAATGGCAAGCATTTGATTTTAAGACTTTTGATGAGCAGATTTTTAAGATAGCCGAAATTTTTGTCAAAAATTTTAAAAAAAGAAAATATTTAAATATCTGCGCTAATGAAGATTTACCACTTGATTTTTGCTTTCTGAATCTTATTAAAGTTGGCGATAATCAATATTGTGGTTTAGGTAGAGAAACATTAGGTATCTCCATTGAAGGAAAAATATATCCCTGCTATGTTTTTGCCGCTGCCCAAAATTCTCAAAAGAAAAAATTTATTTTTGGAGATGTCGCAAACAGCTCATTAAACCAGGTAATTAATAAAATAAGAAAATTTCATCAAAATCAATCAAATAGATGCCAAGGTTGTCTATTTTGGAACTGGGTCGTTGGTAAAAATCTTTATTAGCCACTTAATCTATATAGTCGGTTATATCAATCTTGGCTTAAGGCCTCTCAATATGTCGTTGATACTCTTAAAAAATTTTGAATACCTAATGGAAAAGACAGGTTGTTAAGGAAAACTAAGACAGAAAATTAAAACGGTTATTAAAGAACTTATTAGGAAGGATTCCTATCAGAGAACGAGATTTGAATATTCGTTAAGGGTGGGAAATAATCAACTCGAGAAAAATTTCCGATTTGTTAATTATGATGATTATTATTTAGATTTTGAAAAGAGTTTGTATTTAGATAGGATAAATTTAATCAAAAAGATAATTCAGAATCATTTTGGCTCAAAACCAATTTTTAATAGATTTTTTACTTCGTTAAAAAAATTAAACCATTATCAATTACCTTTATATTTTGGCATTGAGACCAAAGATAAAAAGATTTTTTTGAAATTTTATCTTAATTTTTTTAACCTAAAAGACAGAAACTTAGCCAGCCAACTACTTCAAGATTTTTTTAAAAAACTAAATTTGAAAACTAAGCTAGAAAAAAGAAAATTCTCGTTGTGGGGACTCACTATAGATAAAAATGAAATTTTTGGTCACAAAATTTACTATCTTTATAAGAAAAATTTTAATTTAACTAAATTCAATTTTTCTTCTTTTGAGCAGAAAATTTTCAATTACCTAAATGCCTATAATCGGGAAAACTACTTTCTTATTACCGAGAGATATGACCGAAACAAAGCTATTTCCAAAAAATAGAAGTCAAAGTTAAAAAAGACATTGACCGAAAAGAATTTCTCAAAAAATTATTGGCAATCAACCAAAACAGTCTTCTTTATCCAGAAATCCAAAAAATTATAAAAAATACTAACGGTCAGATAGAGGTAGTCATAGCTGAAGAAGATAAATTAACTATTTATGTGAAATTGCTCAATTATGCCTAAAAGATTTTTTTCTAAAATAAACAAAGAAATTTTTGCTCTAAAGTTATCAGTAACTACCCATTGTCTCCTTCGTTGTCGTTATTGTTTTGTCAGAAAAACAAACCAGATGATGGACTTTTCGACCGCTCACGAGGCAATAAATTTATTACTTCATTCTCCTGGCCAAAAGAAAATGCTCATTATTTATGGCGGTGAGCCCTTATTAAATCCTTCTTTGAGAGAAATAATTTTAGAGGCAAAAAAATCAGCTAGGCTTTTAAAAAAAGAATTGATATTATCTTTAGCTACTAATGGCTTGTTATTAAATAAAGAGAATCTAAACTTTTTTAAGCAATATAATGTTAAGATTTCTATCAGTATTGATGGCAGAAAGAAATCCCATAATCAAAATCGAATTTTTGCCGATAGTCGTGGTTCCTTTGATGCGATTGTCCAAAATTTACCCCAGACCTTAAAGATTTTAAAAAAACAAAATATCTCAGCTATTATGACCATTGCCCCAAATTTAGCCCAAAATATGTTTGGAAATTTTTCTCATCTTTTAAGAATCGGTTTTGAGAATGTTCATCTTGATCCAATTCAGGGAAAAGCTTGGACCAAATATCAAAAAAGAAATTTTTGCGTTCATTTAATGAAAATTATAGATTATCTTTTGGGCAAAATTGAAGAAAAAAAATTTATTTTTTTAAATCCGCTTAACCAGTTTTTAGCTCAAAAAAAGAGCTTAAATGAAATTTTTGATTGCCCTTTTTATAAATGTTTAGAAGTTTATTCCCAGGGAGAGATTGCCTTTTCGCCTTTTTTGCTAAATTTACCTGAACCTCAAAAGAAGAAATATATTGTTGGCCATGTTAAAAATGGGTTTATCAAAAAATATCAAAATTGCCATTTTCATCAGATGTTTCATCAATGTCAAAATTGCTGGTCAGATTATTATCAAGATATTAATGAGCTAAAAAACGAGGGGGCTCAATTGGTCAACTGGCGCAATCAACTTTGTCAGAGAACAGCAAATTATATTTTTCAACAATCATTAAGTAATAAAAATTTCAAAAAATATATTGAAGAAGCAAAAAAGCGTATTTTTGAGTAAAATGAAAAGTCTCCAAGCTAAACAATTTATCAATCTTTTAACTAAAAAATGGGAGATTAGAGATAAAAAATTTCTTTTAGAGATAGTTAATTTTTTAGATAAAAATATAAATAAAAAAATCAGTTTTTATAATGGATTTGAATTTTCTTTGATTGAAGAGGAACCAAAAATCCGATTACTTCATTTAGATTTCTGGCAGCCAAATCTTTCCATTCAAGATATTAAAAAAATTATCAAAAAAAGAGAAACAGTCATAGCTTCTATTTTTCAACAGCTAAATCGAAAATTTAATTCTGCTTATAACCTTTCCTTACTTCAATCTTTTTTTCGATTTAATGAAAAAACTGGCCTTTGGCCAATTCAATTTGGCTTAGAATATCAAAATAAAACAAAGCCAAAAATTAAAATTTATTTGAGCGTTAATGGTGGTCGATTCTCCTTAAGAAATTTTTGTAAGAATTTTAATCTTGATTACAAAATTTTGGATAGAAAATTTAAAAATAAAAAATTTGACACAATAGCCATTGATTTTTTACCCAATAAAGATTACGGATTTAAATTCTATCCACTAACTGCTCAAAATAAAGGCCTGCTTTATAGAACAAGTAAAGAATCAAAAATTAGTTCAGTTAAAAACTGGGCAAGATTTCCCGATGGATTAATTGTAGATGATAAGAAAGTTGTAAATTTTATAAAACTGCCGACTTATTTATATAATCTAATTAAAGATAATAATTTTAAAATTCACTATTTTTGCCAGGAAAATGACAAAAAAAGCATTTACTTTAGATAAGTTAATATTTTCTGAGAAACTTAAAACCCTAATTTTAAAAAAAGGACCTCACCTTTCTCTTTTAGATGTTTTTAGTTTATTTAATAAAGAAAAATTATGTAACCTAAATGAGATAAGGGGGTTTTGGAAAGAATATATATTGGAAAGTAAAAAAAGAAGGATTGAAACTAAAATAAGTTTTTATATTCATATCCCTTTTTGCCAGAGTAAATGTGAGTATTGCCGCCATTTTTATTGGCAATGTCATAATGCAAAAGAACTGGATTATTACTTGAAATCACTGATTTTTAAAATGAATTTTTTTAAAGATACCTTCTCGGGTATTAAATTCAAAACACTTTATATTGGAGGAGGGACTCCTAGCATATTAAACGAAAGACAATTAAAAACTTTATTTACCGCTCTCTATAAAAATTTCAAATTTGAAGAAAAAGGCGAAAAAACCTTTGAATGTAACCCCATTAGCACTACTTTTAAAAAATTAAAAATCCTTGAACAATTCGGTATTAACCGCATTTCTTTTGGAGTACAGTCCACCAATGAAAAGATATTAAAATCTATGAAGAGGGGATATCAGAGTTTTGATTTGATAAAAAGAACCATTAATAATGCTAAAAAATGTAAGTTTAAAAGAATTAATGTCGATTTGATGATTGGTTTGGCTGGAGATAGCGCCGAGACAGCTATTAAAAGTTTTTCTCAGGTTGCGGCTTTAAGGCCTGACTCTATTGCTTTATATCCTCTTCAGCCAACTGACGATTATTTGAAAAAATTTTATAATTCAAATAAAAAATATTTTTATAAAGAACTAAAAAATAAAATAAACGAGTTTTTCGCTTTAATTAAAAAGGTAGCCGAAAAATATAATTATCTTTATTTTTTTCCTCTTTCAGAAGCATTAAATCAGATTACTGATGAATGGAATTTTATTAGCAAAGAATATACTACTCATCAAGAAAAACAATTTTCTTCTATTTATGATGACACTGAAAAAATTGACTGTTTTGGCTTGGGTACTCAATCTGCTTCTTATATATTTGGTAAGTTGAGATACCAGGATGTCGGGAAGGGTTTTTATCCGCTAGAGCCAACAGAAAGAATGTATCGCGCTATAAAATTTAATAACTTAAGAGAACAAAAATTATATTATCTCTTAATAGAATTAGATTCTAATAGATTATCCCTTCGGGCATATGAAAGACTTTTTAGTTCTAATTTATTAGAGGATTTTCAGAGAGCAATAACTGAACTCAAAAAACTGAATAAAATAAAAATTAAAAGAGATTTAATTTTTCTAACTTCAAAGTCTCCTCTTCAACGATTTGTTGATTCCATTTTCTTTTTGATAAAAGCTCAATAATTAAAAAAATAACCTCTTTGACTAAAGATGAGAAAAAATAAAATACAGAGAGTGGATATAAAAATTGGGTTTGCCTGTAATAATCATTGCAAGTTTTGCATTCAAGGCAATAAAAGAAATACTATTCCGATGAGACCAGAAAAAGAAATCCAGAAAAATTTAAAGCAATCGTTTCAAGCAGGTATCAGGGAAGTAGTTTTTACTGGCGGAGAACCGGCCCTTCATCCTCGCTTGTTAAATTTAATTAAATTCGCTAAATTCCTGGGTTATAAGCAAATTCAGGTTCAGACTAATGGCAGATTATTCGCTTATTTAGATTTTTGTAAAAAGGCAATAACTGCTGGCGCCAATGAGTTTGGAGTCTCCCTTCACGGACACTCAGCCAAAATTCATGATTTTTTAACTTCAGCACCAGGAAGTTTCAATCAGACTATTCAAGGGATTAAAAATTTAAAAAGTCTTAACCAAATAGTTATGACAAACACAGTAATTACGACAAAGAATTATAAATATTTGTCAGAAATTGCTAATTTTTTAATCAAATTAAAAGTTGATCAGTTCCAATTCGCTTTTTTGCATATTGGCGGTACTGTTTTGAAAAATCAAAATTGGATTATTCCTCGCAAAAAAAATGTTATACCCTATGTCAAAAAGGGCTTGGAGTTGGGGAGGAAAGCTGGAAAGAAAATGATGGTTGAAGCAATCCCGTTTTGTTTAATGGAAGGATATGAAAGGTATGTATCCGATGTTTATATACCACCAACTAAATCTTATGATGCAGGATATGTTATTAAAGATCATACTAAATATCGTTTAAATGAAGGCAAAATTAAACATTCAAATTGTCGGAAGTGTCGTTATTTTGATATCTGCGAGGGTCCCTGGCGAGAATATCCGGAAATTTTTGGTTGGGATGAATTTAAGCCCGTTAATTAATTTTTATTAATATGCTAGAATTAATTCTTCCAAAAAAATTCTGTCGCGAATATGTTGCTCTTAAAGGAGGTAATTCTCAATTAATAACTTTTATGGCCGTAGTTTTAGGGGTTAAACCACTAATGGATGACTGGATTAGAAAAGACAAACTAAAAGATTTTAAAAAGATTTGTCAAAAATACAAGCTTTGTCTTAAACCCAGTGCCATATTTGCTGATATTAATAATCCCCAATTGGAAAAAACTGCCATTGGTAAAGAAGTTTTAACTACTACCAAAACCAGAGGTTTCCCGCTTGAAGTAAAAATTGATGGAGAAGTTCATATTTTTATTGCTAAAATAAAATCCAACCTGGAAGCCGGATTTAAAAATGGCTGGTATCCTTTGGTTGTCAAAAATCGGGTTATTAACAAACCATACATTGATTATATAAAATTTGGTTATAATTTAGGATACCCGGATTGCTGTGTTAAATTTTATCAAAAATATAATGACTGGAGATACTATAGTCATTTATATGAGATTTTAAAAAATACTAAAGGAAAACCTTCTTTTTTAGCTAATCCTTTGACTCGACTGGTTTCTCTTTCTTACATTGCTTATCTTCCTTGTTCTTTTAATTGCTCAGCTACTATTAAAAAAAGTAAAAAATTACGAGCCTTAATTCAACAAAAAGAACCAGATTTTATTAAAAACGTTGACCAAATCTTAAAAACCCCATTTTTAGTTTTTTATGAAGATATGATTTATGGCTTTGAAGGGAAAATTGTTAAAAATCGCCTTTATTATCAAAAAGCTTATTTTTTTGGCGGAGATTTGAATAAAAATCTTTACCAATCAAAATTAGAAGAAGGCAATAACCTATTTATTAAAGATAAAAAAGTTTTTATCTTAAGAGATAATAAAATTCAGACTAAAATTATTTTTCCAAAAACTAAGCAAAAACCAATCGTTCCATTTTTAATTCAGTTTCAATAATTTTAATCATGAATACCTTTATTCAAATTCGAAAACAATTTAAAAAAATCGCTGGTTTTGAATTAAAAAAACGTCAAACAAATTCTCTTTCAGAGAAAATAATTAAAAAAGATCAATTATTTGAAGATTTAGCAAGGTTATACTTTGAGAGACCCAAAAAGTTTAATCAACTTTTGACAGGACTTCTTCCTTTAATTAATCAAAAAAACAACTCGAATGAAACTCTTTTAGCATTAGTTGGTTATCTTTATTACATTCAAGAAGATTTCCAAAAAGCTAAGATGTGCTTTTTAAAATGCATCAACTTAAACTCTCAAAATTTAGATAATTGGATTGATTTGGCTTTTACCCTTAGACACCTTGGCAATGATAAATTGGCTAATGGAATTTTATTTAATTATGATTATCTCATTCATTATTGTCATTTTTTGAAATTGTCAGGTTGTAGTTTTCTAAAATTAAAAAATCTTATTTCCAAGATATTTCAAAAATCTTTAGAAAAATTTAATCAAAATGATTCTTGATTATTTATTTTTGCCGGTTCTTTTAAGGAATTTGGAAAGAATATTTGAAATATTACGGTGATAAAGAATTAAAACCAATAGTTGACAAGAACCTTGGCAAGAATCTTTTGGTGGTGTAATATAACAAATAAAAGGAGGTGATGAAAAAAGCTCTTTAATCTTTAATAATGAAAGGAGGAGAAGACAATGAAAAGAATGGCAGTAATGTTAGTGATTTTTGTTCTGTTAGGAGGAATAGGCAGCTATGCTTATGCAACAGAAATAAAATTTGAGCCTTATCTCAAGATCGGTACAATAGCTTGGGATGAGCTCGGTGGTATTGGGGATCACAAGTCCATGGTAGCAGGGGTTTAAATGTAGATATCAAAATTAATTCCTTTGGAACCGGAATTGAACTTGAAAAATGGAAAGTTGCTGAAGGGCTGGATGACGATAAAGGAATTATCCCGGATGAAGGTTACAGCCTTTCTCTTGCTGGTAAATATTACTTAAAAGAAAAAAATGATTTCTATTTTTACCCCTATGTTCGGGTAAGTTTTGAAGAATGGCAAAGGGAAAAAAGTGAAAACTGGAAATCTTTAAAGTTCTTTAATACGGGGGTTGGAGTAGGATTAGAAAAGGGACCCGGATATTTAAAAACTGAGATAACAAAACCTTTTTCTGCAAAAGCAGGTGAGGAGAGACCGAGTGGTCGATATGGATTTTCGGCTGAAAGCGGGATAAAACTCAAATCCTTCTCAATCGGTTTGTTTTACAAATATGGAGGATTTGAAAACCCAGATGCCAAAATGACCCAAACCGGGATTATCATGGGTTATATCTTCTAAAATAAGAGCTAAAAAAAGGCGGTGAGAAACACCGCCTTTTTATGTTATAATGAACTAATGGTGGATTTACTTGATTTTTTATTTTTGCCAATTCTTTTCTTGATTGGTTTGATTACCGGTTATCAGGATTTTAAGGAAGGTAAAATTAAAAATAAGTGGATTATTTTAGGGTTGGTTTGGGGTCTGGGAATTTATATTTTCTTTTTAATTTGGGCTTTAGTAGTTCCTTATACTTTTATTTTACCTTCTTATATTTCAAAAGTTTTTATTAACAGTGCCATTGCTTTAGTGATTGGTTATTTATTGTGGTATTTTAATTTATGGTCAGCCGGCGATGCTAAGTTATTTTTTATTTTTTCTTTGCTTTTGCCTTTGAAATATTACTGGAAAACAGCTCTGCCTTATTTTCCTTCTTTTGCCCTTTTAATTAATATTTTTATTCCGGCTTTACTATTTTTGATAGGCCAAAATCTTTTTTATTTTTTAAAATCAATTTCAATTTCTAAAATAGCAGGTTTTTTCAGTTCGGGTATTTCAAAATTAAAAACCACCTACCCTACTTTTCTAAAAATTTTTTTTGGTTTTTTCTTAATCTTTATTACCTTCCAAATTATAAAAAATGAATTGGCTAATTTATTTGGCCAATTTGGTTGGTGGCAGGCTAGCGTTTTGTTATTAGTTATAATTTTGCGTAAATCTTTAAATAAAGTTTTTCAGAAAAATTGGTTTTTATGTTTATTTTCTTTGGGAATAATTTTTTATCTAATATTCGGTTATTTTGCTTTTTCCTATTCAATCCTGGCCAAACTTGCCCTTTTAATTAGAGGCTCCCTCTTTTTTATGGTTATTTTTATGGTTGCTTCATTATTAGTTTCAATGTTTGAAGAAAGTCAAAAAAAACACTTACCTTTTGCTATTTGGGTAATGACCGGAGCAATTATTACTATGTTTCTCCAAAGCTCTCTTCTCAGCTGGCTAATGCAATATTTAAGGTGAGGGTTGCCGCCAGCCAAATTTGGCTGGCGGCTTTACAGTTTTTAGAAATTTAGTTATTATTAATATAGAAAAATAACCTGAATTTTTTGGAACTTTAGCATAAATTCCTAAAATTCTTATGTTAAATAGCCAAAATTTCGTTAAAAACTATGAATCAATTTATCCTACTTATCGTGGGCATATTTGCCCTGACTTTTGGGTCAATTTTGGGTTACTATGCCAGGCAATCAATTGCCAAAAAGAAAGCCGGGACAATAGAGCAAACTCTCCAAAAGCGTCTTCAAAAAGCCAAAGAGACAGCTGATTCAATCCTTTCTGAGGCAAAAGAAAAATCTCAAAAAATTTTAGAAG
>Ga0210051_1005108_pt1 | contig 12630 bp, 11 predicted proteins | sample CryGey092014_all_FD_185464 | JGI IMG/M metagenome (GOLD analysis project Ga0210051, IMG submission 185464) | Groundwater microbial communities from aquifer - Crystal Geyser CG23_combo_of_CG06-09_8/20/14_all (SPAdes) (version 2) | ecosystem: Environmental > Aquatic > Deep subsurface > Groundwater...
TCTTCAATCGCCATTAAAAAAGGTTTCTCAATTTCTCTGACAGGTTCCGGGATATAGTCATCAATCGCCTTTAACAAATCTAAAATGGGCTTTACATCTGTATCATCGGCTGATGTAGCTGCCAAAGCCTTTAAAGCCGATCCCCGAATCACCGGAGTTTCATCTCCGGGAAAATTATATTTTTTCAAGAGTCCCCTAATCTCAGATTCAACCAAATCAATAATTTCCGGATCATCCACCATATCCACCTTGTTTAAAAACACGACAATGGATGGCAGTCCAACCTGCCGGGCCAAAAGAATGTGCTCTCTGGTTTGAGGCATGGGACCGTCAACAGCCGATACCACCAAAATGGCGCCGTCCATTTGAGCGGCTCCCGTAATCATGTTTTTGATGTAATCAGCGTGGCCCGGACAATCAATGTGGGCATAATGCCGTTTTTCCGTTTCGTATTCCAAGTGAGAAATACTGATGGTTAAACCACGCGCTTTTTCCTCAGGGGCGGCGTCAATTTGGTCAACCGATTTCTCCTTAATTTTGGGATTTTTTAAATGCAAAGTATGTAAAATCGCTGCCACTAAAGTGGTTTTGCCGTGGTCAACATGACCGATGGTACCAACATTGACGTGAGGTTTTTCTCTCACAAATTTTTCTTTTTCTGCCATAAATTTTTTGAAATCCAAAGCACAAAGTCCAAAATCCAAAACATTTAGAATTTTAATATTTGAATTTATGATTTATTTTGGATTTTGAAATTAGAATTTTGGATTCTAATTACATATTACTATTTTAATAATATTTTAAAAAAAGTCAACAATTACCTTCTCCTCGCCTCTACCTTCTCTTTCCCTCAATAATCTCCTGCGCTATATTATTTGGGACTTCTTCGTAACGGTCAAATTCCATTGTAAACGTTCCTCGTCCTTCAGTCAAGGATCTTAAAGAAGTGGCGTAACCAAACATTTCAGCCAGAGGAACTTTGGCGTCAATCACTTTTAAATTTATTCTGTCTTTGGTTTCTTCAATTTTTCCTCTTCTGGCTGATAAGTCTCCAATTGTATCGCCAAAAAAATCTTCAGGGACCACTACTTCCAATTTCATTACGGGTTCCAATATCATAGGACTAGCCTTTTTGCAAGCTGTTTGAAAAGCCATGGAGCCGGCAATTTTAAAAGCAATTTCTGAAGAATCCACTTCGTGAAAAGAACCATCATACAAAGTCACTTCCGTATCCACGATGGGATAACCTGCCAAAACCCCTTTATCAATTGCTTCTCTTACTCCTTTTTCTACTGCCGGGATAAATTCTTTAGGAATAGTTCCTCCTTTTATTTCATCTATAAATTCGAATCCCTGTCCTCTTTCTCGGGGGTTTACTCTTAAATAAACGTGGCCGTATTGTCCTCGGCCGCCGCTTTGCCTGATATATTTTCCTTCAGCTTCCGCTGTTGTCCTTATCGTCTCTTTGTAAGCTACTTGAGGTTTTCCAACATTGCCTTCCACCTTAAATTCCCTTCTCATTCTATCAGCAATAATTTCCAAATGCAATTCGCCCATTCCAGAAATAATTGTTTCTCCTGTTTCTAAATCTCCTTTAATCCTAAAGGTGGGATCTTCTTCTGCCAACCTCTTCAATGCCTGACCCATCTTTTCCTGGTCAGCTTTGGTTTTGGGTTCAATTCTGATTGAAATAACCGGTTCCGGAAAACTTATTTTTTCAAGAACAATCGGGTGATTTTCGTCGCATAGAGTGTTACTGGTTTTGGTGTTTTTCAGTCCGACCGTGGCTGCAATGTCACCCGCAAAAATTTCTGAAACCTCCTCACGTTCGGCTGCATGCATTCTTAAAATCCTGCCAATTCTCTCTTTTTCGCCGGTGGTTGAATTTAACAAATAAGAACCCTTATTGAGGAACCCCGAATATACTCGAAAATATGTCAAACTGCCGACGTAAGGATCGGAAGCAATTTTAAAAGCGAGGGCAGAGAAAGGTTCTATATCTTTAGGTTTTCTCTCAATTTCTTTTCCTGTCTTAGGGTCGGTACCTTTTACCGGCGGCAAATCCGCCGGACAAGGAAGATAATAACAAACCGCATCCAAAAGAAGCTGAACTCCTTTATTCTTCAAGGCCGAACCGCACAGCACCGGTATCAATTTATATTCCAAAACTGCTTTTCTTAAAATTTTTCTCAGTTCCTCCGGGGAAATTTCTTGACCAGCTAAATATTTTTCTAATAATGTTTCGTCTTCAGCTGCGATTTTTTCAACTATTTTTTTTTGCCATTTCTTGGCTCCCTGTAATAATTCTTGGGGAATTTCTTCTTCTTTGACAATCTGACCGAAGTCTCCCTCAAATTTGAAGGCTTTCATTTTTAACAGATCAATTACTCCCTCAAAATTTTCTTCCTCTCCTATCGGTATTTGAAGAGCAACGGCATCGGGTGAAAGTTTCTGTAAAATTGATTCAAAACTTTTTTCAAAGGAAGCTCCAGTTCTGTCTAATTTATTTATGAAACAGATTCTGGGGACTGAAAATTTATCAGCTTGACGCCAGACTGTTTCTGACTGAGGCTCCACTCCTGCTACCCCGTCAAAAACAACTACGGCTCCATCCAAAACCCGCAAAGATCTCTGAACCTCAGCCGTAAAATCAATGTGGCCCGGCGTATCAATGATATTAAACCGGTATTCATTCTCTTTTTTCTTTTCTAAATCGCTTGGCGTCCAAAAGCAAGTCGTGGCAGCGGCCGTAATCGTAATCCCTCTTTCTCTTTCCTGCTCCATCCAATCCATAATTGCCTGACCGTCGTGCACCTCACCGATCTTGTGAGAAATTCCGGTATAAAAAAGCACCCGTTCTGAAACGGTCGTTTTTCCTGCGTCAATATGAGCAATAATTCCAATGTCTCGGTATTTTTCTATAGGATATTGCCTGGGCATAATTAAAAATCTTTACCCGAGCGTCCTTACCACGTGAAGTGCGCAAAAGCCCGATTTGCTTCAGCCATGCGGTGCATATTTTCTTTTTTCTTTATGGCACCTCCCTGGTTATTAGCCGCTTCAATTAACTCATTGGCTAATTTTTCCTTCATCGGTTTTCCTTTTTTATCTCTGGCTGCCTGAAGTATCCAACGCATCGCCAAGGTCATCCGTCTGTCTCCCCTGACTTCTCTCGGCACCTGATAGGTAGCTCCGCCAATTCTTTTTGGTTTTACCTCCAAAAACGGAGAAGTATTTTTAATTGCTAAATCAAAAATTTCCAAGGGTTCTCTTTGCGTTTTTTCTTTTACAACATCAAAGGCCTGATAGACAATTTTTCTGGCTATCGTCTTTTTCCCTTTTTTCATTACCTGATTAATAAACTTTGCCACGGTAACATTGTTATAAACAGGTTCGGATAAAATTATTCTTCTTTGTTTCCTTTTTCTTCTCATGTTTGAGTTTTTATAGAGTAAGGGCGATGAGATAAATCTCATCTTCCCCCTCAGCTAACGCTTCGAGAAACGAAGGTGGGTTCGCTGAACTTCGTTCATCTCACACCCTGCGCTTCGCTTGGGCAGATGAAGGCAAACCCGAAGGGGCAAACTTCATCGGCTAAATAACTTTTATTTTTTTTCTTTCTTGGCGCCGTACTTTGACCTGCTCTGTTTTCTTCCTTCAACGCCGCCTGTATCCAAAATTCCCCTCACTATATGATATCTGACACCCGGCAAATCTTTGACTCGGCCACCTCTGATTAAAACCACGGAGTGCTCCTGTAAACCATGACCTTCGCCCGGAACGTAAGCAGTTACTTCCATACCGTTGGTCAAACGAACTCTGGCAACTTTTCTTAAAGCCGAATTTGGTTTTTTAGGGGTAATCGTAAAAACCTTAAGACAAACTCCTCTTTTGAATGGAGAAGGAAATTTTCTTGGTCGATTTTTTAAAACATTAAAAGCGAATTCCAAAGCCGGCCTCTTCCCAGATTTTTTTATTTTTTTTCTTCTTTTTCTAATTGATTGTCTAATAGTAGGCATAGTGGTATCGCAAAGGTTAGTCGCTCGCCTTCGGCTCGCTCTTTAGAAACCCTCGGTTTCTAACGTTTTCGCCTTGGGCGAAAGCCTGTTTTCCTACACGGGGAAACCGAAGGGTTTCCCCGACCCCCTTCCGATGTGGGACGGTTATTCGCTCAAAAATAATAAAGCGCCAAGCGCTCAATATAATTTAGCAGATATTAAAATTGAAGTCAAACTACTTAATCTCTAAAATGTATTATCTAACCAATTCGGTAACAAAAATTTCTAAAGCGAGGCAGGGTGTGAAGGGAGCACTTCGCAGCCGAGCCCAAGAAAGACTTGAATTTCAGTTAAAGGTGTTTTGAGGCTCGGCGAGAAATAGCAGCGGCGGAGATGAAATGCGTCTTTTAACTTTAGCCGACTGCGTGCTCCCTGAACAGCCCGCCGAGCGATTATTTAAAATTGTTACCAAATTGATTACCATTACATCTAAAATAAGTTGGTCCCTACAATTAAACTGAAAATCCAGTTAATAAGCAAAACCACCCAGTTAAATAAAAAGAAAATTACAAACAATAGAATAAATAAGCCAAACTGTCTTAAAGTTATTTTTAGATTTTCCAGTCCCTGAGGCAAAAAAGTAAATAAGATATGAGACCCGTCCAAAGGAGGAATCGGCAACAAATTAAATATCCCTAAAAGTAAATTTATATAGACAACATAAGAAAACATTAGATGAAGACCTGGAACAGCGGAAATTGCCGGAAAAAATCTTAAAGCCAATCCGAAAAATAAAGCAACGGCAAAATTTGCCGCCGGACCCGCTGCCGCTACTTTGGCAGAACCGTATTTTTGGTCCCGAAAATTATAAGGATTAATCGGCACGGGCTTTGCCCAGCCAAAAACCGGTCCCCTGCCTCCTGTTGCCAAAAGCATCAACAAAGGCAAAAGAAAAGAGCCGAAAGGGTCAAGATGTTTTAATGGGTTCAAAGTTAATCTGCCTGAATATTTGGCAGTTGAGTCACCCAAATAATTTGCCATTGTTCCGTGAGAGACTTCGTGGATGACGGCTGAAAAAATTAAAATGATAATCAAAAATATCCATTCTGCCATATGTTAAATTATATCATTAAATTTAAACTTGTAAAAAATAAAAATCTTATTATAATAAAACCATATGGCACGAGAATGCGTAATTTGCGGAAAATCATCAAAAAAGGTCTGGCGAAGAGTCAGATTAAGAGCGGAAAAATTCAATCCCACAATAAAAAGAAGACAGCATCCCAATTTGCAGTGGGTCAAATTAGCTTCGGGCAGTCGAAGAGATAAATCTCTTCTTCACCCTTCGCTACGCTCGGGTAAAAGAGTTAAGGCTTGTGCGAAATGCATTAAAACACTCTCCAAGAAAAAGTAGTCGATGAAGTTTGCCTCTTTCTCCGAGCCCCCAAAGGGAGCGAAGGTGAAAGATGAAGATTTATCTTCATCGCACAGAGTTTGCCTTCATCTCCACCCTTCGCTTCGCTCGGGTAATTCGGGTAATCTACGGGGTGTAGTATAACAGCAGTATACCATTTTGGGGTAATGGCGACCCCGGTGCAACCCCGGGCACCCCGAAATTTAACCATTCTTTAATAAGAAGCGGTTTTTTGATATAATAAATAAAATATTTCTAAAAATTATGTTACTCAAAGTTAAATGTGCTTTTTGCGGAAAAGAATTTTTTAGACCATCGGGAAGAGTGAATGAGGCTAGAAAATTTAAATGGAAACAATTCTGCTCTTCGGATTGTCTAATTAAATCAAAAATGACTGGTAAAATATTATCCTGTGCTAATCTTGAATGCAATAAAAAATTCTACCGCGAACATAAAAAAATTAAAAAAGTAAATAAAAGTTTTTGTTCCAGCTCTTGCGCTGCCATATTCAATAATAAAAAACGGACGGCTCATATTCCCTTGAATGTATGTAAAAATCCAATCTGTAATAAAGTTATTCCCCGAAATAGAAAATACTGTTCACTTTCTCATAGAATAAATCTAAGGAAAATCCCTATAGAAATATATAAAGAAAAAATAATTGCCCGTATCCTTGCTTTCCATAAGATGAAAGGGCGAATCCCAGTAAAAAGAGAAATGTCTGGAATGTACGGGACAGCAAGAGAGCTATTCGGCAGTTGGAATAAAGCAATATCGACTGCTGGTTTACATCCGAATCCTGTACTATTTGCCGAAAAACATGCGGCTAATGATGGGCATATTTGTGATTCCTTCTCAGAAAAAATAATTGACGATTGGCTATATTTTAACAATATCAAACATCAACGAAATATCCCCTATCCTAATAGCCCCTACACTGTTGATTTTTTAATAAAGGGGGAATTCGTAGAATTTCTTGGGCTTAGTGGTGACCTTAAAGAATATGATAAAAATGTAAAAATGAAAGAAAAATTAGCAGAAAAGCACAAACTTAAACTAATTAAAATCTTTCCAAAAGATTTATTCCCAATTAATCGCCTTTCCCAAATTATAAAAATTTAATGGAGTAATTCCCGGCACTCCGACCAAAAAAACAGAGGACAGTCCTCTGTTTTTGGCTTTCCAATAAAGATTCTAAATTTTTTTACTCAATACAGCAATTAATTATTTTTTTCACCAAGTCGCTCAACTTTCCCATAAAGCCGGATTTTTCTTTCTCGGCGGCAACGGCGCTGGCGGCAACTGCCGGCGGATCGCCAAATAAATCTTTGGCATTATTTGATTTTAAATCGTGGACATTCAACATATTGTCGTCAATTTTTTTGACATCTGAAACGTTAAGCAGTTTCAGATTTAAACCCCAAAACAAAGAATATAAATCAAAGGCTTTCGCAAATAAATCCTCCGCCTCTTTTTTCTCGCCTTTTCCTAAATATTTTGTTCCCACTTCTATCAGTCGCATTGTGGCGGCCAACAAATGTTTTGAGATGCACCACACTTCGCCTTCGTATTCTTTGATGATTTTCTTTAACAATTCCTTGCGGATTTCCCGGGCCTGGTTTAGCAAGTCATAATATTCGGATTTTCCGGTTTTAGCTCCCGTGAAGAAAAAATGTTCCTCAATGGAAATCAGATTCATTATGGCAATAGATAAATCTTCGTCAGAAGACAAATCAAGTTTGCCGCCTTTTGACTCTTTGACTTTTTCTAAAAGTTTTTGAATTTCTTTTTCTTTGCTCATAAAAATTCACAGCCCACTATGTAGTGGAAAATTAAAGTTGTGATGACTAAAAATAAAACAGGTAAGACGACTTTTTGAAAAGGGAAAAATACTTTCCCCTGATTCATCTTTTTTAAGAAAGAATTGAGCCAGACAGCTAAAACAAAAGCCAAGGTGCCGAAAATCATCCCCAATAATAATTTATCCATGCCCCAGAATTTGTTAAAGGGATTGCCCATGATTCCCATCAAATAAAGCGGAGCAATAACAATGAGGTAGAAAACAGCGACAATAACCAGCCATCTGAATTTAAAGTTAATCTGCTTTTTATTCAGCCAGCTTAAAGTCCAGCCAATCATTGAAACAATCAAACCCCCGATCCAGATTCCGGAAAGAACGTCATCAATTCCCAGCCAGCGGCAAAGACCCACTCCTGCCCCCACCGCCACCGTACAAATAGGACAAACTGCTTTTACTGAATTAGCAAATAAAAAAATTCCGGAAATTATTAATAAAATTAGTGAAATTTTTCGCATTATTTTTCGTTAATCTTTTGCTGGAAGAAATTAATTATGTCTGCATCTCCGACAAGACATTCAGATCCCGTCCAGAGAAAAGGAACGCCAACTTCTCCTTGTGATAAGCCGCATTTTCCTGCTTTTTCCAAAAGCTCGGCGGCATTGTCTTTATTATTATAAACTTCTTTTTTATCAAAAAAAACTTTTTCATCAACTTTGTTTTCTTTGATAAATTCGTCAACATTAGCACAATGAGGGCACCCATCACCGTAAAATAACACAATGTTGCTTTTCTGCGGCATACCATATTTCCAGAAAACGAAAATAGCAATAGCTATCAAAACTGTCGCAATCAAAATTAGCAATAAAACTTTCTTGTTCATATAATCTATGATACCAAATTTATTTTGATATTCAAGGCTTTATCTTGGCTGTTAAATCTTCCCTCCTGACAACCTTAATTTATATTTTTTCATTGAAAGAGAATTTAAAACAACGCTAACCGACGAAAAGGCCATAGCAGCGGCAGCAATTGCCGGATTTAAAAGCCAGCCGGTGAAAGGATATAAAATACCCGAGGCTATAGGAATACCAATGACATTATAGAAGAAAGCCCAAAAGAGATTTTGTTTGATTTTTTTAAGCGTGTATTTACTCAAATCAATGGCAATTACTACGTCCCGTAAATCATCTTTTATTAAAATTATCTCCCCGGTCTCCATAGCTACATCTGTGCCCGAACCCAAAGCAATGCCTAAATCTGCTTGGGCCAAAGCAGGCGCATCGTTTATCCCGTCGCCTACCATTGCCACTATGTTTCCTTCTGATTGCAGTTTTTTAATCTCAGCTGATTTTTCTTGTGGCAATACTTCAGCCAAAACTCTATCAATTCCAACTTGTTTAGCAATCGCCTGCCCAACGCGTTGATTGTCGCCAGTAATAATAGCGACTTTTTTTCCCATTTGATGAAGCATTTCAACGGCTGTTTTTGAATATTCTTTAAGTGTGTCGGCAACGGCAATCAGACCAACGATTTTACCGTCAAAAGACAGGAGCATTGCTGTCTGTCCTTGATTTTCTAAAGTGATCAATTTTTCTTCCGCAACAGTCGGATTAATTCGATTATTAATCATTAATTTTCTTGTTCCTAATAGAATTTTTTTATTTTCTAACTCGGCTGAAACGCCATAACCGGGAACGACTTGAAAATTTTTTACTTCGTCTAGTTTGAGATTTTTTTCCTTTGCTTTTTGGACGATTGCTTGGGCTAAAGGGTGCTCTGAATTTTTTTCTACAGAAGCGGCTATTTGTAGAATATTAAGTTTTGTCCGCCAGCTGGCGGATTGAATTTCTACAATATCAGTAACAACTGGCTCTCCCTTGGTTAGCGTTCCTGTTTTATCAAAAATAACCATATTTACGTTTCTAGCCGCTTCCAAGGCCTTGCCGCTTTTAATCAAAATCCCCTCCTGGGCGGCCAAACCTGTGCCCATCATCACGGCTGTGGGCGTGGCCAAGCCCAAAGCGCAGGGACAGGCAATAATTAAAACGGCGACGAAAATAGTGATGGCAAAAGTAAAAGGCTGGCCCGCTACCAACCAAATTGAAAAAGCCAAAATCGCAATGCCCATTACCGCCGGAACGAAATAAAGAGATATCTTGTCAGCCAAAAGCTGAATGGGCGCTTTAGAACCCATAGCTGTTTCCACAATTTTTATAATTTGAGCCAGCATTGTGTCTTTGCCAACTCGGGTTGCTTTGAATTTCAAAACGCCGGTTTTGTTTATCGTCGCTCCTATCACTTCGTCCCCTGCTTTTTTTTCTACCGGAATGCTCTCCCCTGTAATCGCTTTTTGGTCAATAGCGGAATAACCGTCAACCACGAGACCATCTACCGGAATTTTTTCTCCGGGCTTGACTAAGATAATATCTCCAACTTTCACCTCAACAATGGGAATTTTTATTTCCTCGTTATCTTTTATAATCGTCGCTTCTTTTGGTTGGAGCCCGATTAATTTTTTAATCGCTTCGCTAGTTTTTCCTTTGGTTATCGCTTCCAAATATTTACCCAAGGAAATAAAAATTAAAATCAAAGCCGCACTCTCATAATAAAGATGATTACCAGCATAGCCCGGCTTAAACCAAACCAAAAAAGAAATAACCAAACTGTATAAATAAGCGGCGACTGTTCCAGTTTCAATTAAAGAATCCATATTCGGATTTCTTTGAATCAATTTCTTGAATCCAAATATATAAAGAGGATAATTCACTGCCATAATGACGGTTGTAATCAGAAACTGAATTACAACTTCAGTTTTTAAAGATAGCACAGGCAAAGGCAGCCCAATCATTTTTGCCATAACTAAATAAAAAATCGGCAGACCCAAAGCAGCGGAAAATATAAATGTCTTTCTTAATTTTCTGATTTCCTTTTCGCCGGACAACTTGTGATGGTCGTGGTTATGTTCCATCATTGACTCGTAGGTTTCTTCCTCCGCTTTGTAACCCATATTTTTAACAATCTCTTTAATTTTTTCCAAACTAATTTCCCTGTTGTCAAACTCAACGCTCGCCTTTTCCGAGGCTAAATTGATATCAAATAAAATTACACCCTTTTCTTTTCTAAGGGTGTGCTCAATGTTGGCGGCGCAGGAACCGCAATCCATGCCAAAAATTTTTAAAATGATTTTTTTGGTCATAATTTTAATCTAAGGTAGATTTATTCTATCTTCCGCCCCCGCCGCAACCGCAATCTTTGGCTCCGGACGGAATAACAGCATTGTCATCTATATTAGGGGCTTGGGCATTAACGCCGGAACTTTTTGCTGCGGTTTTGCCGTCAACCACTTCTATAGTCCCTGAAACCATTCCCATCCAACAGCTAAATTTATACTTCCCCGGCTTTGCCGGCATAAATTCTTTAATGCTTGTCTGTCCTGGAGTAAGCGCGATTTCTCCATCAAATAAACTTTTTGAAATTATGGCGTTGGTGCAACCGCTCGTACCCTTGTCATTAATCTCCCACCTTACCGGAGAACCAGCTACGACCTTAAAATAATTTGGCTGATAACCTGAAGCTGAAGCATCCATTTTCAAAACCTGTTTTCCATCAACAATTGGCGCTAAATCTTTACCGCTAACTGTTCCGTTATTCTCGTTCGGCTTAGACGATATGGTATTTATATCATTTAGGCTGGGAGCCCCCAAAACGTTCAACTGATTGTTAATATTGAAAAGAGCGAAAAACAAGATTAAAATACCGGCAATCTTTGAAAATTGTAAAGCAAATTTTGGCCGGCTGGAAAATTTTATAGCCGACAAACCAATAAATAAAAGAGTAGGCGCTGTTCCTAAGGCAAAAAAAGCCATTATTAAACCGCCTTGGATGAAATTGCCTGAAAGAAGAGCTATGCCTTGGGCTGTGATAGTAAATCCGCAAGGCAAGAAAAAAGTCAGAGTGCCCATAATGAATGGCATATAGCGCCCTTTAAAGTTGGTTTCGTCTGCAATATATCTAGTAAAAACTCTAGGCAAAGTAAATTGAAACTTACGCAATCTTTTAACGCCTAACATTTGAAGACCCAGAAGCAGCATCAATAAGGAAATGCCAATAATAAAAAATGATGTGAATTTTAAAGAAACCTGCAATTTTCCTCCCAAAGCGCCCAACAGAGACCCTAAAATTCCATAAGCTAAAACTCGGCCGGAATTAAACATTATATGTGGTTTGAATTTCTCCAGAGTAGATTGCTTGTCGGCATATATATCAGCCCACTGTTTGGAAAGAGAAAGAATTATTCCGCCCACCAAGGCGGCACAGCTTGATATGCCGGCGATAATACCAAAGGCGAAAAAGGCGATTAAGGAAGATTTTGAATTAACATTTACCAAGCGGGATAATCCCAATCTATTGAGGAACAAGAAACCAATAATTAGCAAAAGAGAAATAAGAATGATAGTTGATAAATTATTGCCAGTCAAAGGTTTATCAACCATCGGCTCATCGGAAAAAATATAATTTTCTTTTTTGAAAATGGAATTTAATAACTTTGCTTTCGGTTTCTCTCCAGCATATTCAATCAAAACCTCTCCTTTGCTAGTTTTTGCTTCTACTGATTTTATTCCTTTCATGTCAAGCAGTTTTCTTTCAATCAGCACTTCGCAAGAGGCGCAGTGCATCCCCTCAACGAAATAAAGATGCTCTCTTAAGACAGAGAGGGGCTCTGCGTTTCCTGCAATACCGTAACCCAATTTCTTTATTTTCTCTGAAACCAAATCTTTAGAAATTAAGGAGTCGTCAAATTCTATCTGTGCCCACCCTGTTCTGTCATCAATGGCAACGTCTTTTATGCCTCGCAAAACATCTAATTCTGTTTCCAGCCGGGCCTTATCATTTTGAGACTTAACTCCTTCGATTTTAATTTTGATTTTATTTTGCATATGGTTATTATGGACTAATTTTTTAAATATAGTTTTCTGTGCTAAAGTTAAGGTTTTTATTTGCTAAAAAGTTTAGTAACTTTTAAAATCTCTTTAACCATAAGGTTTTTTTTGCTTCCGTTTTTTGCTGCCATGGCAGATTTAAAACAAGTGTTTAAGTGGTTTTCCATCAGCATCTGGTGAGCGGATTTTAAAAGTCCGATGACAGCCATGTTTTGCTGCATAATGTTTATACAGTATTCATTGTTTTCTGTCATTCTAATTATATTTTCTAAATGACTATGTGCTTTCTTAAAATTAATCAAGCTATCTTGTTTTTTGTCTTTCATAAATTTAATTATTCACTTAGCTTTTGGAGCGAGTTCGTTAATTTTCTTCGCTACCCTCATTTTGACCCTTTAATGTTTCTGGATTATCGCAAACGCATTCGTCCAGTTTTTTGCCACAGGAGTCACAGAATTCATTTTCTGTTTTATGAGG
>Ga0210051_1005109_pt1 | contig 12629 bp, 14 predicted proteins | sample CryGey092014_all_FD_185464 | JGI IMG/M metagenome (GOLD analysis project Ga0210051, IMG submission 185464) | Groundwater microbial communities from aquifer - Crystal Geyser CG23_combo_of_CG06-09_8/20/14_all (SPAdes) (version 2) | ecosystem: Environmental > Aquatic > Deep subsurface > Groundwater...
TCGTCTGGGAAAGTTGCTTCAACAGGTGCTCTTGGTTATGAAAGAGAATCAAATTACATCTATAGTCCAATAGGCGTAAAGTTCATTGCAGATTTAAAGAAAGGATGGTCTATGGGAGCAATGGTAGAGTATGATATTTTTTGGTGGGGACAACAGATAAGCCATTTAAGTGATGTTCACCCTGCCTATAATGACCCTAAAAATCGCCAAACAAGTGGTTATGGTATAAGAGGCTCTTTAGAGTTACAGAAGAAGTTTAAGAAGGTAGACTTTGCGATAGAGCCTTTCATACGATATTGGAACATTAAGGAATCAAAACATACAGACCTGACATTGTATGGAGTGAGAATCGATGAAGTATGGGAACCAAAAAATCAATCTACAGAATATGGTATTAATTTGGTAGTAAGGTTTTAACTAAGGAATTTTAATATTATCAGTTTTTCTACTTGATAATACTATTTAATTGTAGTATCCTTGGATTTAAGGAGGTGGATAACTATGGGACTTATAAGGGCATCCATTACAATTCCTGAAGATATTTATGATAAGGCAAAAAATCTTTCTGATAACTTTAGCTCTCTCGTGACAGAGGCACTTAAAGAGTATTTCAGAAAAGCCAGCATTCAGAATGCTAAGAAAAGCTTTGGCAGCTGGAAAGGCAGAGAAGAAGACAGTATTGATATCGTTAATAAAATGAGAATCGACATGGGTAGAAACTATGCATCCCGTGTTGATTGACACTGATATTGCTATAGATTATTTAAGAGGCATGCTATACGCAAAGGAACTTATAGAACCTCTGTGGGATTTTAATATGGCTTATTTCAGCGTCCTGTCTGTCTATGAACTTTGGGCAGGGATGAGAGAGAATGAAAAAGAGGATACCTTTAATTTTATAAAAGCCTGTAACATAGAGGAGATAACACCAGAGATTGCCGTTAAAGGCGGAGAATTATATAAGCAATATAGGACAAAAGGGATAACTCTTACATCCATTGACTGCCTTATTGCTGCAACTGCTATTATTAAAAAACATAAAATCGCAACGAGGAATGTAGAGCATTATCCGGAGAAGGGGTTGCTCTTGCCCTTTCATTGAGGAATCTCATAAGTTCAACCGGGCGCTTTCGGAGTTAATTGAGGCCAACCGGTGAGGTCGTGTAGCGTGTCCGTGAGGCGTGAGACGAACCACGGACCACGAGCACGAGTTACGAACCACGTTCATTTGGAAGAATGCCTTTCAGATCGGGATCGGACGATGAAATAGGCTAAAACGCTAACGGCAATAGTTGCGACTATGAAAAATATTGTTAGTTCAATCATTTAATTTCTCCCTTATCTATGATGATAGCCCAGAAAAACATAGTTATGGAAAAAACCAAACCACAAAGAAATAGGTGCCATGGAATTATGACCGTCGAGATAAATTTTCCTATAACCAGCGCACCGAAAGATAACGTTCCAACGTTTATAAGAATTTTGCTGATATTTTCCAGTTGTTTTGGTGTCAATTCCATGTACTGAATAATAGCGTAGGATAAGAAAAGAGTCAATATAATTATTCAGCACTGACGCATAAATAATTATTAAACTATCGGATAACATCAAGATGTCGATAACACTTCAAAATTAAAGTTTTTCCTGATCTCTGACAACTGACACCCGTGAACTGTTACTCCGAAGGAAAGCTATTGGAAAAGGGGATGACGTAGTAGCCCGGTGACACCCTATACTGCCCCAGGTCTTTTGCAAGAACCGGCTCCTGTCCGAAAGACGAATCCATCATCAGTTCGATCTTCATGTCCAGGCTGTTCCCCTTTATATTCCCGTTTACTCTGGCGTATACGCCTCTCCCTTCGAGGGTCAGGGATTTTACAGTGATCGTTTTTTCTATCGTCAGGCTTCCCCTGATACTCTGGAATAAATCCAATGGCAGAAAATCAACGCCGGGAAAGGCGCCCTCAAACCTCGCCTCCCGTATGGAAAATCTTGCCTCCCCGGTATCATCCATCAGGTGAAGGTCAAAGCCGAGGTTCCCGTTCCCCCGGATCCCAAACCGCTCAAGAGCCGGTATGCCGTTGATGTTAATGCCGTCTCCGTTGACGTTTATGGCCCTGCCCCCTCCCGTGCCCTGGCCCCTGAGACCGATGACCCCGTAAACCCTGCCGCGGTTTACGCTGCCGCTAAAGTCCAATTGAGGCTTAAATTTAAGGAGTGAAAGGAAAACGATCCCGGCATGGAGATCGTTGACGCTGACGACGGGGAAGTTTTTTTCAGTTAAAAAATGCATTTGTCTAACGCTGAAATTGTAGAGGAGTCCCTTGCTGAAACCCATGATACTGACCTTCATTCCCTGTCTCCCCAGGACATCTTCCATGTGACGAATAATCAAGGCCTCGGGAAGAGCCACCCACCACAGCCCTATCAATACAAAGGGGATCGCTATTATGGCAATGACGGCTTTTTTCATCGGAGACCGGCGGCGGGGCTGGTGAACAGTGAAACAGTGATGGTTACGTCCAGAAGCTCCGGTTTTTCAAAGGATTTCTTGAGGGCTACTTTTTGAATGGATATAAGCAGGGGGGCATTCTCCAGTTTATAGAATATATTGACCAGTTCATTCATGTTAACCTTCTCCATCTGAACTTCAGCGGTCTCCTCATTCAGCTGACCCTTGATCTCCCTGTCCCCGATCCCCCTGATGGATTTCATCTTTCCTTTGACACCCAGAGATACGAAAACATCGTCCAGGGCCTGGGCAATGCCGCTTGTCTTTGTCAGAAACCTCTTCTGTTCGATACTGCCGACCTGCTCTTTCAGCGATCTGTACTCGGCACTGAGAATGGAAAACTCAGTGAACCTGGTCTTGAGCTGAGAGAGATCTCTGCTCGATGCCCTCTCCCAGGTAAGGGCAGGGATAATGAGGACGTAGAGGCCTACTAAAAGGGCTGACAGGAGGAGGACCCGGTTGCGTGGCATCCTGCCGCTAAGGTAATGCCTTATATCCGAAAGGACCTTCTTGATTTTCATCGGCATCTTCCCCTGGCGACCACAGTAAAGAAAAGTTTTCCGTTTGCCGCTGGTTTCACCTCTGAAACGGACACATCTGACAGGTATTCGGATAGTCTTGCCTTCGCATGATTGACAGCCTCCATCGAGACCGCCTCCGCCTTCAATTTGATGAGGCCTTTTTCAAGGTCAATTTCATTGTACACCGCGCCATCGGACCTTTTCTCTGATAGATCCATGAGAAATTGAAGAGGATTTACACCCAGCAACAGATCGCCATTTTCTTTCATGTCTTTTATATGAGACTTCATCTGATAGAGCTCATCGGCTATCTTTTTTTCACCTGGGAAAAGGCCTGCGTAGGCGTCTCTCATCTCGCGCTTGATGACCGACACCTCTTGCCCTGTCGTGATCGTCCTGAAGAGGAGGTCTGCATTGATCACCAGGGCCAGCACTATCCCGATGACGGCGGTCTTTTTCAGACGTCTCCACATTTTTTCCGTATCCCTTGTATAGGCAAAGGGACCGGCCCTGAGATTGATGGTATAAGCGGAAAGCTCTTCCTTTGCGGCTGCGATCCGATCCGCCGCCTCCGATTTTTCCGGGTTCAGGAGCCGCCAGGCGATGCCTTCCTTTCCTGCTCCGACAACGGGCCGAAGGTCCAGGGATGTGACAATCCTCGGGTCTATGTCCCGTCGAGCAAGTTTTGTTAACAGATTGTTGAGGGTCTTTCTTTCGACGTATGCGACGAGGACTTCGGCGCTGTCCTCACCCCGGTCCAGGATGATGGTATCAAAGACCACATTCGCCGAGCCGCCGGTGATCAGATTGTCCAGTTCGAAGGGGATAACTTTCTGCAATTTCTCCCTGTCGGTAAAGGGGAGATTCAGTATTCTGAAGTTCAATACCTCTATGGGGATACTCAAATAGAATTCTCCGATATCGGCTGTTTCGGGCTGAGAGGCGTATTCCAGGGTCTTTTCAAAGCGGTATTCCTCTCCATCGCTTGTGAATAGGTAAATGAAAACACCCCCGGTCTCCTGTTCGTCTTCTCCCCGAGACAGGAATCCCGCCAGGCCGCCGGCACTCTGGGGGTGGATATCAATGAATCCGATTTTTTTCATTGTTTCTTAAGTCTCCTGCCAGTAGCTGATAAGGAGGCCGTCGCCTTTTACGGCTATGACACATTCTATGACCCTTTTGATCCGGTCCTCTTCAGCCACAGAGGTGATGCGGAAGTTTGAAGCCTTCACGGTGATCTTGTTCATCAGGGATTGCCCCAGAGGCCCTTCAAAACCGGCAACCTTTACAAGGTCACTGACCCTGTTAAACGGCTCAAGGGCCCTGTAATTTATCACCCTCTCGGCAAGGGCCTCCGTAATGTTATCATCGAGAGACATGATGACGGCACGGGAGGCGGTGTTGATGTTGATGAGATTATTGTATGCCTGTTCGATTCCGTAGACCGTCACCAAAGGCGAGAGCTTATCGTAGGCCTGGGAATCAATCCCCTTGACGAGCAGAAGTTCGTCCACACTGTCCAGATAGTCGTTCTTCGCCCCCTCCTCTCCGTCCCTCCTTCGCGGTTCGAGATCCCGGTCTATCCAGTCGGCGACCCTGTAAGCAATGTCTTCATCGAGGTTCAGATTTTTTAACAGCCTTATAAAGGAATTGAAGGCTGCTTCGTTCGTCGTCCCGTTGGGCCAGATGAGAGAGTTGAGGTTGAATTTCCCATTTTCGTCCACCACCCTGATGACGACCTTTCCGGAGAACCCCTTGAGGATGTTTTCCACTGGCATTTCAACGCTGCCCGGATAGGTGTAAGAATAGCGGTTTTGGTTTTCCGATATCATCTTTGTAGTCAGGGAGATTCCCGATTTAGCGGCTAAAGAAAGCTTTTGGGCTTCTCTCCAGTTATAGAGACCTGCGTTTGTGGTATAGACACCATAAACGAACTCGACCACCATGGCCGTTATCATCGCCAGTATCAGCAGGGTAAGAACCAACGCCATACCCTTTTCCGAACCCATCATATCGTTCTTCCGATCCGTGGCCTTGCAATTTCGGAGATAGAAAAGGGCATCCTGGAATCGCCCTCTTTTCCCTTGTCCTTTATGAACACCTCAAGGGTGATCTTCACCTCTTCGGGGACGCTCTTTGTTAAACGACTGTCCCAGGTCTTTACCCACATGTCATTGAGTTTTACCTCCAGGGTAAAAGACGCTACGTCTTCCAGAAGGTCCATCCCTTTGTCTTCCGAGGCATGGGTAAATGCCGTGGTCATACTTTTTATGATGATTAATCTCCCGTCCCTTTCTACCACAGCATATTTGATATTCGACAGCCCTTTTATAAAAGGGGATAACGACGTCACAATTATCTGGGAGGTCTGCCTTCCATAATAATCCCGATCATCGATTTTAAAGACCGTATAGGGCTTGTTCTCCGAATAGACGGCGGATTCAATCTCCCTTTTAAGGGTATCCAGGAAAAAACGGGCCTCCTGAAGCTTCAGGAGCGATTTATCTGCCACATCCAGTGCCCTGTAGGAGAGAAAGAAGGTAGTGTAAAGCGCCACCAGCACAAGAGAAAAAATCCCTACTGCAACAAGAACCTCTAAAAGGGTAAATCCTCTCTCGGAACACAGAAAAGCCTCTTTCTTTGGCCCTCCAGTCACAGCGCACCGGCGGATTTCATCCACCCTTGCGCATGAGTTCGGAAAGGTCCATGCTTTCCTTCTCCTTCTTGACAACGACCCGTATCTCCTTCATTCCCGGGAAAGCGGAATCCTCGATAAATGTCTCATAAGAAACGCCGATATTCGGTTCGGGGAAATTACCCCTGCTTACCTGTGGGTTTCTTTCCATTTCGTAAATCTTTTCTTTGGCAAGGTTCGTAAGCGTTGTGACGGTCACCTGCCGCTCGGCTATCCCCAGGTGATAATTCAGGGTGTAAATGAGGGTCATCAGGAGTCCTCCGACAATAGCAAGACTGATCATGACCTCAAAAAGGGTAAAACCCCTTCCCCCCATGAACAGGTTGTCAGGTTCACGGTTCACGGTTGGTTACCTTGCGCTCTTCATATTGATAGTTAATGAATCCACTGCTGTACTCTACATTCAAGGCGCAATAGAGTTCGCTAATATCTTCAAACCGCTCGATATTCATCGTTCTCTAGCCTTGAACCTTGAACCCTGAACCTGTAGTTACCTTTACCCTTCCGCTTAAGGAATTAAAGGTTATAGCCGTTTTAGACTTCTCGCCCTTCAGATAGACGGTAAAACTCTCCGAGGCACCGGTGGGACCGAAAAAAACAATGACCTCCCCGTCCGAGACGGTGCCTCTGGACTGGAGGTGGAGACCGGAGAGATTTGTGAGATTTTCTGTTTTTTCTCCTTCCGGTCCCTTGTAACTCAAGGTCTTCTGTCCGAAATTGATTTTTATCGTATAGGTTTCTTTTGTCGCCAGGGCGCTGTCGTTCATGTATCTCAGTATGGAGGCGACGTTTCCTGCCTCGGATTTCAGATTTCCCTCATCCATGACGGTGAAATAGGGAAAGGAAAAGGCCAGCATCATGGAGACAATGAAGATCACTACGATCAGCTCTAAGAGGGTAAACCCATTATTGCAGATCCCAATTTTTGATATCCGCATATTTGCCCTCTCCGCCTTCTTTGCCGTCATTACCGTAGCTTATGATATCGAAATCTCCGTGCAGCCCCGGCGAGACGTAGATATAGGGGTTCCCCCAGGGGTCCAGGCTTATCTTTTTCTGTTCCAAATAACCACCCTCTTTATACTTCTGCGGTATCCGGCCCGTGGCCGGTTTTTCGATAAGGGCTTCAAGCCCCTGCTGCGTGTCCGGGTAAAAGCCGTTATCCAGCTTGAAGAGTTTCAGGGCGGTCTCGAAGTTTCTGATCTGAATCTTGGCCCCTGTTACCCTCGCCTCATCGGTTCTGCCGATAATTCTCGGCGCGACAATGGCGACCAAAAGGCTCAGAATAAAGACCACGACGATAATCTCAAGGAGGGTAAAGCCCCTGTCGGAGTTCTGTTCAATGATCTTTTTAAATACAGGTGTTTTCTTCATCTGCTGTTCCCTTCATTTTGGTTAGGCTGTAGACTGTAGGCTGTTAGCCTACAGTAGCCTAATAGTCTACAGCCTACAGCCTAATAGCCTAAAGCAGTTACCATTATTTGACCAACTGGTTCAACTGAAAGATGGGTAATAATACGGCAAGGACGATAAAACAGACCACGAGACCCATCAGGAGAATCATGACAGGCTCAAAGACGGAAACGGTGTTGGCCATCTTCCTGTTGAATTCCTCTTCGTAAGATGAAGCCGCTCTGTTCAGTGTTTCCGCAAGTCTTCCCGTCTTTTCGCCCGTTGAGACAAGCTGGATAAAGACCGGTGGAAAACCCCGCAGAGACTGGGAAAGCGGCTGACCTTCCGCTACCTTTTCCCCGGCTTCCAAAATCGATGTCTCCAGTTCCCTGTTGCCGATAGACTTTGCAGAAAGCTTGAGAGATCTCAGCATGGGGAGTCCTCCATCCAAAAGAAACCCCATCGTGCTTGCGAATCTGGAATAATAGAGACTTTGTAGAATGTTGCCGGGTAGTTTGAGAAGGAAGCGGTCTACACCGGCCCTGTGCATCCTCAAAAATCTCCTGACGAATCCTGTTGCAGCGGCCACGAGGATGATCATGGCCCACCAGTATTTTGTAAAGACATCACTTATAAAAATGAGGATGACTGTCATCAGGGGCAACGCACTTTTCGTGTCGGTAAATATCTTCACTATCTTGGGTATGACGAAGGTAAAAAGGAAAGAGAACACAACTATGCTCACACCCATCATGAGAATCGGGTATATCATGGCGGACCGGACCTTTGATCGGAGGGCACTCTGATTCTCCAGAAAATCCGCGAGTTTTACAAGTACCAATTCCAGCGTGCCACTCTCCTCACCGGCATGAACCATATGGATGTAAAATTCCGGAAAGATGCGTCCGTAATCCTCCAGTGCCCGGTAAAGACTTGCGCCGCCCGAGACCCGTTCCTTTATCGTGGTCAGGATATCCCTGTAGCGTCCTTCGTATTCGGCTGAAAGGGACTGCAGGGCATCCATCAGGGGAACGCCTGAGGAGAGGAGGATAGAAAGCTGCCGGGTCATATTCGGCAGAAACGTCTCATTGGTCCTCTGAAGGATGCTCCATTTATGTTTTTTCTGTGCCTCCGATATGTCCGTCGGAAAGATCCCCTTTGCCCTGACACTGTTGATGGCATTCTTGAGCCCTGAAGCCTCAAGGGAACCCTTTGTCTCTGTCCCGTCAGCATTGTATCCTTTATAATGGAATATCGGCATAATCCTTCTGTGTGACCCTTACAACCTCCTGTAGTGTTGTCAGTCCCTTTATGGCCTTATTAAGACCGTCCATGTATAGGGTCTTCATTCCCCTCGTTGTGGCATGACTCTTTATGGTCTGCGAATCAACCTTTGCCGAGATCATCTGCCTTGTCTGGTTGTCTATATAGAGGAGTTCGTATATCCCTGTCCTGCCCGAATAACCGCTTCCCCGGCAGCCCTGGCAGCCCCTTCCCCTGTATAGAACTGACGGCTGACTGGTAACAAAAGGCGGGTCAGGAAAATATGACCTTTCCACGTCTGAAGTTTTATAAGACTCCTTGCAATGGGCGCATATAACCCTTACAAGCCTCTGGGCAACGACAGCCACCAGCGACGATGCCACGAGGAATGGTTCCACCCCTATGTCAACGAGTCTTGTAATGGCGGATGGTGCATCATTCGTGTGAAGTGTGCTCAAGACGAGGTGGCCTGTCAGGGATGCCTGAATGGCAATCTCAGCAGTTTCAAAATCCCTTATTTCACCGATCATAATCACATCCGGGTCCTGCCTCAGGATGGATCGCAACCCGTTGGCGAAGGTAAGCCCCACCCTGGGATTTACATGGATCTGGCCTATACCTTTGAGTTGATACTCAACCGGGTCCTCAACGGTGATGATGTTTTTCTCTTCCGTGTAAATCCGGTTTAATGCTGCATAGATGGTTGTCGTTTTTCCACTTCCCGTGGGACCGGTAACCAGGATAATCCCGCTCGTTCTTGTGAGGAGTTCCTCCATACGCTTTACATCATCCGTGTCAATTCCCATCTCACCAAGACCTATAAGTCCATGTCTTCTATTGAGCAATCTCATAACCACCCTCTCCCCCGAAGAGGTAGGAACGATCGATACCCTGATATCTATATCCTGTCCCCCGATGAGAAGCCTTATGCGACCATCCTGTGGAAGTCTTTTCTCGGCGATGTCGAGATTGGCCATGATCTTTACCCTGCTTATCAGGGCGTCCTGAATGATCTTGGGCGGGGTCAGTGCCCTGTGCATGATGCCGTCGACCCTCATCCTCACATCAAGCTCCTTTTCAAAGGGTTCGATATGGATGTCACTCGCCTTCTCCTTAACCGCCTGCTGGAAGAGGGCGTTGAGGAGCCTGATGATCGGTGCGTCCTCGGTAAGCTCCAGAAGGTCCCTCGGCCTTTCGAACTCCATAGCAACGGAAGAGAGGTCCTCCCCCGCGATGTTGTCCATGACCTCTTCGGCGGTACCGATCTGCCCGTAGAATTTGCTGATTGCATCAATGACAACACCCCGCCCAGCCTCCAAGGGATAAAGACTCAGTCCATATTTCCTCGCCAGTTCGGAAGCGGCCAAGAGACCATTGTCCTCCGCAACCGCCGCAACGAAAAAACCTTCTCTCCTCCTCAACGGCATGACAAGATTGTTCCTCGCAAAAAAGTAGGGAACCTCTCTCAGCAACGCCATATCCACATCGGTATCTTTAATATGTTCTATAACTTCCATACTTCCATAACAACGAATCTTTGTAACCATTTACGGGCAAAGGTTTAGCGTTCAAAGGTTCAAAGGTTAAAACATCCCCCCAACCCTGAACCCTGAACCCCTGAACCCTGAACCTCTAATCGGTTATTTTAATCCTCGGAACAGGTTCAACCTGCTGCACCTCCGGCATGAGTGAGAAGCTATTGAGAGCATTCTTCAACTCCCGCCCTTTATCGAGCTTAAGGTGATAAACTCTCCCCTCCATGGTTTTAAGAATAACCGCCTTCTGCCTGGTGATTATCTCCTGGATAGACTCCGGTTTAACACCTTCCCTGAACGTAACAAGCAGCTCATCTGCCACGTACTGTTTTTCCTTCTTCACATAATCGCTGAGTTTACTCTGGGAAAGCTGGGAAAGATAAGAGTGATCCTTAATGATATAGGGGGTTAGAAATACCAAAAGATTTGTCTTCTTCTTAGCGGTAGTCTTGTATTTAAACAGCCACCCCAGGAGGGGGATATCTCCTAAAAGAGGAACCTTGGTAACGACTTCTTCATCGCTCTCCGACATGAGCCCTCCGATCACGACGGTCTGTTTATCTTTCACCACCACAGACGTCTTCGTAGATCTTTTGGTCATAGTGGGACCGACAGAGGTGATAACGTTTTCAGATTCCTGTTTCTGCGCTGAAATCTCCTGATATATGTCAAGTTTCACATATTCCCCCTCGTTGATCTGGGGGGTCAGCCTCAACATAATGCCAACATCTTTACGTTCAACGGAAGTCAGTACCGTTGAGGTTGTTGTAACGTCTCTCTCCCTTTTTGAGATCATGGGGATATTTTCGCCAACCAGGATTTCCGCCTCTTTGTTATCGGATGTGAGAATCTGTGGTGTCGAGAGGATATTTACCGCACCCTTGAAATCACTCAGGCTGAATAGTGCTGTAATCCCCGGGATCCTCATGTCGGAAGTTGCTCCCGGGATGAGATTCTGCGGCACCGTGAAGTAATTGGCCACACCGCCCATTGTAAGACCTGTTATGCCGGTGAGGATAGAGCTGATCGTGGAAGCATCAACCTTTCCAACACCCCCTACCAGAACAGGCTCCCCGCCCCTAACGACCGCGGCCCGCCATTTAGTACCCAGTTCAAGTAGTTGATCAATAGAGACTTCGGCGATCATGGCCTCCACGAAGACCTGTCTTCTCCTCTTATCGAGCTGTTTTATGATCTGGGACAAATTCTGGTAATCTGCAGGAGAGGCAACAACTACCAGGGCGTTGGAGGCCTTATCCGCCGTGATGGTTATCCCTCCGACAGTCTCAAATGCTGTCATCGTTGCCGCCGGCCGCTGAGCCTGCCCCGCTTTTACAAGATTTTCCAGGACTTTCGAGAGTTCGGTGGCATCAGCATTCTCCAGGAAATAAACATTGATCATCCCCTGGCTTTCCGGGGAGCGAACATCGAGCAGGGAGATAAGGGATTTCATCGCTGCCTTCGCACCCTTATCCCCGAAGAGAATCACGGCGTTCAGTCTCTGGTCCGCGATTGCTTTAGATTCCTCTACGGCTCCTCCCCGTGGTCTTTTACTGATCCCTTCATTGATAATCTTCGCCACAATGTCGGCGGTTGCATACTTGAGGGGAACGATCTCCGGCGCTTCGGCCAGGGAGGGCCGGTCAATGATCTTTATGGTCGAAAGAATCTTCTCGATGTTCAGCCCGGAGTCTATTACCAAAAGCAGGTTTCCAGGTCCGAAAGCGGATACATAACCATCTTTCGATACCATAGGTTGAATAAACTTCAGGGCATCTTCGGGTGAAATATCTTTGAGCGTAATAAGTCTGGCTATGTAGCTATCGTTAACGGGTTTTTTGTCCCTCGAAATATCGATTCCCCTCTGTTTGGCCTCTGAACTAGGGACAATCTTATAGGCATCCACGCTGGAAGGGATAACGGTAAAACCCTTCAGTTCCAGTACCGATGTAAAGAGATTGAACGCCTCGGTAACACTTATCTTTGATGGCGCAATGATCGTTATCTTTCCCTTCACCCTCTCGTCAAAGATGAAGTTCTTCTTGGTAATCTCACTCACAAATTTTGTGATGATGGGGAGATCAATGTCCACAAAATTGAAGGTTACTTTTTCCCCCTTTTTTATTTCTCCGAAGGCATGGGATGAGATAAACAACACCATCGTAAGGGCGATCAATACTGAGGAAATTTTCACTGTTCTCTTAACCATCCTGTCCGGATTCTCCTTATCTGATTTGATAGGTCATCGTCGTCTTTGCGCCATCCCTGATAATATCGAGCTGAACCCGGTCCATCCCCCTCAAGGCGGTAAATGCCTGTAGGGCATTCTCGGGATTCGCGATATTATAATTATTGATCCTTAAAAGGACATCCCCGTTTTTCAGGCCCAGGCTGTCGTAAATGCCGTTTTTTTTGATTTCTCTCAGGACAAAGCCTTCCTGTTTGTTGTCGACGATATGCGGGAACAGCCGTGCGTCGGTCATAATCTGATTGGGGTTATCCAGGGCCTGCTGGAGCGCCTTCTGGTCGATTACGTACTCCCTTTTCTCGATGGGTTTAACAAATTGGGAAGATTCCGCCCCATCTTGGAGGCCTGGTTCTTTGATCATAAACACATCGGCCATGGAAATCTCGGTCAGCCGGTTGTTCTGCCTTATAAAGACCTTGTAAGGTTCGACCTTTGCAAGTACCCCTGCCCCAAAGACGGATTC
>Ga0210051_1005113_pt1 | contig 12628 bp, 11 predicted proteins | sample CryGey092014_all_FD_185464 | JGI IMG/M metagenome (GOLD analysis project Ga0210051, IMG submission 185464) | Groundwater microbial communities from aquifer - Crystal Geyser CG23_combo_of_CG06-09_8/20/14_all (SPAdes) (version 2) | ecosystem: Environmental > Aquatic > Deep subsurface > Groundwater...
TTCCACTCCATTTTTAATTGTTAAATCTTCTCCAATTTTTATTTCTTTCTGGCAATCATGACAATAATGATTCTTTTTATTTGCAGTTTTTGCATTGACCATAAAAATAAATTTAGTAATTTTTAATGCTTCGACTTCGCTCAGCATTAATCCTGAGCTTTATTGAAGGATTAATTTTCCCGACCTTTACCTCAGTTAAATTCGCTTTCAGCGACTAAAATTTATTTGTAAAAAGTGACGGGGATTCTTAACTCGTCGGTATTTTCCGGCAAACCTGAAGGATTATCTTTCTCTAAAATTAAAGTCCCTTTTTTGGTTTCAGGGTATTGAAATTCAATTTTGGCTTGAAAAGGCACGAAGTTTTCCGTCATCCATTCAGAAGTAGCTTGCGCTATGCCGTGAGCTATTTCATTTCCATTTCCGTCTATTAATTTAATCGGGAAAGAGGCTTCAAAGAACCAAAATCCCCTCGCCTCGCCTTTAATCTCAAGCGGGCTTAAAACTTTATCATTGGGACGCGGTTTTTCTATTCTAATCAAATTTTTCTTTTCTAATTCGTTCCCAATATCCTCGGTAAATGTTTTTCCATCGGGTGTTCTGCATTGCCGGGGATAAAACTCCAAAACCGCGTTTCCTTTAGCAACACAACTCTCAAAATTACTTACGGCGCTCAACTTTTTATTTTTATAATTTATGTATTGCCAGTTAATTGTTACTGCTGTTCCCAAAATGATTATTAGAATTACGATAAAAATTATTTTTTTCATCTCTTTAATGTCTCACGTTTTTCAAATTTCGCACCAGGAAAGAAGCATTGAGCCAGGCCCGATAAGCGTAGCCACAACGTTGTCAATGATGTTAATAAATGCTACTTGATTGTTCTCTGACGCTTTTTCAATCATTTCTTTCAGTCTCACCGCTCCGGCTTCGTCATCTCCGTGAGTAATTACGGTTCTGATTTTCTTGCCTTCTTTTTTCAATTTTTTTGTTTCGGTTTCAAATTTTTTAAAAAGAGCAGCCGGTATATCTTTAGCTCCTGTGACTATTCCTCCGGAAACCAACACTCCGTTTTTGATTCTGATTAACGGCCTTAATCCGATTTTGGCCGCCCTCCTTGTCCAGTTGGCTAAAAAAGGAGACATTCTGCCGCTCGCCTCCAACCATTTAGGGTCTTCTATTATCACGATCACCTGAATTAGAGGAACAAATTTCTCTAAATCTTTAACGATTTCTTCTGCGCTTTTTCCCTGCTCTATCAAATCAATTGCCCGCAAGATTAAAGGACTTTCTCCCGCGCTGAAGCTTAATGAATCAATTAAAAAAATTCTTTTTTGGTCTTCGGGTTTCAAAAAATTTCTTGCCTGAAGCGCTGAATTATAACTACCGGACAGTTTAGACGTTAAAATAATACCGATAACTTCCTCAAAATGAGCCAATTGCTTTTCAAAAACATCCATAAAATCCTTGGCCGAAGGCTGCGAAGTTTTGCCGAAGCTTTTAACTCCCAATTTTTCCGCTTGCCTCATTTTCTGAAAAGTGTTGTCGCCCGGCAAATTTTCTATTTCCGGCCAGTGCATTTTAATGGGAGCGACCGCAATCTGATATTTTTCAATTATGTCTTGGGGCAAATCTGCCCCTTCTTCTGTTACTATGCCGATTTTTTCCATACCCAGTAGTAGAAATTCGACTTTACTTTATTGATTTAACAAAACAAATTAATAAATTAAAAGTCGAGATTCCTTTAATTTGCTTTACCCGGCAATATTTTGGATGTTTTTCGTTGAAAAACATCCTGTCGAATTTTCACTACCGGGCATAAAAATAACGTTTTTAAAATTGTAATTCTTCAACCTTTTCCCAGTTTATTTCGTTAAGAACCGTAATTTTATCATCGCCGACTATATAGAGATAATCGTCAAGATAAATTGCCCTTCTCGCAGAAATATCGCTGACCGCCCGGACCAAGCTCAACCTGTCATTTTTGTAAGAGAACACATAACCTGCTTGGCCAGCCGGCAGGAAAAATATTTCGTGCTTTTTATCCAACAAGAAAGCATGATGGGTATTGGAAATGTCGGACCAGCCCTCGTTTAAAATATATTTATCCAATTCCCGGGGATTTTCGGCTGAGCTGGCATCAAAAAGCGAGATTTTCACCTGCCAATTCTCCTGCCCTACTCCCAGAATCTTATCTTTGCTAATCGGGTGCAGATAAGAAGAGTAACCCGGAATTTTCAACTCTCCCTTTAATTCCGGCTTTTCGGGATTGGATAAATCCAATACATAAAAAGGGTCAATTTGTCTAAAGGTCACCAAGTAAACCTTGTCTTCAATGAATCTCACAGAATAAATTCTTTCTGTAACACCTAAGTCTTGAACCTTGCCTTTAATATTTAAATTGTTGTCCAAAACATAAACATCGTTTGAGCTTTCTCCGCTTCCCATACCCGAGCGAAGCGAAGGGTCGAAAAGAACGAATGTTCTTTGACTGCCGGAAAAGAATCCAAACCTCTGTCCGATGGTCGTGGCAATTCTTAAATAATTCCCGTATTCATCCAAAGCGAATTGGTTTAAGGGAATCCCCGGGATGTTTCCGCTGGCTTTTATTTCAAATCCGTCCAAACCGATTTTTACGATTCCGGTTTTTTCCAGCTCCCTTTTGTGGCTTTTATAATAATCCGACATCCGATTGGTTAATTCGTTTTCAATCCTTAAGGTTTCATCTCCGTCAAGAGAATTTAAGTATTTCATCCATAGGGTTTGAAATTCCGTCATTTTGGCTGCCTGGCTGATATCATAAGTTTCTAATTTTTCCATTTTTTCAATCAACCAGCTCGGAACCAGATCCTTGGCTTTTTCCTTCAAGAAATTAAAGTAAAATTTAATAATGCTTTCATTGAAAGAATAGGTAATAAAAACCGCATTCCCCGACATATAAACCACCGAAGAGCCGGAAGAACCTACGAATGAAATGTTTTTTTCTATTTTGCCGGTGTTCGGGTCTAAAATAAAAGCTAAAAAAGTTACGTCTACAGGTAAGGGCGTTACCGGATGGTAGATATCAACGCATTTAATTTCTATGGCAGTATTTTCCCATGTCAAAGGTTTTATCGGGCAAGGCCTTGCTTCATTAATGTTCTGTCTGGTCACTAAATATATTTTCTCTTTATAAAGCCTGCCGGCAACTATAAAATTATTGTTTTCCAATTTTATCTCCCATTTCTTTTCCGGAGACTTAGGATTTATGATGTCGTAACCGTATATTTTATCGCCGGAAAAAATCACTAAAATATTTTTGCTCAAAAGCAGGTCGCCTGATTTGTCAATATCGGCATCTATGGCTAAATCAGCCGGCGGAAAAGCTTTTATAATACTGGTTTTGGCTTGCGATTCAGGAGGAATGATTCTTTCTTGAATGATGGGGCCTTCCCAAAATGGCCAAAAAGAACTTCTTGAAAAATAAATTTCCTTCCCGTCGGTTTTGACAATATCCGGCTCATCAATGCCCGGCACCTGTACCGTGGTTTCGGAAACCCTTTCCGGCGCCTCTCCTCCGCCTATTCCTTCCATAAGCGGGGCCGCCGGCATGGCGGTTTTTAGTCCACCATCCATGGCAAAACCTGAATACTCTGATTCAGCCGCGCCCTTTGCTAAATAATCCTTGAATTCTTCTTCCGAGGCAAATTTTTTAATGTCTTTTATTTCCGGCGCAGGTTCAGGCAGGTTTTCATCGGGGAAAGAAATTTTAGGAAAATGAATCTTGGGAAAGGAAATCGGCAGGCCGTATTCAATAAAATCACCAAAGATCAGAGTGCTCAATAAAGCAATGAAAAAAACGCCGACAATAATTACAATGGCAAATTTTTTATCAATTTGTTTTTGGGTAAAATTGGTCATATTTTTTAAAAAATTATTTATACTCGAGGAACATTCGTTCTTCACCGAGCTTTCGCGTAGCGAAAGGTGGAGAAGAAGAAATCTTCTTTGACTCCACCCTTTACTGCGCTCGGGTATTTAATTTTCTTCAATTATAACACAAATTACTGTTTTATTCTGGTATTCCCGTCAAGCATTCATTAAATAATCTCACCTGACGGTTATATTCATTAATGATTAATTTAGCCTGCTCAACCAGCAAATTATATTCAGCCACCAGTTCGTTATATTGATTTATTTTTTCCTGATAGACAGAACCCCTCTTTGGACTCATCATCCTTATTTCTGCTTGTAAAGTTTCTAATTCTTTAAAAATTTCATCAATCTTATTTTGGTCATCTGTAATTGTTGTTTTTATGGTTTCATCAGGTGATGGGCAGACCGATAAAGGCAAGCCAAAATGTTGCACTGCCAGCCATGTAGATCTTCCTTCAAAGGTGCCTTTTAAAACCATAACTCCTATTTCTTGATAACGATTGTTTAAAATATTGGCGCGGTGTCCCGGGCTATCCATCCAAGATTTAACTAAATCTTCATCATTCTCAAAATTGCCCAAAGCCAGATTCTCTCCAATCGCAATAAACTGATAACCAACCCTATCAGCTAAATTTCCTACTGTCGCCCCTGAACGAGAATCGTGGGCAAAGTATTGATTTTTTAACATATCCTGAGCTTTCAATTCTGCGCTCAGGTTCAGCTTTGCGTTTTCTTTGAGTTTGGGCAAACCGTATTTTTCTCTTTGGACATTGGTCAATTCAATAACGCCGGCTTTGGTCAAAAAAGATTCCGGCGCTTCTTTAACAGCGCGCAGGGGCGGAGGTGTCGCAATCTGCTTTTCTATTTTTTCAATAAAAAAATTGCCCAATTCTTTTTCAATCTGAGGCAATCTGACAAAAATCTTGAAATAAAAATCCGCTAAATTGTTCCAAAATAAAAAAATTCCTGCCAGAACAATCGCAAAAATAATCAGCGGCAATTTAACGCTTTTCATAAAGAGTTGATTCTTTATTCTACCGTGTCCGTCCGTAGCTCGCAAGAACGAAGCCCTCCTCCTCCAAGGCTTCAGAAGGGCGAAGGAGGACCAAAAAACCGCCTGAGAGGCGATTTCGGTTAATCAAAAACATTGGAAGAATTTAGTATTCTAGTTTTATACCAAGCTTTTCGGCAACCTGGTGAAGCCATTTTTCGTGTCTATCAACTTTATGCGATAAAGCAACCATTTCTTCAAAATAAGCATCTGCTTTCTTAGCATAGGCATCAATAGCAGTCATTAAACTATTAACATCTGATTTATCAGCTTTGTTTTCCTGTAAATTATCTAATTTCCCGTCTATATTAGCAAATTTCTCATCTAAATATTGAACTAATTCGCTGAAATCTTTTTCCATATACAATTTAATTATATCTTCTCAAAAACCAATGTCAAATTTTTGTTCCGCAAGCTGGAGGCCGCTGCGGCTCGACTAAACAACACCTTCCCCCGCAACATATCCTGTAGTCCAACAGACCTGCAAATTGTATCCGCCTGTCGGTCCGTCAATATCAAGTATTTCGCCTGCAAAATACAGATTTTTAATTATTTTAGAGCGCATCGTTTTGGAATCAATTTCTTTCAGATCCACTCCTCCGCTTGTCACTATCGCCTGGCTAAAACCAATTAAGCCTTTAACGGTTAATTTTAAGCCTTTCAGCACATCAATAAGTTTTTTGCGCTCTTCTCTGGTTATGGAATTTAATTTTTTATCGGGGCTTATTTTGCTAAACCGCACAATCAAATCTCCTAATTTCCGCGGAAGAAGTTCGGGCAAATAATTTTTAAAGTCCTTATTTCTTTTAAAGTCTCTTTGCAATCTTTTATCCAGCTTTAAAAAGTCTAAGGCCGGCTTAAAATCAATTTTTAAAACTACTTCGCCTGTAGCCAACAACTCCCCTATTTTCTTGCTCAAATCAAGAATAATCGGCCCGCTTAAGCCAAAATGAGTAAACAGCATCTCCCCAAATCTAAAATCTAATTCTTTATTATTTTGGAAAAGCGCAACGCTGACATTTTTTAAACTCACGCCTTGAAGGCTGCCAACCCAATTTTCCTTGGTTTCAATCGGCACTAATGAGGGCGTCGGCTTTATAATTTTATGACCCATTTTTTGCGCCCACAGATATCCCTGACCGGTAGAGCCGGTTTTGGGATATGACTTTCCGCCGGTACAAACTATAAACTTATCTGCCGTAATTTCTTCATTTACACGAGCGCAGCGAAGGGTGGAAAAGCTCGAAGAAACAAGTTTCTTCTCCCGTCTCGCCTCCGGCTCGGCGAACGAATGTTCTTTGAGATTTGCAAGAACAACTTTTTCAATCCTGTTATTCTCCTTTACAATCTCTTTTACTTCCGAATTTAATTTTATTTTTACATTAGATTTTCTTAAATAATTAATAAGCGCATTGACTATGTCTTGAGATTTATCGCTTATAGGAAAAACCCTTCCCCCTCTCTCAATTTTTGTCTCAACCCCGAGATTTTCAAAAAAATTTATTGTTTCTTCGGTTCCAAATCTAGAAAAAGCTGAAAAAAGAAATTCTCCATTTTTCCCAAATTTATTTATAAATTCTCTTGGTTTGTCTGTTTTGTTAGTAATGTTACATCGCCCCTTGCCTGTAATCAAAAGCTTCCTTCCGAGATTTTTATTTTTTTCAACCAGAATAACGCGAGCTCCAAGTTCACCCGCTCTTCCCGCTGCAATCATTCCGGCCGGCCCTCCCCCAATTATCGCCACATCATATACCGAGTTTTCGCGAAGCGAAAATGAAGGTGAAGATGAAGCGACAGCTTCATCGCCTACCTTTGATTTATCTGACTTCATATTATTTTAATCTACCTTGTCCATCCCAAGCTCGCAAGCGAAGGAGGACCAAAAAACCGCCCGATTGGCGGTAAAATTGACCCCTCTGGTATCCCGTAATATTCTATAAGTATTTAGTCGAAAAAAGATATCAGGTATTGGTCAATTTCGCGCTGGTCAAGGTCGTAAAAATTTTTGCCTTCTTGATGTAATTTATCAGCCAAACCTCTCCCCACAAATCTCCAGTGCCACGGCTCAAACTGATAATATATATTATTTTTCGGATATGAAATAATAAACCCGTATTTGTAAGCGTTTTCTAAAAGCCATTGGTAAGCCGGTGTTTTCTCAAAATTCAAGTAAGTCTCTCCGATTTCTGACATTGTAAAATCAAGGGTTGTGCCAAGTTGATGCTCTGAATACCCTTGGTCTGCGATAAATTTATTGGCGCCCGAGCCATAAATCATAGTATACGATGATTTTAATCCGGTCTGGGTGCCGAACGACCGGTAAGCCGAGATGATTTTAATTTCGGTGGTGGCGTTCTCTGCAGCTATCAGTAAATCTTGCAGAAATGGCCAGATTTTCGCATAAATCAAATAATCCTTTTGGGAATCGTAAGTATATTTGGGTTCTATTTTAATGAACGTTTCGGGTACGTAATTATCATTTAAAAAATAAACTTTAGAATATTTCTTAAGCAGCTCCGGGTCTGTCTGGCTCAATCTTTCCAAAATTCCAACTGTATCCTGGATACCCACAATCTGCGAAGCAAGAAAATCCATTCTGTTTTTCTCTTCATTATATTTTTGTTCAAAATCATCCCGTTCGGTTTTTGCGATCATGAGCTCCCTCTCAACTGAATCAATAACTAATTTAAGGTTTTTTGTTGTTGAAGCAAAATCCGCTTTGGTCCGTGAAAGCTCACTCTCAAGAACCAGCTTGTTTTTTTTCAGCCGATAATTCTGATATCCAAAATATCCAATCGTTCCAAAGCTTATTATCAATATAAGCAAAAATAGATATAATTTATTTTTCTTCATTAAACAAGTATATCACATTTTGTTCATAAAAATCAGCTGTAATTTGTATTCTACCAAAAAACCGCCTGATTGAGAAGGCGGCGGAAGTCAGCTCCGCGGGTAGGATTCGAACCTACAACCTAGTGCTTAACAGGCACCCGCGCTACCATTGCGCCACCGCGGAATAAGTCGCGAAGCGACTGTCATATTATACAAAATTTTTAATAACCTTTCAATTTTTTCAATGCCTGGTGTCCTCTAATTCTTTCCAAAGCCTTGGCTTCAATCTGACGGATTCTTTCTCTGGTGACACCGAATTCATTACCCACTTCTTCCAAGGTGTGAGTAATTCCGTCTTCCAAACCGAATCTCATTGAAATGATTTTCTGTTCTCGCGGAGTCAGGTCAACCAAAATTTCCTTTAATCTTTCTCTGAGCAGGGTTCTTGCCGCGTTCAGAGACGGCGGCACGGTTTTTTCGTCTTCAATGAATTCAGCCAGAACGCTGTCTTCTTCACCTTCACCCACGGGCGTTTCCAAAGAAACAGTGTACTGGGAAATTTTCATTATATGATGAACCTTGGCTACCTCAATGCCCATTTCAGATGCAATTTCTTCCGGCAGAGGCTCCCGGCCAAGGTCCTGGAGCAATCTTCTTTTTGTCTGGGCGTATTTTGAGATGGTTTCCACCATATGGACAGGAATTCTGATGGTTCTTGCCTGGTCGGCTAAGGCACGCGTTATTGCCTGCCTTATCCACCAAGTGGCATAAGTGGAAAACTTATAGCCTCTTCTCCAGTCAAATTTTTCCACGGCGCGGAAAAGTCCCAGATTTCCTTCCTGAATTAAATCCAGCAAGGTCAAGTTAGGAGAGCGACCAACGTATTTTTTAGCAAAAGCCACGACCAATTTCAAGTTGCAGCGCGCTAACTGCTTTCTTGCTTCTTTATCTCCTTTTTCAATTCTCTTAGCCAATTCCTTTTCTCCTTCTGCAGTTAAGCGGGGAATTTTTCCGATTTCTCTCAGATACATTTGAATAGAATCAAGCCTTGTTTCTGTGACTCTTTTTGAAATCTTTTCCGTTTTTTCCTCTACATTTAAAAATTCTCTGGCTTCTTTAACCTCAATTCCTTCCTTTTCCAGGGTTTCATAAAGGAATTCCAACCCTTTTATATCTTTTTCTATTTCCGGAAAAAAATATAAAATTTCAGCCACGGTAACAAAATCGCGTTCTTTGCCTTTTTCAATCAGCTGTTGAATTTTTTCCGTTAAAAAAATTTTGGGGGGGCGGCGGCGAGAAATTTTAATTTTCTTTTTTCGCGAAATTCTTTTCTTTTTCTTCTTCTTTTTGAGATAAACTTTCCGAGCCAAACGCGGCTTTGCGGCCTTTCTTTTCTTAACTTTCTTTTTATTTTTGCCTCCGGCCGCTTTTTTTTTCTTCAACGCCCTCTTTTTTTTCTTCAAACGTTTATTTTTTTTAACTTTCTTTTTTTTCATGGGAAATTTGCTCGAAATCGCAGAGCGATTTGGAACATTGGTTAAATTCTTGGAGTAATTTGTCAAGTTTTTCAGATTCATGTAACTCTTCCGCCTTTTTAATTTCTTTTGAAATTTCATTTAATTTATTCTTGATTTCCAGAGATTTTATTTCCCTTAAGCAATCCTTGCATTCTTCATTAATTTCAAGTCCGGCTGTTTCAATTTCTGATTTCAATAAAAGCTCATTCAGCAAATTATTTAATTCGTTTGACAGTTCCGGCGTTTCAATTACCCGAGCGTTAGCGAAGGGTGGAGATGAACGAAGTTCATCGACTTTTTGACCGGCGCTTATGGCTTTCGTAAAATCCGGATTTTCTTTTATATAACAAATAATCTGGCGAATCTGAGGAGATAGAAGTAAAAGAACGTCGTCAAAAAGATAACTAAGATTTTCCGGCGAGCGCAAAATTAAAACGGCCAGCCTCTCCTCTAAAAGATCTTTTCTGGATTTCTGAGGTAAATTTATCAATTCTTCCTTTTCTAATCCAAAAACTTCCTCGCTCAATTTTGTTTTTTTCAGCTCTTCTGCAACCGCTTCCTCTTTTACCTCTAACCTCTTGGATAGCTCTTGAACCCAAAAAGACCTCTCAATATTATTAGGAATTCTTTTTATTACCGGCAACAAAATTTTTGAAACAGCTTTTTTTCCTTCCGGCGTTTTTGAATCGTGCCGCGAGAAAGTGCTATCAAAGTAAAAATCAACGATTGATTTTGAATTTTGCAAAATATTCTCCCAGTCTTTTGCGTTTTTAGAAATAATGTCGGCCGGATCGGAATCTTCCGGCAATAAAAGAACTTTGATGTTAAAACCAAAGGTCTGAGCCAAGTCAATTCCTCTTTTGGTCGCAGAATCTCCAGCCACATCCATGTCAAAGGCGGTTAAAAGATTCTCCGAATAACGTTTGATAATTTTTAATTGATAAGGAGTCAAGGCGGTTCCGGAAGTGGCGACCACGTTGGTGTAACCGGCCTGGGAAAGCAATATCACATCGGTATAACCTTCCACCAAAACGCATTCGTTTTTCTTCCTGATTTCCATCTTATTTTTATCCAAGCCGTACAAAGCCTGGCTTTTATCATATAAAAGAGTATTGGGAGTGTTGACGTATTTGGCTATTTCGTCCTTTGATTTTTCCCCGAAAACCCGGCCGCCAAAACCAATCACCTGAGAGTTCAAATCAAATACCGGAAAAATAATTCTGCCCCGAAAACGGTCGTAATAATTTCCGGTTTCATTTTTTACAACCAAACCGGCTTTTTGAATTTCTTCCCTCTGGTAACCCTGACTTACTAAAAAATCGGAAAGTCCCTGCCACTTGTCAGGAGAATAACCCAGTCGCCATTTTTTTATTGATTCTTCGGTTATGCCTCTGTCTAAAAGATATTTTTTGACGCTGTCTCCGATTTTATTTCCCTCCAGTTGTTTCTCAAAAAATCGGGCGGACAATTCGCAAATTTCATAAAGCCGGGTTCTTTCGGTTTTTAATTCCTTGCTTACGGGTTTTAACTCAACTCCTGCTTTTTGGGCTAAAATTCGCAGCGCATCGCCAAATTCCACTCCCTCAATTTCCATCACAAAATTAAAAATACTACCTCCTTTTTGACAGCCAAAACAATGCCAGATTTGGCGGGCCGGTGAAACAAAAAAAGACGGTTTTTTTTCAGAGTGGAAAGGGCAAACCGCCCGAAAATTAGCTCCAGTCTTGTGAAGTTTAATATAACCACCTATCACTTCCACTATATCCAAACGATTTTTAATTTCATCAACGGGAGAACTCAACATAAATAATTCTCTACGAATTACTAATTTTTACGAATAACTAACTCTTTTCAATGGGCTCTACTTTTTTCTTAGCAAAATAAAAGATATAGATGATTTCCAAGATGGCTAAGGTGTTTACAACGAGTAAAGCGATAAACCAGCCCTTATGCGAATTTCTGGCTGCCTTCCATAAAGCTATTCCCTTCCAAGGAAGTGTCCATGCCAAAATTAGAAATAAAATTGGCGTAGATAAAAGAAAATTTTCCATCATAAGGATATTTTTTTTTAATTTTTAACCAATTTCGGCCTTTTTAATTTTATTCACCATTTCAATTTCTTCCAAAATTCCTTCAATCAAATCGTAATTTTTCGCCTCCTCAAAAGTTACCCATTTGTAATCCACATTTTCCTCATTTAATTTTATTTCGCCTGATTTCCAGTCGCAATAATAACTAAGAACAACCACAGGATACCCATCCGGTCGGATAAAAACAAGGTCAAGGAGATAATTTAATTTCCCTACTTCCAAATCAACTTCTTCTTTTACCCAAGCGAAGCGCAGGGTGGAAAAGAACCGAAGGTTCTTTGACTATTTCTCTTTTTAATGAATTTTCAACCGCGTAATACCAGGCGTCCGGCGTTGTTTTTGGGGTATTAATATAATCTTCCATTTCCAGGCCGCCGCCGGGAACATACCATCTGCCCGGAAAGACATCTTTTTCAAGGCTTCTTTTGACAATCAGATACTTGCCGTCCTTGTGAATAATCGCGGTTGCCGTTACTCTGTGCAGTTCTGGATTCTGTCGTTCCATAAAATTATCTTTCAAATTTTATAAAATATTCTTTCGGCTGCATCTCTCTTTCTAAAATTTCTTTCCAGTCATTGTCTGTATCGGAAATCCTTTTTATCTCATCGTCCTCTTTAAATAAAGGGTCAACTATCCTTGATTTACAAAAAACACGAACGTCATAATTTTGGGGGCTATTTTCAAATTTAACCTTATTTTCCATTCTGTCAAAAAGCAAATTTAATCTTTCGTCATTCAAATTTTGTTTTACCTTATTTAAAACTTCTTCATCCGTAGTATATAAATCGCTCTCTGAAATATATCCTTTTTCCAAGGCATGTTTCAAGACATCTCCCACCGTCCTGAACATTACCGCGGAATTAATTCCGGCAAAATAAAAAGTGTTCATTTTCAAAAACAATTCTGCGTATTTTTTCGCGCTTTCAAAATTAGAGAAAACCCACTCATTATCCATCGCAGTCAGATTTCCCAGGAGATAACTAAATTCCTCTTTTGTTATCTCGCGAAAAATCATTGCGGTTCTTAAAGAATAATCAAGCCGGTCGGCGCATAAATCAGGCAACGGTTTTTCCAAAAGAGGGAAATTGTGCTCATTAGTAATGTAATCCGTTTCAAAATTATATTTTCTGAGAATCTCTGGGACTTCTGATTTTCTGACAAAATTTTTAAAGATGTTATCCTGATGGTTTTGTTCTTTCTGGGAACCCGCATCCAAAACATAATC
>Ga0210051_1005116_pt1 | contig 12621 bp, 17 predicted proteins | sample CryGey092014_all_FD_185464 | JGI IMG/M metagenome (GOLD analysis project Ga0210051, IMG submission 185464) | Groundwater microbial communities from aquifer - Crystal Geyser CG23_combo_of_CG06-09_8/20/14_all (SPAdes) (version 2) | ecosystem: Environmental > Aquatic > Deep subsurface > Groundwater...
CGCTTGCGCCGTCGTTTTTGGTTGCCAAGAACGCAACCACTTTCACCCAAACGGCCTGGTCCCCCCTGTTCAACTCGAATTACGTTCTTGCAGTTGAGGAAGCTAAGCGAAAGCAACAGAACAGGGAGAAACATATTCATTGAACTGCTGAGCAAGGACCAGGCTAAGCTCTGCACTGGCTGTAGAGCAATATCTTGAATAACCTGCGCCACAAAGATGCCACCATCTGAGTTTCGATAAGCCGAACCATCATCGCGAACAGGAATAGCCAGGGAACCAGGACACTTGACTGGGCTCTCACTGTCATCGGATAGCACAACAAAAAAACGAACAAACAAAATCCACTTGCCGCAATCATCGTAGTCTGGAGGATAAAAAGAGATGTCGGCGGCTTCGTCAAACGGTTCAGCATCAACAGCAATGCCTACACCGGAAATATCAAAATCAGGCTGTTCACCTGACAACGAACGTTTCGCTGGCTGCTGTGCACGAATTTGGTACTCGAACCACATGCGTGGAAAAGGCGGCGCGATCACGGGGAAATCGTCAGACCGAATTCTTTTGTGCGCCGGCAGCCAGGTCTGCTGAAAGAAATCATAGACGTTTTGGATCCTGAAAATCTGAGCACCTCGAATAAAAGACGAGTAACCTTCAGGACCACGAGCAATGTAGTCGTAGAAAAGTTTTTTCTTCATTGAGGCCTATTCGATGTATTTCGTTCTCGTGATCTCTTTTGATTTGACGCCCATGTAATCATGTTCAACAGTCACGGTTTCTTCGGCAGAGCTTTCTCTTTCGCCCAGCAGTATTTCGAGAAGTTTTTTATGCTGATATGACATGCCCATCGTTGCATCCCACAGCATCTCATTGTCGGATTTTTCCTCCAACCAATCAGAGTATCGTCGTCCCTGAGCCTTGTCCGCCGACCTGCGGATCAGCCGCACCAATTCGGCAGGAGGCAGGGCAGCCAGGCGGTCGAATGCGCCGCCCGCGCCAATTTCGGGATTCTCTTTGAGTTTCGAGAGGGCGTAGTTCATGCCTGGATGCAGACCACTCCCCTGCCGCGAAAACGTATAGAGCAGCCAGGAGATCAACGCTTGTGGGGTGCCGCCGTCCAGGATGTTCTTACGCAAATTAGCATCCTGGCAGTTTGCAGCGAGAATTGTTTGTAAATCCCAGGAGGCCGGAACCACCACCACCGGTTTTTCCGAAGGCTGCGTTTTGGAGGAGGGGGTAGGGGGTGGTGGTGTTTTAGAGTTTGGAGTTTGGTTTAAAGGGCTTAAGAGCTTAAAGACTCTGCAAATCGCGTGACTGAATTCTGCAATTCGCGTGACTGCGATACTGCAATTCGCGTGACTGGATACTGCAAATCGCGTGACGCCGATACTGCAAATCGCGTGACCCGATACTGCAAATCGCGTCACTGGGTCTTCACCGGACATGGCTGCCTGTACAATCTCGGCGGGAACTTCTTCCAAAAGTACATCAAATAAACGGGGGGCATTGTATTTGTTCTCGCCCACGCCTCTGCGCTCGGCACGCAGGTAGATTTGCACAATGGGGTCACGTAACCATTCCCAAATTGTCATCGGCCGCTTCAATCCCATCCATCCTGCAATCTCGGCATAGCCGCCCTTCGCCGTGACCTGACTGCGGGTTGTGCCTGTGTCTGGATCCACGAAGCAGCGATCGCGCAAGATGGTGAGCATCCAGCCGGGACCAGTCCCCAGCCAGGGCAGGATGTATTCGATGAAAAAGTGAGTGATAACCAGCAGGTCGCCAGGCGGCATCAGGTGCATCTGCAGCCGCTCGGCCACGGCATCCCCCCTCTCCCTGGGCAATTCATCGCCAAACAGGTCGCGGACAATCGTGCGAACGGTCAGTGGCTGGCCATTTTCGGGCGTTGGTGCATCCGGTGGGATGAGCTCCTCGACTGGCGTATCGCAGGCCGCTGCCAACACGCCATCCGGCCCGCCGTACTGCTCAATGTGGTTGGTAATCCAACTGGTCAATGAGCGGACATCAGCGGCGGTCAGGGGAAGGGTCATGGCAACCGAGTATCGGCGCGGCAGGCGGCGCGGAAGCGGACCGTCAGCCCATTCTTTCACTTCCGCTGCAATGGGCGTTACCAGCCCGACCAGGCGCTGCCAGGTCTCGTCACGTTTGACACGGTACCAGAAGGTGCGCTCAGCGATCCCGCTCCAGTTGGCAATGAATTTGCCTGCAAGCCGCTTCTGCTCATTCCCGCGGCGAGCGCCAGCATTGTATGCCGCTTGCCGGAAGCCGATATACAGCCAGCCCATGTTGGGGCCGATCAGTCGCAGGTGGCGCAGGAAGTAAGTGTTGAGGACAACGGCTTTTTCTGGCATGACGACCTGTTCATAGGCCGACTCCCAAACTGCCTCGACAACTACCTCTTTTTCAGCGGCATTGCTTTCCTCTTCGACAATCTCTTTGCCTGTGTGGACGACAAATCGGACATCCACGTCGCAGTTCATGATGCCCGTCAGCAGCCGCGTCACTGTGCTGGAAAGGCGACTCTCTAGCCACTCGCGTGCGTATTCATTGCGCACGCCGATGATGAACGTGCTGTCTTCGTAGGCCACCAGAGTCGTGTCACGCACCCACGTGTCGAAGGAGGCTTTGGGCATCTCCATCTGGAGTTGCCCGAGGGCGGATTGCCAGGCGCGTTTTGCGTTCACGTTTCGATTCTCCTGGTAGCGTTCTCCAGAGCAAGCCGCAATTGAGGGGTTCTCGCGTCGATGCCTGGCGAGAGCCACAGGCGCTCAACCTTTGTCGTGTGCGCTTCGGTTCGGCTCCGGGTCTGGACACATCGCCAGCTGTCGTACAACTCGTCGTACAGCGGCGAGGAATAGCCGCTGATCACCGCCATGCCCCGAATATGGTGCAGGGCGGCAGCCAACTCACGGTGCGCATCGTCGCTCATTTCGCTTCGATAGGCGCAGCCCCTCCACCGGCGGGCACGGGCGCTCTGGACGTAGGGCGGGTCGCAGTAGAATAATGTGTTGGGGGTGTCGTACCGGTGGATGACGACCAGCGCGTTATCGCACTCAACGTACACCTGCTTGAGCCGGGCGGCAATCTGCCAGAGATGAGCGGTAGCGTTCCACTCGCCGCGCACGTTATGCTTGCCGCGCGCCTCTGTGACCTGGAAGCGCCAACCGCCGGGCTTGCCCGCAGTCGGCCCACTCCGGCCCTGCCAGGCCCGAACGTAGAAGCGCCGCGCCTGCTCCAGAGCTTGCCCCGCCTGCGCCAGTGCCGCAGACACAGGTGAGCTTGTCGAAGGGTCATCGTCGCATGGCTCATAGGCCGCAACAAGTTCAGCGCGGGCAAAGGGCGTCAGCTCAATGGCCCGGATCAGCTCGCCGGGGCGTTCCCGCAGCACGGCGAAAAAATTCACCACGTCGTCATCCAAGTCGTTGTACACCTCAATGGTGGACGGCGGCTTCGACAACAGCACATTGGCCCCACCTCCGAATGGCTCAACGTAGCACACGTGGGGCGGGAAGTGGCTGATGATCCAGGGTGCTAATCGCCACTTACTGCCATAGTAACGCAGGGCGGGGCGCGGTGCTGCGAAACATTTTCTCGCTCTAAAAGAGGCTTTGGGCATCTCCACCAGGAGTTGCCCAAGTGCGAATTGCCCGGCTCGTTCAATGTCCATGATTCTTATCTCCTGCTGCTTTCTTTCACATTGCAGGCAGCGCAGCCGTCCACAGGATCGCTTCGCTCTTAGCTTGTTTGTTCCCACCCCACTACATGCCTCTGTCCGGTGGCATCTTCCTGTATCAGCAGACGCATTCGCCCATTTTTATAATCATCAACAGCGCGCTGCAAAAGTCTGGTAACGATCTCGCCTGTCGTTAAGTGGTGCTCAACCGCCAGTTGCTCAATGCGTTGGTGTATCTCGTCCGGTACGGTAAGGGCAAAATCTTTATCTTCATCTTCGTCTTTGGCAGTGTTTTTGGGGTCTATTTTTCTAGACATTTTTGCTTCTCCTAATATTTATGAAGAATTTGATAAAAACCCGTAGGAAGGCCCAGGACAGGCGGTCTTTTGTGGACGGATGTTTTATCGTCCTTGAAAAATAAGGCGGCTTGTAGGGCTTCCTGTAAAGACGACATAAGCGGTTTCATAAGCGTCACATAAGCGTCACATAAGCGTCACATAAGCGTCACATAAGCAACGCCGCTTATGTATCTTTTTCTCGGAAAATTTTGTGCGTCTTTCGCGAGAAAATGCGAAGTTGCCTTCTCATGCCCAGTCTCCATTGACCGTCTGGCGGACAGTGACGGGTTGCGGGACCAGTCTCAGCCGGCCCTCCCGGTATGCACCCAGGCCATGTTGAAGGCATGCCACAACGACCTCACCAATTGCTAGGTGGTTTTCAGACGCCAGTTGCTTTAGGCGTTGGTGTGTCTCGTCCGGCCAGCGATAGCTCAGGCAGAATACCTTTTCGTCTTGTTTTTTATGGCGCTGCGGCCTCTTATCAGGAGGGGCCTGCTTGGGCCAGTCCTTGACCTCCTCCCACGTCAAGGTTATCTTCGCTCGCTGCGGGTCATAGTGTGTTTCCAGGGACAACATGCCCTGGTTGATGCAGTGCAGGGCGTAGGAGGCAAAGACGTTAGCTACGTTATCAACGGTGGTCATACCAATCTCACTGGCGATGCCAGTGATGGCGTCGCGGACCTCTGTGGCTTTTTGCCGCCATGAGCGGGGAATGAAGTAGGATTGAGCACGGTTGGAGTGTTCCCACTCCCGCCCGCGTTTCTTTTTTGGCTCCGCCAGCTTTATCAGATCCAGTGGCGTAGGCGCTGTAGGCATAGGCACTACGCTCTCGCCAGGTTGTTGCCACAATGGGTACTTGTCAAAGGGATTGCGATGCGACATGTGGACTCCTAATATTTCAACACAAGGTCAACTAGCGCACTGTACTCTTTCGCGGAACGGCTGCCAGGGTCTTTTTCGAAGATGGTTTTTCCCTCAGCAGCGCATTCCCGCAGCGTCGTTGCTCGATGGATTGGGGAGAGGAGACGCGCTCCGAAATGTTCTTTCAGGTTGTCCATTGTGGCACGACTCTCTTTGGTCTGCTCATCATAGAAGGTGGGCAGGACACCCAGGAGAGCGCCAGTCCACTGCTCCTTGCCCTGTAGCAGGGTGGGTAGCATCTCAACCATCATCTTCGCGACACTATCTGACGATAGGAACTCAGTCGCGGTGGGAATGATGAGCAGACTGGAAGCCCATATTGCGCGCTCCTGAATGCCCCCAACGCTGGGGGCTGTGTCGAATATGATGTAATCCAGTCCATCGCGGGTGAAGGGACGGATTACATCATGGATGAACGAGATGGGCCGCCCCTCGGCATTGATCACGATTTGCGCAGTGTTGGTCGTGGTGTTGCCCGGGACCAACCAGAGATTTTCGCGTCCGGTGTTCCGCACCCACTGCTTGAGCACCTCAGCGGACGATCCTACCGGAGCAATCAGCAGGTTAAATGCACCCGGCTCCTGGTTCAATCCCAAAGCAACGGCTGCCTGTCCCTGGGGGTCCAGGTCAATCAACAATACCTGCTTTTCACGGATGGATAGCCCGTGCGCCAGTGTTATGGCAGTCGTGGTCTTGCCCACACCGCCTTTTTGGTTTGCGATGGCGATTATTTTGGTCATGCGAATATCTCCTGTGACACCGTTCGTGCCGCGAACAACGGCGGCACGCCGGTGCGAGACGGCAACGAATGCTCCGCAGGCTGGATCTGCAGATTGCCTAGCGCAACCAGTGCATAGGTCTTGGCGTCTATCTCACCCTGCTCTGTGGGAGGAAATTCCGCCAGGAAGGTTTCCTGCCTGGCATTGAAACAGTAGAAGAAGACCACGAAACGATCCACCTCACGGCGCACCGTCCAGCGGCCTTGCTGCCCACGAAAGCCGGGCAGGGTCACGCCGGCATCCCATTCGGCGCCAACGGGAAAGTCAGTTCCCCACAACTCACGATGGCTTTTTATGGTCATGCTCCACCTCCAACGGCTGCCGACAGCGCCTGCAGGCCCTGTTCGGTCAGCCGCCACAGGTTGGTGTGATTGTTACCTGACCCTTCGGCTGCCCCTTCGGCTGCGCTCAGGGCATGGCTCAGGGCAGGCACGCCAAGCGGGTTCTCCACAAGGCCGCGCCGCGCCAGTTTATAGGCCAGACCCAGGCTGAAGTTGGCCTGCACCCAGCGGTTGTCCCGCTCCGCCAGCAGCAAACACTTGAGGAACTTGGTTTCAATCACGCTCACGCCTGCGGCGCGGCAGCAGGCTGGCTTGAAGCGATAGTCGCCATTGGTGCAGAAGAAATTACGCAATTCGTCTGCGGTCATTGATCCTCTCTCGACCCCTCACGACGCGTACGGCTTTCGCTGCGTTTTGCCGCGCACGATCTCGGCTAATACCGAACTTTTGCTGTATGGCCGCGGCAATTGTAGGCAGGTCGGCATTTTCGCTGCCACCGGCTTGCTCAACCAGCCAAACAGCATAGCTCTGGATTTTTTGGTGTTCTTCTTTCGTGACTATATTCATGATTCCTCCATCATGCAGATTTTGTAACAGGTTTGCTTCCGTTCGCGCATAGCGGACATACCTGAATGTCCGAGTCCCAGACGATCTGGTGCTTCGGACACCAGGGCGCAAATATATATTTTCCTACTTTGCGTCCCGGCACCGGTACGCAGATCAACACATGTCCATCTCCATCCTGACCATACACAGTGGTCATCTCGGGCGGTTGACCCGCCGCGCGGTAAAAGGGCAGGGTGGGGAACTCGTAGGTGCTATAGTTGCTATTAGCCATCACGTTCGCTCCGCTCCCTGGCCTAGCCCGCCAGGGCAGGCAGTGCAAGGCTTGCCGTCCTGATTGCCATGCTTGCCATCCTGATACGCTCCCAGCCACTCCTGTATGCGGCCTGGGTCGAACCGCCAGACGCGCCTCCCAACCTTGATGGCAGGAATACGGCCATCCCGCGCCATTTGGCGCACCGTTGAGGGCTTCAACCGGAGAAAAGCCGCAGTGTCTTCCACGGTCCAAAGTTGCCTGTCGGTCATTTGTCCTCCATCTCCGGTTGATATTGCCTGTGAGAGCCTGTGAGAAGCCCTGTGTGCCCTGTGAGCGCCTCCTGTGTGCCCTGTGAGCCGCCTGTGAGCGCCTGTGTGCCCTGTGTGCCTGTGAGCGAAATACCTGCCAAATCCGCCAGTTTAGGAGTTACGCGTCGAGCTGAGACAGCATCCTTCGGGCGATCTAGCCAGGAGCGCGCCTGCCATAGTTCGGCCAATGTACGCACTTTGTCGAATGTCATCCCTTGCTCAACGAATTGCGTTGAGATGTCTCGTATCGGGAATGCCCCATCCAGTACCTCCAGCGCGTAACGTACCATTGACCGTTCCGTCTCCGTCAGCGGCTCGACCTTTACCGGTCCAACTAGCCATTCCCGCTCTTGTTCCGCCGCCACGAAATAGAATTGCATCGGCGTGAACTTCCCTTCGGCCTTCATCACGCCGCGTCCAGGCGGTTCCCCTACCACCCACGTCCCCCAGCGGTGATTGTCCAGCACCACCTGCCCGCTGGTATCGTCCGCCACGGCCAGCGCAATGCGTGTTTGCAGCATTGCGCTCAACTCGCGGCTGATGTCCTGCGACCGCCAGTCGTGGCCTGCGATCACAACGTGCAGCCCCCACTTGCGACCTTGGCGCAGCAGATCCGCCATCCGTTTCATTACCGCCTTGTCCATCAGGTACGTGTTTGCCTCGTCAATCACCAAGCCCATCCTGGGCAGCGGTTCTGTGCTCAGGTTGTATTCATCCAGGTCCGCTGGCGGGATGCCGCCCGAAGCGGCCTGGCGGAACAGCGCGATCCGGTCGGCGATCTCCTCGTTCAACTGATCAAGTATTCTTGTCAGGTCCGCCGCCGAACCGGCCACTGCCATCGCTGCCAGCCCGTTGTTCCACACGTCCGGGTTGAACGTGTGGCTTTGCGGATCAGCCAGGTAGAGTTTCCAGCCGAAACTGTGCATTTGGTGCACCAGCAGGTGCAGCAAATTCGACTTGCCGCTCCCCTGCGAAGCCCCGATCAGCACGTTCAGCATCCGCCGCGCCGGGATCATTACCTCCCCGCGCAGCCCGATCCCCAACCGGAACACATCCTGTTTGCCCTGTCCCCCCGGGAAACCGGCCATCTTCGGCAGCCTTGGCCGGTTGCTCAGCAGCACGGCGTAGCGCAAGCCGGTGTGATTAGCCAGAATCACCGGCCGCCCTGAAAGCAGCGTGGATAGATGATGCGCCACCCGCTCGTTACTGTATACAGCCACATTCTTCCCCAGCCTGAGCGGATCCATCGCTGCCAGCAGCCATACCATCCCGTTGCGCTCCACCAGTCCGTAACGGCTCGGCGGCTGTAAGCGCAGCTCATTGATCATCGTCCGATTGATCAACTGCGCCGCGCTGTTTGCGGTCGGTAGGTAGCGGGTCAAATCAATTGTCGGGTTCATTTCAACCTTCCTCGACTAGCTTGCTCTCTACTTCATCCAGCACTGGCCCCAGGCTGCGGCTGTCCAGCACTTCCACGCCCGCCGGGCCCTGGAACGCTCCCATCAGGTTCAGCGACTGCCTTTGTTGACCAGATGACGGCATGGCCCGCATCGCCTGGACCGCCTGCGCCCGCCGTGTGGTATCCGCTTGCAATTTCTCGGCGGTCAACATCGGAGCCGTAACTCCCCCATTTTTATCAATCCGCATTGCTGGTATGGGCATTCGGTCCGGGTCCACCAGCACAGTTGTACCCCCCTTCAAAACGCCGATCACTGACGCCGCCCCAGTCTCATCCCGCTCGAACGTTCGCATCCGCGTCGCGAAATAGACCAACGCCCCAGTGATCATCAGCGCGGCTATCGTGATTGACCAGGGCAGCACCGCATCCGCTGTGTTCTTGATCTGCTGCCGTTTCACCGCCAGCGCCGCTCCCTCCGCCCCGGCTGCCTGCTCCGTCATCCTGGCTTGCATATTTCCCGCCTCCAGCGTCTGGTGGATCGGCAGCGCGGTCTGTGTCATCGCCGCGGCTACCAGCCAGGAGCGCTCCGTTGCCGTTCCACGGATGAAACGTTCCTGCTGCGTGGCCGTACTATATTGGCTCCATGCCTGCTGCGTCTCCGTAGAGAAAGCAACAAAAGCCTGTTGAGTGGCCAAATCCCTGGCGGCTTGCGTAGCGGCGGCTTCCCTCTCGGCTTGCCTTTTTGCCGCTGTCGCCTGCGCCGCTGCCGTCGCAGAGACGGCCGCCTGCTGCTCGGCTCGTTTTTGATCTGCCACTTGCTGCGTCAATTGTTGAGCCATCTGCTGATAGATCATTGTGGCTGCCAGGTCAATTGCCTTTGGGCCTTCCGGCGTCAAGCTGGGCAGATAGGTCGCCGCCATCGTCTGATAGTATGGCGGCAGCGGTGTCCCCTGTGCCACGCTGGTCATCACTGGCCCGTACAACTTCTGCTCCTCGGTTGAACAACCGGCGGCCGCAATCGTCATCACCAAAAGCACCAATGAGATCAGTAATATTTTTGTTTTCATGTTTGCTTTCTAAAATTCGAGATTAGGATCATCATCCTCAGGCGGATTGATCATCAAAGGCGCTCCGCCGCTGCTGCCCAACTGCCTGATTAGCAACAATTTCATCAAGTCATCCGTTGTCATCTGCGCTTGACGTGGAGGCGCCTGCCGCTGCCAGCGTGCATTCGGCCCGCCCCGCCATTGCCCTTTTTCTCGTTCCTTGAGCCAGCGGCGTATCTCCACAATTGCCACACCCGCAATGCCCAGCACAATGCCGCTCAGCACGATCCCAAACAACGTGGATGTAACTTTACTGGTCAACCATCCAACAGCAGGAATAGCAGTCGCCGCGCCGCTCACCTCCGCCTGCGCCACCGCCGCGCTGATCGGGTCGCTCGAGCCCAGAAAAAGTGCAGCAGCCACCAAAATGATCAGCCCGAGCACAATAAAAGGCATTTCTTTCATAGGATTCCCATTATTTCTTTTTCAATTGCCTGCCGATGTAAAATCTTCGCTCGCCGGTCTCCACGTGCTCCCAGGCGAATCCGTCCGGCCAGCGGGATAATTCGATATCCGTTATACGAAACAGGTTGCCCAGGAACTCCTGCTCAGGCGTGGGGTCTGCCACGCACCGCCAGCGGCCCGCGTAGTGCGTCGCGGCAGGGCAGGGGTCTCCACGATCCGCCAGGCGGCCAAGTAGACTCATGTTAGTTCGAGTACCAATTTGAGGCATATCGCACTCCGAGGGATTGTGTTACCAAGGCCGCGGCCACTGCGGCTCGAAGATGAGCGGGCGGCCTTGCGGATAGGTCACCTGGATTTGCCTTTTTGGTCGCCAAGAACGCGACCACTTGCGGTGCTGGTCGAACACCTCGTCGTAACTTCCGCCGGCGGGCAGCGACATAGCAATCGCAGCGGTATACAAATCGTCCAGGCCGAACACCAAACCGAACGCGGCTGGCAGGATACTCCAACGCGCTAGGGTGGTGAATGCAAGCCAGGCCAGAAGAACCGGGGCGAGGATGTAGAAAACGAACGCCACGCGGCCGTGGCCATGGCTGTGGCTCTTGAACCACCAGATGGCTACCAGAGGGTGAGAAATAGCCGACAGCACGTAAACGACCAGACAGCCAATGAGCGACGTTGTCCACCAATCAGCGTTTTCTAGCGGCCACAGCCAGTGGACAATGCCAGGCGGGAGAGCGAAGATAGCCGACATGAGCAGGCAGGTGATGATGAATTTCCTGGGGTTGAGGCACATGCTACTCATAGGCAGCCTCGGAGTCCTTTTCGCCAAAAGTAGTGCCACACGCACTACAGTGGAACAACTTTCCTTCGGGCGAATAGTGCTCAATGTACGTTATCAGTGCCCAGACCGGGATCCACAGGCCACTCGTGAGCAGGGTCAGGACCAGGTGCAGGAGCAGCAGGCTGGAACACCCGGGTGGCTCTGCAATCTGACCACAATTCGGACAAGGAAGGAAATCGTACAACGCATCACTCCTGATGGATTACTCTACGACAATCGGCGGGCAAGGCCCACCGGCCTGATCGAGCAGCCAGCCGATCTTGCGCTCCGCCCAAGCGATATCTTCCAGGCAGTTGTGGATGCTGATCCAGTCCCCGACAGATTGACGGGCAAAAACCTCCGGGCGGTGGTCTGCTAGATCATAGGCGTCTGTGTCCAGGGAAATGGCAACGATGCGCTCGTCTTCCCATTTCCAGGTTGCCGTGCCCACGAACCCGCAAGGCTTGGCAAACGCTCCCGCTGTCAGTGGTACGCCGTCCCAGCCTTGCGGATGGTCTTCCGGCGTACACCAGATGTTGAACCCGGCCAAGAGCGGCTCGAACAGGGCTTCCGGCGTAGGGTTCGTGGCGATGTCCAATTGACGGGCTTTTTCCAGGACGGGAGCCATACGGCGGTGTTCAGATGAATAGCTCATGGATGCCTCCTTATCAATTGGGAGGTGTGCGGCAATTTCCGCTTGCACGCCGCGCAATTGTCTGGTGAGTCATCGTTATCGTCGTACCCATCCTGTGAATGAACGAACAGGGCATATCGACCACACAAGGAGAGTTTGTTGACGAAGTAATGCCGCTTTTTTGCATTTGTAAGCCACGTCCAACCTTGTTTATTCATTGGATTTCCTCCTCTTTTTTGAGGAAATACCCACGCTCTTTGTCGTAGCCGATGAAATGACCATTGAAATCTGACATGGGATACCTCTGTTTAGCGACTCCTTTGCCCTTGCGCCACTTGGGGGCAGAAGCTCGTCGTGCGCTCGTGGCCGCACTTTGAGCCAACACCTGGAGCGGGCAGCGGGACTCGAACCCGCATGAGCGGCTTGGTGGGCCGCCGCCTGACCATTCGGCCACGCCCGCAGGCGAGAGAGCGGAAGTGGCACTCTCTCGCCTTGAGCCAACACCTACAAAAATCCCCGCTGGTAGTTTCCGCTCAACGGGGGTTTTGTGCTAAAATGTCCTCGCTGGTAATACCCTACCAGCACGCGCCTCAGGGTGCTACCATACCCTGGGGCGCAAATTCTTTGGATTGAAAAAGTTCGGTGAGGTGAAATATAGCATAATGCTAAAAGTATGTCAAGGACTTTTAGCATTTATAGGTAAAATAAAGACGGCGCTAATGGCCGCCTTTCATACTCTGTTGTAGTCAATCCTTGGAGATTAGCCTACCTACCCAACTTTTGCGATGAGGCCTGCTCTTGGGGTGCCGTCTGAATTAAACAATTTACGACCCTGCTTCCCGTATTTTTGATGAATTTCGGCACAATAAGCAACATCAGCCTCATCAATCAGAATTTTGTTTTTATCCGTCCCTAAACGATGGATTATCCCGCCACGTGACCAATTGATAATCGTTACATCTGCAATGCCATATTTACGAGATGCTTCACGGATTCCAATCCCCACTCCCCTCAAATGAGAATGCTTCCTGTACTCTTGCAATTCTTCTTTCGGCACTTTAGCCTTGGCATCCTGTTCGTTCACCACGATTTCTCCATTCGGTAGAATTCCACCCC
>Ga0210051_1005124_pt1 | contig 12611 bp, 8 predicted proteins | sample CryGey092014_all_FD_185464 | JGI IMG/M metagenome (GOLD analysis project Ga0210051, IMG submission 185464) | Groundwater microbial communities from aquifer - Crystal Geyser CG23_combo_of_CG06-09_8/20/14_all (SPAdes) (version 2) | ecosystem: Environmental > Aquatic > Deep subsurface > Groundwater ...
AGTTAGAATGTGAGTCCAAGTCCGAGTAATAATTGGTAAAGTAATATCAAAGGTACTTCCGTTAACAAGAGAAACAGTACAAAGAGTATGGGTTTCACAAAAATCTGGTAGAACAGAAAATGTTGAATTCGGTCCTTGTTCTCCCAGAGTATCAAAAGTATAAGTTACTTTAAAAGCCTCGTTATTATCTAAAGGTCTAAAAAGAGTAATAACTCCATCCAGAGAGACATAATAATCATTTATAGTAGCTAGTTGAGAAAGAGTCTCAACTCTATTAGAATAGGTTGTACTAACATCTATATATCCTCCACCAGGACTTTCTATTGCCCAAGTCGAAGAAGTTAAATACGAACCAGATAGAGAAAAAGAAGGGCCAAAGAAACGAACTGGAGGATATGGAAGAACGAACTCTCTTCTATTATAGTGAGAAAAACCATCAATTTTTGCAACCGAACCAAACCGACTAATATGGCCAGCAAGAATTACACTAATATTCGTGGAACGAGTATAGGTAACATCTTTGGGATTTAGCCACCCGAGAGACCCGGCCATTCTAGTCAGAGAGGTTCCTACAATTGGGATACTCTCCAAATTGTAAGTTGCTCCACTACTCAGAACATGAACTTGTTCTGAGTAGAAATCTCCAACAGCTCTATTCAATTTCATAATAGCGTTCTTGAGATGGTTATAAAGTCCAGAGAGTTTCGCAGAATCTGGCAACTCTCCACCAATAAAGTTTAAGTTAACTAATATCTGTCTTAGAAAATCATTACTCATGGAACAACAACCTCAACTCCAAAAGAGATTACCAGGAATGGCTTAGAAGCACCAGAGGGAATTGGATAGCCTGAATATCCATAACCTGAATATCCAGAATATGGTCCCCAAGGGATAGGATAATCATCCCAACTTTCCCCAGCTATAACATTAAGGATAGGATAGGGACCAGCAACGGGATTAATAGTAATAAATGTTGCCCTATTTAGAGCCGAAGCAACATTATAATTGTCATCCGGAATTCTCCATCCGAAAGGAACCTTTCGAAGAGCTTCGGAGATGTATTCTCCCTTCATATAAGCTGGAAGTTCAACTCTAAGAGCAATAATATTAGAGTAGATTCTAACTCCAGTTCGGGGAGATAGACACGAAGCTTGAATTTCTAGAACTCTATCTGAAACAATCCAATAGGATCCAAGATTAATTGTAGAATCTGTAAGACTCGGAATATCTAAAGTCTGAGAGTAGGTAAAAACTCCCTCGTCATAATTAATTGGTCTGACTGGTGAATAGGATCCCTTAAATCCAGTGATGGGATTTATAGCTTCAGAATCCCAATGATAGAGAACAACTTTTCTCCCAGTAGGGGGACTAGGAGTCCACTCTACTTCACCTTCTCCGGCACTAACCTTTCCTAAAAGGGCGTCATCTTTAAGAACCATATAGGTATAGACATTATTTAAGTCCTGTATGGGACCAAATTCTTCCACATTTATCATGGCTCCAGAAACGTTAGCAGAATAAACTCCCAGCCCATCTGAAGTATTTGGGGAAGAATAGAAACTATAAGCCTCTCCGTCAAAGTTTGTTATAGCCTCAGAGGTTTCTCCTGATCCTCCAAGAGAACCAAAAGCTGGAGTAGACCTAATTGAGAATTCTATCTCAATATTTGGAACAACCTCCTCAGTACTAGAATAAGCAGTACATTTTAGAAGAGCATAACCTGCCCCAACAAAGATTGGTCCAAAGGCTTCCAGCCCACCAAGAAAGGGATAAAGAGGAGAGTTAGTTTCTAAGACAAGTCTTGAAACTTCAGCAGAAGAAGTAGAGAGTACAACAAACCCTCGGTTAAGAGGCTGATTCTTAGGATTAACATCAGCAGTAAGTCCAGAATATTCTAAGGGGAAATTGGTTGGTTCGTATTCAATTCTAGGACCTACTCGATATTGGAGATAAATTCCCATATCAAGATTTGGGGGAAAACCAAACTTTACAAATCCCATATCAAGATCAACAAAAATCTCATCTACTTCAGGAATCCCCTCTGTAATTATAGTTGGGGTATCCCATAAACCAGTTGCAACATCTACAACATAAACTGCAAGATTAGAATTATTTACTATTGGGAAAAACTTACTTTTGAAGAAAGTTTTTTTAGAGCCATCTCCGTCTCCCAAATATTCTAAATCATTAAAATCATCAAGAGAAATAGGAGCCATTAGGGAAGTAATTGACTCTATAACAGGTTGGTTGAATTGGAGGAGAATTCCTTCCTCATTTCCCTGAACTATAAATTCTCTCTTACTATCATCAATATTATTCCAAACAATTTCTCCTAAAATATCTGTTTCTAATCTTTCTCCGTCTGAATTTAAAAGACCGGAAAAATTATGTCTTTGAAGATATTCTCTCCAAGGAAGATATTCTCCAGATATGGATCTCATATAGATAGATGCCAAAATTGAAGAATCAGGAGAAACGTCTTGGGTGATAATATGAAAATTCCTTCCTCCAGAATCTACATTATCTGGATTAACATATTCAACTGAAGAGTTATTGGAGAAAAGATTAAAGATATTTCGATGGATGGAGACTTCTCCGGGCAGAATAGTAGGAGTCCAATGAACTTTTCTTCCCTCCATTACTCTAGAAATATCTTTTACCTGGAGAGAATTAGCAAGAGCAGTAGGTCCATTAGACCAAACAGTTAGAGGTAAGTTTCTTAGAGAATTTTTCTTTAAACCAGGATTAGGAAGAGTTTCACAAACTTCCTGATTAAAAATATGTCTCTCGTCAAAAGAGAATCCTCTAGGTGGTTCTTTATCAAATCGACCAAGAGATCTATTTACTTCATGAGAGATAACCACCCGAAGAGTTTCAATATCAATATAAGATCTTTTTAGAACCTCACTCATTATGCTCCCCACATACAGGGAGATTTTCGAAAGATTTCCCTAAAAACTTGAGTTCCTTCAAGTGTTAAAGTTCCATTCTGAGTTGTTAGATCCGGCATATTCTCTGACTCAAAAACCTTTTCCTGATATTCAGTGTCTCTTAATGAATATATCTCAATTGGAGACCAAAGAATATACCAAGGAAAGGATAGAAAATCATATCTACAAATTCCTATCCCAGAAGGTTTCTGATAAACATTAACTTCTCCCTTTCTATAATTGATTCTAAAATCACCTTCTTCTGCAAGACCTCCATTTATAAAAACAGTGAAAGTTATAAGAGAGGGAGGTTCTATTCCTCCTACAATTTCAGGAGAAAACTCTTTAGAAAAAATATCCTTTTCTGAAAAGAAAACACTTCCGGGAATTATATTTGTATGTTCAAAGAGAAATCTATTCACTGCTGGTACTTTATAAATCTTAGATCCTCTACTCATAGAAGGAATAAGTCCTGAAGATCTCTCGTTGCCTGTAACATAGGGACCTAATTTTGCGACAAAGAATTTAGATCTATTTATTTCAGTTACTAAATCTGAGAGAAGATATGATCCATTATGGTCAAAGATTCCAATCTCAGAGTCAATAAGATCTGCTGCATAGTTTTCCCAAAGAGAAAGTTTAGTAGAACTAACTTGACTAAAGGGAGACGAAGCAACATATTCAGAACTTGTAGAAGTTGGAGAAATAATAAGACCAATCTTTATTTCCAACCCCAGTTCACGAGTAATTCCATAAGTCAAACCTCGAACAGTAGAATTGGCTCTAAGAGTAGCAGCTTCCTCCAATCTTCTTTTGTAGAAGACTCCTTCCTCTCCCGGAAGACGATCAAGATCAAACATTTCCCCATGACCATCGAGAAGATTTCTAGGATGATAGAAGATAGGGGTTCCATAGAAATAAGAACCCGTTGTAATAATTATTCCGAAGTGAATCTTTAGAATAGCCATTTAAGCTACAACCTCTATTTGATCGAATGGTTCTCTAAGATAGAGATATCTTCCAACGAAATCTACAAAATAATGATCGTAATTTCTATTCACTCTATGGGCATAGCCGGCGGTATTTATAATCCAGAGGCGATTGTAGGCATCATAGGAAACTAATTGACCATCTCCAATAGAAATAGGGATAGAAACTTCTGAACCCGGAGAAACTCCTGAGGTATCAAGAATAAGAACATCCATTTGATTTGTTAGGGAGGTAATCTGAGTTTGAAGTCGATCAGAGACTCCTGACTCTAAACGAAAGACATAGACTCCAGCTTCAGAAAGAGTAAATGGAATCTTCTTTCCCTGATAGCCAGTTCTAGTAAAACCAGACTCTATCCCAATCGGAGTAGAGGAGAGATAACTCGTAAGATTTCCCTTGAAATCTATGGCGTAGGAAGAACCATTTGGAATAGTTACGGAGAGACGAAGACGAGCCACAGTAACGAAGGGTCTAGTTAGATTAAAATCTAGATAGATGGTATCTCCTCGGCAAACTTCCTCGCTTCTAGTCCAAAGTTGAACAACACATTCTGGATGTCTCTCCTGAACTTTTCTATAATCTTGATAGGGAGGATCAAGAGGATAAAACTTTAGAGTATCTCCATCAGTAACAGTAATCTCTCTTGATAGAGGAGAAAGTGCAAGACTGGAGGCAGTATAGTTCAACCCACTTCCATCAAGAAGTTCTACTTCTCGATAGGTAGTTTTATCATTCAAACCAGTTTCAACCTGAAAGAAATCGGACATTACATAGGCTTGATATCTCAGGGTAGATCCAAATGTTTTTGAGCCAAGAGATATAAATCTAAATTTCTCTCCGCCCTCTTTGGGAATATAAAGTCCATTAGAATCTAAATTATCAATCCAACTGCCCGTCAACCAGTCAATTCTTATAGAAGCCGAGAATTCTAAATATCTAGTTTCAACATAGGTAACTTCAGAGAATCTACTATTGGTCAATAGAGTTGAGTTATGAGTAAAGACTAATCTTTCTTTAATCTTTCTTCCATATGGATCCCTCCCATAAAGCACAATATGAGCTCTAACATAATTTCCTCCATAGGCTCTAAGAAAGGTAGTATTAGAAAAGACTGTTACATAAAGTCTAGTAGGAAATGCAGGACTATTACTAGAAGCAGTAGATAACTCTCCAATCATAATAGGAGAAATAATGGGAGTATATTTTACAGAATCTTCTGCTGAAGTTAGTCTAGTTGGAAGAGAAGACCAGAATTCTTCTAATGTATTAAGAGGGACAGAGTTGAGAATATACCAATCTTCTCCAATTCTTCCACGTACTAAGGTAGGAAGTTTGTAAGTTCCTCCATCACCATCTAGTCTTTCCCGAAAAGAAAAAGTAGGAGGAAGATTCATTCTATAAAGAGAACCCAATTGGAAAGGATTGCAGGTTAAGAAAACAGAGTCACGAAGATCTTCTAGAGCACAAAGATTTAAATCTTCAAGTTCTTTAGCAAGGACTTCTATAAATTGCTGACCAATAGATTGTCCCCAACCTCTAATCCTAGACCAATTAGGATATTTATTAGCCAGTCTTTGAGTTAGCCAAGACTTTGTATTAATATACCTTTGAAGCATTATTGAAACCTTATAGGATTTGCCAGGGAAGTTTCAATAATAATCCTACTTGTAGGGGAGGCGATTAGAGACCCCGAGAGAAGTTTCTCTCTTCTTCTTCCGGTAGACTCTAATCTTGCAGGATAGTAAACATAGACACTATCAAAATAAGTACTACTATCGCTACCAACAAATCTTATAAGAGAATCAGAAGATTTTGCGACAGAAGCTAAATTAGCAAGAAATAGAGAAGATCCAATTCCAAGAGAAGTTACATATCTAGATACGGCAACAAGAGCATTTACTCTAGCTTGGTTCTTCTCCTCGTCGGTGGGAGTTCCGTAGAAACGAAGAAGACTCTCCAACTCAAGACCTATCTCAAAGGGTCTCCTAGAATATCCCATACATCCAACAGCTTGAACTCTATTAATTCCAGTTTGAGCTTCATCCAAGAGAGAGTCACTAACTATAGGAGAGATAGAATCTAGAAAGACATCAAATCTCCCAGGACCATCAACCCACCTATTTATAATTGCATTACTAACTCCAGGAAGAGCAGTTACTGCAAGAGAAACCGCAGAATCGTTAGCAGCTTCGCTTGTAGTCCAAGCTTTAGAAATACGATATTTATATCCAGTCTCGCTCTCTTCATTAGCTCCACTAATTATTGGTTTCAGATTAGTAACAGTTAGAGAATTACTGAGATAATCTCGATATCCAGTAAATCCATGTCCGACTAGAAGACCAGGAAGAGGAAGATTTCCCAGGCGACCAGGAGAGAGAGCCTTAGCTGATGCAAAAGCTCCAGTAGAATCAGCGGGACAAAACACTGATGAAGTTAGAGACCAGTTAATGGTTCTATTCTGAACATTATCTGCTTCATCTATTCCAGCTATTGAAGATGAAACACTTAAATCAGAAGGTGCCCATAATTGAGTTCCAGAGGGAATAGTAAAAGAGTTTCCACTATTCAATTCACCAAAGGTAACTCCAGTTCTAGTAGAGAATTGAATTATTCTATCTGAAGCAGAAACTTCAGCCTGTCTTGATGGAAAGGGAGAACCAATAATAGGAGTACCAATTTGTTCAAGAATTTTCCCAGTTGAAGTTGGAAGAATAACTTTCCTTGGCAACTCAGTAACAAAGTTAGAGATAATTCTCAACTCATTATCAAAAATCTCCAGAAGGTATCGAGACTTTGATCCAACCACCATCTGATTTATTGAGGTTCTGTCTGTCAGAGCCTTGATCATTCTAAGAAGAGCGCTTGAGGTACGGCCAAAAGTAGACATACAGAAACCTCCTAAAGAATTGTCGAAGTATCTTCAGCGGTATCATAGAGAAGCTGAAGAGCCATCGTACTTCCAATTTTGATTCTGTAAAGAATCCAATCATTACTTAAAGGTATATAGTTAACAGTAATTACTCCAATTGGAAGAAATCCATTTCTTGTTAGAGAAGAAATGATACTAGTTTTTCCCTCCTCGGCAGTAATTCGATTGTTCATTTTTCCCAGTAAACGAGAGATAGAAGCTCCGTGATCTGGAATGAGAGCCCAGTCCCCTTGAGACGATCGAACCCGTTCTCGACACTCTTGCCAGGTAGATCTGTTAACAGAATAGGAAGTATCTTTCAGGTCACCATCTGGACCTAAACACCAATCAGCATCTAGAGTTTCATAGAGATCAACTGCCATAAAATTACCTTAACAGAGTTATATCAATTCTTGAAGCAATCTTTGAACTTCTTCCAAGACACTCGCAACTCCTTCAACTGGAGAGTTATAAATATACATTGGTCGTGGATGAGCAGAAGTTGAGGGAAGGAATCCATAACTTATTGGAGGGAGAACATAATCAACTCCAACTCTAATATTTTCTGGTTGAGCAAGAAAGGAGACCGGACCGGTTATATAGATTCCAGTAGGATCTCCATAAAGAAAAGAAGATCTTCCTCCTTGAACACGAACAGTACTATCAGTTAGAAGAATTCCAGCTTGAGAATCTGCATGATCTTTAATTACTCTACTCACTCTATAGCTCCTGCTCTTGCAAAGAGAAATCTTTCTCCTTCAACAGAGAGAGCTTCTCCAATTTCATCCGGCTGACCATTATCAACAATTGTACAAACTCCATAGATCCAACTACTTCCAGTGTACTCAATTTTCACTCTATAGCCAATAAGATCTTCTGGAGAACCATAGTTGGCTGCAAGATATTGAGGAGTTTGAGCAATTTTCATTGGAACTACATTTTCAGAAGCTGGTCCAAAAAAACCCTCCTTTGCAATTATAGGAATATATCTTCCAGGAGGAGAGTTATTATCCTTTTCGTCCTGCGTCATAAGGATATCTACAATATGACCATAGGTTATCTTAGTTCTACCCTCAACAACCACTCTCTCCTGAGTATGATTTGTCTCATTCGGAAACATCATAATTATTGCCCCGCTTGTCCAGTGACAATCATTCCTGTTCTAATAGCGATATCACTTCCGTAAGCTCCGAGATGGAGTCTCCTCCAACCTTCACTAACAGCATCAACTTCAGCAAAGAGAGCACCTCGAAGAGAAGCAAAGATACCGTCCTGACGGAAACCATCCAATCCAGTTAAAAGGGGTCGTGTATCAAGAATAAGAGGAATTGCCCATATTGGTTGTCTCTCTTGTGTCCATCTAATTAACTCATAACCACCATAATAGGCTAACATACTTCCAGCAAGTAAGGTTCCAATTGCCGGAACAGCTACAGTAGTTCCTAGAGCCCCAGTTCCTAAAGCTGTAGCTTCTACAGCCCCAGCTCCTAGACCGATACCCATAGTAGTGTTTATCTGAGATCTGTAACGATCATAAAGAACAGCCATTACGGCTCCAGTAGCAGAGGTTGTAGTTTGAGTAGACCACTCGTTAGTTCCAACAATCATATCTGGAGTAATTTCTGTTATCCACCCAGTCTCGGGAGTAATTGTATCTACAACAGCCCTAACTTGGAATGGACCATAGATTTGACTCCTCTCGTCATGGATATGACAAATATCGTAGGGATCAATATCCATTCCAGTAACCAGAATCTCTCCTTTATAGACTCTCTGAAGACCCTCCTTAAGAAGACCCATGCAATATCTTCTAGCAAGATCTTCAGTTTCACAAGAGGGATATTGATAAGATTTTAACCGAACTAACTCATCTGGAATATTATCATCAGCTTTAATTGTCTTATATTTATCTCCACCACTTCCATATTGAAGCATAATAGTATTTGGAACACCTTTTAAAGAAGCTCTAATATTATTGGAGATAATATGATGACTACTTGTAATTAGATGATAACGTCTAAAAGGCCGAAATCTTCCTAGAGATAAAGCTAGCCGATGTCCCCTATCTCCCATAATTTGAGCACGAGACCGAAGTATACGGAAATAGGGAAGAAAATCAGAAAACATACTATTTCCAACAAGACTTCCGCCAGCTAAAAGTCCAGTATCTCCTAAGGTAGGAACTACTGCTAGAGTTCCAGCAATTCCGCAACCATATTGTCTTGTCAGAGCTTGAATAAACTCAAAGGGGCTCATTCTATCAACCCCTTCCCAACTTCCAAGAGGACCAGCTCCTTCAGCCGGACCAATAGCTTCACGATATTGATTAAGAAATCTGATCTCTTGAGTAGTTATTTCATCAGCCCAATAGTCATGATCGGGGACACCAAAGAAGAGAGTAGATCTAGTTCCGTAGGTTCTAATAGCTCCAATCCAAGAAGGATGTCTTAGAGTACATTCTTTCACAATCTCCCAAATTGTTTGACCACAAGGAGAATAACCAGTTCCAGACATTATCCCTGCTAACCAACCCGTAGGAGCTGCTACTAGATAACGAGCGGAGAGACCTAGTATAAGATTGAAACCTCCCGCCAATCTCCAGACATGCCCCAGTGCCCAACTACCGATACTGCGAGAAATAGCAGAAACTGCTTGAAGATCTTTTCCTCTATCGTCAAGCCAAGTATTCCAACCTTCTTCATAATCTCTTAGAGATGGAGCAAAGATATTATCGTCAGCAGGGTTATTTCCTAACAACCATTTTGTCTGACTTTTAGCAAGAACTTCTCTTGCCCCATCGAGAACATCTTGAACAGAACTTGTAGTTACAAGACCTCCACCATTTCCGCCATGAAGATCTGAAGCTCTAGTTCTAGCTTCCGATGGATTAAATTGTGGATTTAGATTATATCTACCAAAATGAGCCAATTCTGGAGCGCAAAGAAGAGTATGAAGAATATCTGGAGTATCTATATATCTAACTTCTTCTCCCTTTGTATTTATTCCCTTAGGCTCAATCATCAATTCTGCCCCAAAGGATTGGCAAATAATTGTCATTTCGTCAGGACAATCAGCGTTGAAAGAAATTTCAACAAGTTCTCCATTGAATTTCTTAAGCATTTGGTTTGCATTATTCGTATAACCAAAACGTGCCTGAATCTTTAGTCCCTCTTTAAGAACTAATTTCTTGAGAGGGTTTTCCATCTCTGTCTCGGCAAAACCAGGCATGTAGGGTTCTCTCTGAAATTCAAGGTCTGGATCCCATTTTCTTCTATCCATAAGACCAGTAACATTGGTTAATTCGAGAATAAGAAGATCGGCAGGATTCTCTCTATCTCTAACTAACCTAATAGATTTTATAGAATTGTAGGAGTAGAGATCGTCCATATAAGCTAGAATATTTATCCCAGTTCCACCAGTTTCACCATCTGGAAGAAAATGCTGTCTCGTAAATCCAATATCATCTTCAATAAAATAAATCTTAAAAGTTGGGAAAGCCCTTCTCATGGTATAGGTTTCATCAGGAAATTGTTCAAGAGCTCTGACTGCGATATCTAGAACATGAGCACGAGTAAAACCATGAGTTCTGTCAGTTTCTCCAAAGGCTTGATCAATAGGACCTGTTCGAATTGGGAGAGAAGCATCAGAAAGATTCGGAATGCCATAAACCGTTCTCTGAAGCATTTCATTTCTAGCAGCACGTATAGCATCAGCTCCAGTCTCTTCCGTATTAGTACTTTTAGCCATACTACTAAGTCTAGTATTTCGAGAAATTAAAGACTCAGCATTTGTATTTCCCCCACCTCCAAGAATGTTTCCATCTGTTGGAGAGACCGAATCAATTGTAGGGAGACCATGAGGAGAAGGAAGAGCATCACCGGGAGAAGGAAGATTTATATTCATCCCGTCCATTTGAGTTCTATTAGGACCAAGATTAGTTCTTTCCCAAAGCTGTCCAGAACTCAACTGAAGGAATGCGGCTTCAGAATTGGTAACTCTTTGATCAAGTTCAAGAAGCATTTGAGGTCCCATATCGGAAAGTCTTCCCTCTTCAGATTCATTATAGAAATAGTAGTCGGGATTAGTATCAATTACTCTTCCGGTTGCAGGATGAGGAGGAAGTTCTAAATCAGGATAAGCGGGATGAACCGATAATTCTCTTCCTTCGCCAGCATTCTCGCCATATATTCTCTGAAAATCAGAGGTTCCTTGATGAGAACCAATAAACTCTGCTACTTTAGCGAGGAGACTATCCTCCAGACCTCTTAGAGAACCATAGATTGAAGTTGTATCAGGAACTTCAGAACCTCTATACTCAGATCTTCTAACTCCAGCATAAGTTTTCTTGTATCCCCATACTAACCGACAAGCTACTCTATTGGGAGAATCAAAGAGAGTAGGCCAAACTTCAAGAGTATGAAGTGGAGTATTTTCTATAGTTGGATGTTGAACAGTTCTTCGTACTCCAGGAATATGAATAATTCCACCGACAGAAACAGGAACAATTTCCTCTTGATTAAAAAAACTTCCTCTTATCTCACTTCTGTCTATATAGGATCCTCTACTTTCCCCAACTACAAATTCATTTGGAGGAGTAGTCTCTCTACTATCTGTAAGAATTGTTATAAGATCATCAAGAACTTCATTCCTGAAATCATCCTCATCAACTGATTTAAGAAATCTTATATATCTTCCGGCGAGATTATTTCCGGCAACTTCATATCTTGAAGCAGAATTTTCCTGAGCCCTCCTCTGTCTAGCTTCTTCTCTCTGCTCTGGAGTTTGGTTGGGGTCTTGAGGAAGAACACTATCATTTGCAATATCCTCGGGAACTCCGATTATGTCACTTCCTCTTTGAAGAACTTGCTCTAAGATCCGACCAAAGACCCCATTAGCCTCACCAGTAGAAGATCCTTGAGGATTAGGCTCAGGACCTGGAACCCAATTACTATAAGTACCTCTACTATTTCTTGATCCACTTGGTGCTAGATGTCCTCTCGCCTCTGGTGGAATATGAGGAACTATTAATTGAAGAAGAGCTTCAAGAATTTCATATCTTCCCGAAAGATTTGTTACATACTCCTGTTGAAATCTTTCAGTGAAGTGACCTTCTGAGGTAAAGGATATTCTACAAGTCTTAAGATCTGTTGAAGCACCAAGAGTTTCAGTACTGATTGATGATGCCAAACCTCTACTAATTTGAGCAAGTTTTAGAAACTCATTATCTTCAAAAAGAAAAGATCCAGCTCCCTTTACTTTCCTAAAGAATCTAGCATTTTTTTCTACCTCCTCATAAGCTGCTTGAAGATGAGAAATCTCATCATCTCCCAAACCAACTATCTGAAATTGAACTTCAGAAGAACCACTTCCCATATATTGAGCTGAGGCATAAGCATACCCGCAGATAGGTACTGGAGCAAAGGTATTATTGTGAATAGATCTTATTCCAGTTAGAATAGATCCGGGACCACCAAGAACAAGTCTATTCTTTCCGTTCACAAAGACTCCCGGCTCTCCACATTCTGGATCAAAGATCATAGCAGAGAGCCAATCAGATCTATAGATAACAAGATTAGCATCTCTTAAATCATCATTCATCGTCTCGAACCCCATTGAGCGTGGCCAATAGAAGAATTGAGAGTTCGTACTGTTCTCTCTTGCCACTCCAAAAGTTCTTGTCTAGCTTCTTCGGGAGTCAGAGCTGCACTCTGAAAAACTAGATCAGTTTGGTCATCTCCACTACCAGCAGTGACTCCCCTTGTTGCAGTAACTTGAGAAAAAGT
>Ga0210051_1005125_pt1 | contig 12611 bp, 10 predicted proteins | sample CryGey092014_all_FD_185464 | JGI IMG/M metagenome (GOLD analysis project Ga0210051, IMG submission 185464) | Groundwater microbial communities from aquifer - Crystal Geyser CG23_combo_of_CG06-09_8/20/14_all (SPAdes) (version 2) | ecosystem: Environmental > Aquatic > Deep subsurface > Groundwater...
GGAAGATAAGCGCAGTGCGATCGCCTGATTTGTTGATAAAAATGACAGAATATCCAGTTTCTTGTTTTTTATTTATATTAACAAGACTTGTGTTTACTTTGAATTTTTTCATTGTTTGTAGCACTTCTTTCCCCGAAGTGTCATCTGCGACTTGACTCAAGAGCGCGGTTTTAAAACCCATATTTGAGAATGTTGCGGCGGAGTTTGTACCGCCTCCGCCGATATCCGAATGTATTTTTTTAACGGTAATTTTACTGCCGATATTTTGCGGATTGAATGGATGGCAGATTTTGGCATTCTGGCAGAGCAAATCTTTGTTGAGGACAAAAATATCACGCATGGCAGAGCCAATACTTATAACGTCTAAATGTGTCATATATTTTGAAAATAAAACAATAAAAGCATATCAAGCAGTTTATTTTTCAAAGGCCTTCAATTCTTCTCTAATGACGGTTCTGTCGTCCCAAGGAATTTTTTTACCCTTGGCGATACAAATCGCCTGTTCGGCTCCCTTGCCCGTTATCAGCACAAGATCGTTTTTTTGGGCCAGTGACAGAGCTTTAATGATTGCTGCGCGCCGATCGAGAATTTTGAATACTTTTTTCCTCTTATTTTGTTCAATATCGGCCAGCCCCATTCCGATATCGTCAATTATTTTTTGTGGATTTTCGTCATATGGGTCTTCGTTGGTGATAATGACAATGTCGGCCTTTTCTCCTGCCATTTTACCCAGTATTGGTCGACGCGCTTTGTCTCTGCCCCCGCCTGTTGAGCCAAGAACGTGAATCAATCTTTTGTATCCAATATCATCTATCGTTTCATAAAGTTTTTCAAGAGCCTTTGGTTCAAATGAATAATCTACCAATATTTTAAAATTAAGATTATTCGTTATAAATTCAAGTCTTCCGGGTAGAGGTTTCAGTTTAGAGATGGCGTCAATAATTTTTTCTTCTTTTATTTTAAGGATTTTGCTTACACTAACTGCGGCGAGAACGTTTGCTATGTTATATTTGCCAAGAAGATTTATTTTATAATTATTATTCTCAATGTCTGACCTATTTTTTACACCATAAGTTACTTTTTCTTCAGCCCAAAAAGACATGAAATAGTCGGCGTATTCGTCATCTCTGTTGACGATAATGGTTTTCTTGATGTTTTTTTTGCGTTTTGTGGCGTATAAGCCATTAAACAAGCGCCCTTTTGTTTTTTGATAATTCGTGAAATTGCCGTGTGATTCAATATGTTCTGGGTAGAGATTTGTGAAAACAAGAATATCATAGTCAATGCCGATATGGCGAAACTGCCTGATGCCCTCTGAACTGGTTTCAACAATGGCAGCGATGCATTTTGCCGTTGTCATTTTTTTTAACAATTTTTGAGTTTGCCAGCGGCCGAGCATAGTCATTTTTTTGTCGTTGACCCATTCTTTGTTGGCGATTTTGAAAAGAGTGGTAGTCGTCATTCCTGCTTTAACCCCCGCGTTTTCAAGCAGTTGCGCGATAAAGTAGCAAGTTGACGATTTGCCAGCGGTGCCAGTAACTCCGATGACAATCATTTTTTTTGATGGATTGCCATAAAACCACTTAGCGGAGATAGCCATGCAATAGTGATACCAAGATAGCAGAAATTTTGGCGTAATTTTTTTGATCAGGTGCTTCATTGGTTATTTTAATTTAATATGAATAAATTTGAATGTATAAAAAACGATCAGATCATTTAATCTGATTTATTCAGCCGATGATTTTTTCCATTTTTTTAATGTCATCTGGATTTGTAAAGCTTTTCCAGCCGTCTTGAATCTGAATAACTTTGACTTTTTTTCTACTTGCTAAGAGTGTAATAGCGTCTGTTATTTCATATTCCCCGCGTGGAGATTTTTTTATTTTTTTAATAGCCCAAAATATTTCAGGCGTGAATTTATACATACCAATATTGATCAGATAATTGAGCGGATGTTTATCGTCAAAGTCAATGCCAGCTTTTGGTTTTTCTATTATACTCTCGAGAAAACCATTTTGATCTATTTTGTGCAATCCATAATGTTCAGGAGCTTTGTGATGATAGCCGGCAACATAGGAATAATTATTTTTAGTGCCTTTTATTTTTTTGAGATTTTCTGCGGAGTAGAGATCATCTCCATTAACGACGACAAAGTTTTTTTTGTTGATGATTTGCGCCACGCATTCAATCGGGCAGGCCGTGCCGTATTTTTCTGTTCCCAGAATAGCGAATTGATCCACGAGTTGCAAATCAAATTCGCCTTGATATTTTTGCGCAAACTCTCTCATCTTTTCTTTTTTATAGCCAATGACCAAGATGATTTCTTTGAAACCAGCTTGTTTGATGTTTTTTAATAAGTAGTAGATGAATGGTTTGGCTTTGACAGGAATCAGGTGTTTTGGTTTGTCTTTTGAAAGTTCAAGCATGCGTGTGCCCTTACCGGCTGCCAGAATTACGATTTTATTTGTCATAAGATAGTATTAAGCAAGGCACGAATAAATCTCAAATTTCAATGGCCAACATAGTAAAACAATAGTTGGAAATTGGGAATTATTTGTTTCTTGTTTCTTGGTTATTAGTTAGTTTTTTATTATTTTTTTAAAGATTTTTAATATTCTAAATATAGTATACCATTTCTTATCTAAAATATAATCCCAGGCGCCAAGAAAAGTAAAACTACTTCCTCCAAAGCTTTTTTTGAATTGCGTGATGCCGCTCCATTTTGGATTAGTGTCGCTTATGCCCCAGAAATCATATATTGTCATGCCCATTTTTTTCGCGTCTGTGATAGCTTGCCATTGAATAAGATGGTTTGGCATTAGCTGGCGGTACTCGCTTGATGACGCGCCGTGGAGATAAGTTGCCGTAGAACCAAAATAAACCATTATGACTGCAGATAGCGGTTTATTCTGATATTCGGCAATATATAGTTTTATTCTCATAGCCGTTTCATTTTGGGCGAAGTAATTAATCAAATCCATGTAGTATTTTTTGCTATAAATATTTATGTTATTTCTTTTGGCTGTTTCTTGGGACAATTGGTATAGAACATCAAAATCATTCTTTTGGGTTTGCTTTGTCATCACTCTAATTTTTATACCTTTTTTTGTTGCTAAATTAATATTATATCTTGTTTTTGGGTGCATCTTTAATAACAATTCTTCTTCGGATCTGTTCAAATCCAGAAGGATTGTCTGGTTTGGCTCGCAACTGGCAAGCAAGATAGTTGGTTTTTTGAAGTCTAATTTTTTTAAGAAATCGAACAGTTGCTCTTGGCTTTCATCCTGGGGCACGACTCTTAAAAATATTTTATCACGGAAATCTTTCCGTATAACTTTCATTATTGCTTGATATCCATGGGTCATTTTGTCTGTGTAGTTTTTGTGCAAGACAAATCCGCGCGGACAATACCAGAAAGATTTATTGAACGGTAGCTGTCTCGCAATAAAAAGACATGCCATTTTCAATTCATTGTCGTCAAACAGGACGATGCGTTTGATTTGATTGCCAAGTATTTTTTGGTTGAATTCACCCCAGTCCCAGGATTGCAAAAAATTTGTTGGATAAGAATTTTTGAACAAAAATTCATTCCACTCTTTCTGGTTTTGATAGTCGCTGCTTATTTTCATATTATGAGGTAGTTACAAAATAGTTTTGTGACTATCTCATAGTGTATTACTTATTTTCAGAAAAAGCAAGGCAGGCGGGCATTTTAGTGGGATTATTTTTATGTTTTGATATTTTAATATTAGGATGTTAGTATGTTAGTATGTGTATATTAATATTTTAAGTCAGATGCCAAAGCCTTTTAATCTGCAAGATAAATATTTTAAAAAAGCGAAAAAACTTGGTTATAGAGCCAGAAGCGTGTTTAAGCTGGATGAAATACAAAAAAAATTCAACGTGCTTGAGTTAGGCATGAACGTTTTGGATATTGGCGCTTCTCCTGGTAGCTGGCTGCAATATACGCGCGCCATTATCGGAGCGCAAGCGAAATTAATCGGCGTTGATAGAGAAAAAATAGAGCCGCTTGATAAAGATACCATCATTATACAGGTTGATATTCTTGATGAAGAAATTGAAAAATTGATTAAGGACAATCAGATTGATAAGTTTGACGTCATTTTATCTGACGCCGCGCCAAATACTTCTGGAGTGCGCGACATTGATCATTTCGCCTCAATGGCGCTATGTCAGAGGGTTATTAAATTAACGGATATTTTTTTGGCAACCAGAGGATCAGTTGTCTTGAAAGTTTTTCAAGGATCTGATTTTGCCAAATTTATTGTGTTTTTAAAAAAGAAATTCAAGCAGGTCAATATTTTCAAGCCGCAAGCAACGCGCGGCAGGAGTTTTGAGTTGTATATCATTGCGAAGAAATGAGATGATTTTTTGCTTAATTAGGACGAGAATGGTAGAATTGAAGGACAGAAACTGTGGATTTGAGATTTTTATTAAGAAAAAATTTTATGAATATTTTAGATGATATTAAGGCAATTAAAAAATTGGACAAATCCAATATGCTTGGATCAATTGATCTGTTGCATCAACAGGTTGCGCAGGCATGGCGTGAAACCAAGGGCATTAAGCTGCCGGCCAGTTATAGAAAAATAAACAAAGTGGTGATTAATGGCATGGGCGGTTCTGGGCTGGGAGCGCACATCATCCAGTCATTGTATTTTAATGAGCTCAAAATTCCATTAGCCAATATCCACAGCTATGATCTGCCCGGCATAGTGGATAAAAACACTTTATATATTATATCAAGTTATTCAGGCGAGACCGAAGAGCCGCTGGCGGCTTTTAGTCAAGCCAAAAAAAAGGGGGCTAAAATTTTGGGAATTACGACTGGCAAAAAATTAGGAGAATTAATTTCTAGCGGGAAGGTTATCGGTTATCTGTTTTCGCCTAAATACAATATCTGTGATCAACCAAGAATTGGCATAGGTTATTTAGTCGCTGGGTTGCTGGGTCTTTTACGTCAATTCAGAGTTATACAAATTAGCGACCAAGAGATATTTAGGGCGGTTCTTTTTTTGAAGAAAAAGAAAAAAAGATTTGGAGCTAAAAATGTTTTAAGGAGCAATATTGCAAAGCAGGTTGCGCTGGCTATTAAAAATAAAATTCCAGTGGTTGTGGTAGCTGATTTTTTGGCTGGTAATGCCCATTTAATGGCGAATCAGATTAACGAAAATGCCAAGAATTTTTCTAATTATTCAATTATTCCAGAAATGAATCATCATTTAATGGAAGGTTTGGCCAACCCGAAAATAAATGGTAAAAATTTGAAATTTATATTTATTGAATCCGTTTTTTATAATAAAAAGAATCAAGAGAGAATTGAAATAACCAAAAGAGTTTTGAGCAAAAACAAAGTGGGCTATGTAAGTTGCCGGCTAGCAGGAAAAACAAAATTAGAGCAATCTTTCGAAATGCTTTCATTTGGGTCATACGTGAGTTTCTATTTGGCAATGTTAAACAATATAAATCCCGCGCCTGTTCCATGGGTAGATTATTTTAAGAAAGAATTAACGCGCGCACCATTAATTAATAAAACATGAGGTTGGATTGCAAACCCAAAAATAGTAATTGTCTTAAAAATAAGTCTTATATTTATTTTATTTTATTTTTTGTTGTGCTTAGTTATTTTTTGTGGTTAAATTCAACTGCAGTTTTTCCTGATCCAGATTCTTTTTATCATGCCGCAATTGTTGAGCTTATGAGCAACAGTGGCGTTATTAAGGATTTTGACTGGTTGCCATTGACCACCCTGAATGAGGTATATGTTGATCATCATTTTCTCTATCATCTAATTTTAGTCCCGTTAGTTTTATTTTTAAATCCGTTAGTCGCGATGAAATTGAGCGGAGTAATTTTTGCCAGCTTGGCAATTATTTTTTTCTACTGGTTTTTGCGGCGGCATAAAATTAGATATAGCTTGATTTATCCTTTAATCCTCATCTGCAGCCACCAGTTTATTTTCAGAATGAATTTAGCAAAAATACCGTCGTTATCTTTAATTTTTCTGCTGATATTTTTGTATTGTCTTTTTCGGCGCGAAGATAAATGGTCTTGGCGGATATTTATGATTTGTTTTTTTTACGTTTGGCTGTACGGTGGATGGGTGATAATGGCTGGAATCGGATTAATTTATTGGTTCATCAGTGGAATATACGCATGGTACAACAAGAAAGAGGGCAATATATTAGCTGTTAGATATTATATATTAGATATTGCGAGGGTCTTGTTCAGTAGGCTAAACATTAAGTTGTTATTGAATATTATGAGCGGTTTTATTTTTGGTTTGGTTATTAATCCGTATTTTCCTAAAAATTTATTATTTTACTGGCAGCAGACGATCAAAATAGGTCTTATCAATTATCGAGAAATCATCAGCGTTGGAGGCGAGTGGTATGGATTCAATATAGTTGACCTGATAGGTACTGATGTTTTTGTTTTTATCCTGCTTGTGGTAAGCATCGGCTTCTTTTTTTTAAATCTTAAAAAACAGAATGTTAAAAACTGGACATTATTTTTTGTTGTGATCATTTTTTTCTTTCTAACGGTTAAATCAAAGAGGAATATAGAATATTTTGTACCATTGAGCTTGATTTTTAGCGCATTTACAATAGATTCCATTTTAGACAAGAATAAAATGATTCGCTGTAAAAATTGGATTAAAGATTTTGTTGATAAAAAGAAATTTTTGGCTGTTTTGCTTGCTATTTTAACCATACTACAAATACCAATTATCGTTGGATTTAATTACGTTGGGTTAAAGAGGGCTCTTGGCCAAGGCTATAATTTTAATCAATTTTATGGAGTTGCTCAATGGCTGGCCGATAATACTATCCAAGGAGATATAGTTTTTCATGATGATTGGTCTTATTGGTCTGTATTATTTTACCGTAATAAAAGCAATCGATATATTATCGGCCTTGATCCAACATTTATGTATTTACAGGATCATAATAAATATTGGTTATGGCATGACATTACTCTGGGAAAAGTCAGCGGCGATGTTTGTAAAAAAATTAAAGATGAATTTGGGGCGGCATACGTACTGGTTAGAAAGGAAAATAAGATAATGGTGGATAATATTGAGAAAGATAAGGCATGTGTTAAGGTTTATAGTGATAACGAGGTTGATGTTTACGCGATTAATGTATGATTACTATTGTTTTGCCGGTTTATAATGAGGAGCCTATACTCAAAGAAAATACTTTGAGGCTTTTTAAATTTTGCAAAGACAAGATGGAAGATTGCTGGCAAATAATTATTGCCGACAATGCGTCAGACGATGAAACGCAGGAAATTGGAGAGAATTTAGCGGGCGAATATCAGGAGATTAAATATTTTAGGACTAATCAGCGAGGTAAAGGTGGAGCTGTTTTGCGGGCGTGGAAAAAGTTTCCCAGTGATATTTATGTGTATATGGATGTTGATTTGTCTACAAATTTATGCGCCTTGCCGGAATTAATCCAAGGAATTAGAAATAGTAATGACATCGTTGCGGGCTCCAGAATGGTTGCTGGCGCTCAAGTGGAGAGACCACTCACTAGAAAAATTTTTTCATACGGGTTGAGATTTATTTTGAAAATTTTTTGCCGGCTTAAAACCCAAGATGCGCCATGCGGTTTTAAAGCCGTTAACACAAAGATTATAGACAAAATCGTGCCGCAAATTCAGAATAAGCAGTGGTTTTTTGACACCGAGATGCTTATCTTGGCTGAAAGGCAAGGGTTTAGCATCAAAGAAATACCGGTGCAGTGGACAGAAGCGAGTAATAAAAAAAGAAAAAGCGGAGTCGGGATTGTACCAGTAATGTGGGAATATTTAAAAAATATTTATAGGATGAAAATAAAGGCAAAATAGAAGCGTCAAAATTATTTTTTTATTAGAGTTTTTAAATTGGCAATTATTTTTTTGAAATAAAAATTTCAGTTATGTTTATCAAATTTTATAAAAATAGATGTGATCTTTTGGGAAAAATTTTGAAAAGCAATTTACACAATTATATTCCATATAAATTAAATTACGCGGTGACCTATTGTTGTAATTCAAGATGCAATATTTGTAATATTTGGCAACGAAAGCGCAGTTTGCATAATGAGTTAACTTTATTTGAGATTAAGAAATTTTTCCAAATAAATAAATTTTCGTGGTTAAGTTTGACTGGCGGCGAGCCGTTCCTGTCCCAGCGCTTGGTAGATATAGTTAAATGCGCCAGTGAATTTTTGCCATTGGAGATTTTAAATATTCCAACCAATGGCTTGATCTCTGACGAGATTGTAGAAAAAAGTGAACAGATTATTAAATATCAAATTCCATATACTGTGATCACGGTTAGTTTGGACGGCTTGCATGATAATTATTTGAATATTAGGGGAATAGATGGTTTTAACCAAGCATTGGAGACCTATGTTCGACTTTATTATCTTGGCCGCAAATATAAAAATTTTAAGACTTATATTGCTTATACCATCAGCCCGCTCAATGTTGGTTTGTTAAGGGATTTTGTTAATGATATCCATTGCCGTCTTGCCAAAAATAATATTGATTTCAATCTGAGCAATATTCACTTAAATGTTTATCAAGATTCGGATTATTACACTCAAATTAAGTTAGCTACGGATGAGCAGCATAATTTTTATAGTCAGGCCGTTAAAGAGATAGAGTGGTATTTAAAACACCGGGAGATATTTAATTTGTTTGATTTTATTGAGAAAGAATATGTAAAATTTTATAAGATATTTTTACAAGGCAATAGATTGCCAATTCAATGCTTAGCCGCGCGATCATCTTTCTTTCTGGATCCATACGGCAATCTTTATCCTTGTATTAACTATCTGACCAAAATTTGCAGTCTTCATGACATAAATTTTGATTTAGGGCAGATTGACAACTTGCTTTTAAAAAAATTAAGAAATATAATTGATCAAAATAATTGTCCGCGTTGCTGGACATCTTGTGAAGCATCCCAATCCATTTTAGGACAATTAATTAAGCTAGTTTTATAATATGTTTACGCTAAAAGTTTTTTTGGAAAATCATCGGAGTTTTTTTCAAAGAATATTTTTTTTATTTTGTCTGATGGTTTTTTTATGTTATCTCTATTTTAGCTCGTCATTTATTTATCCATTTTCTATAGAATTTGGCGAAGGGTTGGTTGTTTATTTATCTCAACAATTTGCTGATAGTTTTTCTTTTCATGCACTTTATTCGCCTTTAGCCGTAGAGCCATATGTGGCTAACCCTTATCCGCCTTTATATTTTATAATATCTGCTCCTTTTGTACGGCTAATTAATTTTTCTCCTTTTATTATTGTCCGCCTAATATCAATTTTGTTTTTAATTGGCGCCGCATTGGTTATCTATTGTATATTAGATATAATTAATGTAAATAAAAGCCTTAGTATTGCCGGCGCCTTGTTGTTTTTGTTGTCATCCAATATTTCATCTTGGGGTCACCTAGCTAGAGTTGATATAATGGCTTTGTTTTTTTCTTTGCTTAGTTTTTTTTATCTTTTGCGCCAGAAAAATCATTTTTGCTTAACATTCGCCTTGTTGGCAATATTCACCAAGCCAACCTTTCTATCGGTTTGGTTAATCTGTTTTTTTAGCCTTATATTTTTAGAGAGATTAAATATGCGCAAGATATTGCAAATTGCTTTAGTTAATTTAGGGATTGGACTTTTTATGTTTATTGGTTTAGATATCATTACCGGCGGCAGTTTTGTTGAAAATGTTATATCAGCTAATTTACTAAGGTATTCTTTTGAATCCGTTTTTAATAATTTTTTATTTTTTATAATTACATGGCCTGGCATCCTTTTTATATTTTTATTATTTTTTATTTTTTTCTTCTATTCAGATTGGAAAAGTTATTTACGAATCGCAAATCATAAAATAATTTTTTGGTATTTTATTTTGTCTTTAGTCTTAAACCTAATATTGTCAGGTAAAGCAGGATCGTCTTATAATTTTCTTCTCGAGCCGCATGCCATTTTTTTACTGTTAGTTATGAGTCTTTTGTTGTTCGTTTGGCAAAAGCGGAAATCATCATCATTATTATTTTGGGGCACGTTAGTTTTTGTGGCGGCTTCCGTTGTTGTTTCTCTCTTTTATGGTAGTATATTAACATGGCAGTTAATAAGAGCTACGCCTTATAACTCAACGGTTTTTGTTGATTCTATTGGTTTAGAAGCCATATTAACCAGTCGGCAAGGTGATTATTTAAGCGATAATCCTGATTTTGCATTTTTGGCTAAATCCGGGCAGAGGTTTTTTATGGTTGACAGTTTTCTTTTTTCAACACTGGCTAAAATTGGCAAATGGGATAGCAAACCAATCATTGCCAAAATAGCCGATAAAGAATTCAAAGCTATTTTATTAGATAATACAGAAATAGAAGATAAGATAAATGATCCATTTTATGAACGTTTACCGCAAGAGGTTTTGCTTGAGATTAAAGAAAACTACAAACTACATTTAACTATGGCTAATAAATTTTTTTATCTCCCCAATTAAATTAGTATTTGTGGAGTTTTTTCTTTGAACAATATGCTTAGTAATTTGGTTAAATCAATCTTAAACTCAAAAATTTTTTTATTTTTGCTATTCTTGATTATAGCTGTTTGGCTGGTTGCCATACCTTTGAAAAATATAGGTTCGGTATTGCCTTCAGGCGGTGATCCTTATTTGGTTACTTATATCTGGTCATGGGAGATGCGCCAGATACCAATAGACATTGCGCGGCTGTTTGACGCTAATATCTTTGCGCCTTTTAAAAATACGCTGGCTTTTACCGAGCATATGCTGGGTTCCTTAATTTTGGCTTGGCCAATATTTTTAATTAGTAAAAATATTGTCTTAACTTTTAATTTGGTCTCGCTCTTAAGCTTTGCCATCGCCGGCCTGGGCATGTATTTATTGGCTTATTATTTGAGCAAAAACAAGTTGGCGAGTTTAGTCGCGGCTTTTATTTATGCTTTCGCGCCTATCAAAATTCACCATTTGGAGCATATTAACCTAAGCGGCATGTGGCTGCCCTATTTTTTCCTATCTTTAGAAAAGTTTTTTAATAAACAGACCTGGAAAAACAGCTGGCTTTTATTTATTTGCGCCATGCTGGTATTTTTGAATGCCATGCAATATTTTTTATTTTTGCCGCTGGTAATTATCTTATTTTTCTTGAAAAATATTTTGGCCAAGCGCTTTGTTTTTAGCAGAGATGTTTTGATTAAATTTTTTATTTTTATTTTATTTTTTTTAGTCATTGCAATTCCTTTGTATCTTCCTTATTTGCAAATTCAGCACGAGCTTGGTTTTAAAAGAGATATACGGACCATTGAGGGTTTGTCCCCGGATTTAGCGGACTATTTTATCAGTCCTTTTTTCTATAAATATTTTTACCCCTCTCTTTTCGGGGAATGGGCGATTGGGCCTGGACTATTCGTCATTTTTTTATTGTTAGCGGCAAGCATTTATATTTACAAAAAGACCGGCGCATTTCAGGACTATCTCATTTACTATTTAATTGGCCTGATTGCTTTTTTGTTTTCTTTTGGTTATTTTATTCAATTTACCAGAGCTGATCCATCCGGTTTAGTCGGGCCCTGGGCGTTTTTTTATCATTTTATCCCCGGTTTTGACGGCGTCAGGGCGATTGGCCGTTACAGTATTTTTTTACTGTTGTCTGCCGCAGTTATCATTGCCATTGGCTTGTCCGCATTGTTTAAACAAAAAATTCATAATTTTAAAAAAAGAATTATTTTGACTTTAGCGCTGATTGTTTTATTATTGCTTGAATTCAGCTATGTTCAGCCGATAAAATATATGCCAGTGTCAATAGGAACTCCGCTTATTTACGATTGGCTTAAAAATCAAAGCGAGGCTAATATTTATTTAGAAATGCCTGCCGCCGAAAATTATTTTTCACAGGATTTTGATTCTTTTTATACTTTTTACGCCGGCCGCCATTTTAAAAAAATAGTTAATGGTTACAGCGGTTATGCTCCGTCAGCATATGAAAGGCTGAACGGCGAACTAGTGCATTTTGATATGGGCGATATTCAATTGATCAAAGATTACGGAGCAACGCATATTATTTTTCATTTTGATTATTATCCGCGGAATTTTAAAGAGCGCACGATGAAAGAGTTAGAGAAAAGCAAAAAAGCAAGATTGATTAAATCAGCGGCTAATGACTATGTTTATGAAATATTATGATTAACAATTTGATTAAATCTATCACAAAAAAGGAATGGCTATTTTTCATTGGCATAACTGTTTTCGTAATTTTTTTAACCACTGTACCGTATATTTATGGCTGGTATAAAGCTCCGGACAGCCATCTTTATCTGGGTTTGCACTCTTTAACTTCCGGAGATACTTATGTCTATTTTTCATGGATGGAGCAGGCAAAGCATGGCGATTTTCTAGCCGAAGATTTATATACCGGGGAAGATCAGAATAAAATAATATTAAATGGCTTTTGGGCACTTGAGGGCTGGCTCGCCAGATTGACAGGCTTGTCCAATATTTGGATTTTCCAGTTGAGCCGCATATTTTTGGCAGTTATTTTTTTATTTATTTTATATCTGCTGGCC
>Ga0210051_1005127_pt1 | contig 12609 bp, 10 predicted proteins | sample CryGey092014_all_FD_185464 | JGI IMG/M metagenome (GOLD analysis project Ga0210051, IMG submission 185464) | Groundwater microbial communities from aquifer - Crystal Geyser CG23_combo_of_CG06-09_8/20/14_all (SPAdes) (version 2) | ecosystem: Environmental > Aquatic > Deep subsurface > Groundwater...
GCCTACAGCAAGATTGCTTTTAAATTGAAATTCGGGCGTCTTTTTAATAATTTTCACCCTCATCCCATTTTCTCCTTCTTTAAATCCCGCCTCTTCTAAAAGGAGCTTAGCTCCTTCTAGGTCAAACTGATAAATTTTTAATGGCGGGTTAAATCCATAAATTTCTGGCAAAATAGGGGAGTCAACCACTTTCCCTCGCCAAAGCTGAACCTCCCTTAACAGCTCTTCCTTATTGGTACCGTAATTTAAGGCCAACCTAACTTCTTTCTCAGCAAAGATTTTAGATTTACCAGCTGGCGGATTTTGATTAAAAAAGACACTAAAATATCTGGGTAGGGAAAGGGAATAAAGGTTAAATTTTTCTAATTTAACGTTACCTTTCCTCGTTAAATTGGTTGCCAGAGAGAAGCCATCGATTTTACCTTCTCCGGCCGCTTTAACTAAATTCTCTTCTGAGTCAAAAAATTGAAAAGAAATTTGTTGGAGATTTGGTGCCCGTCCATAATAAATAGGATTTCTAATTAAATCCAGAGAAATTATTTTGCCTTCCTCGTCTTGGGCTATTTTTTTTAATTTGTAAGGACCGGAACCGACCGGTTTTAAATTATAGAAGCTTAAGGGAAAATTTTGAGGTAAAACATTTTCCCAAATGTGTTTTGGGATTATTTTCAGGGTTGTGTTCTCTAGGAAGGGAAGGGAGGGATTTTTCAAAATAAAACGCACTCCCAAATCAGAAATTTTCTCAACCTCCACCCCCAACCAACTCGCCCTGAGCGGGCTTTTAATATCGGGATTTTGAATAGTTTTTATGGTAAAAATTACATCTTCAGCGGTGAGGGGCTGGGAATCCGACCATAAAACATTTTCTTTTAAATAAAATTCATAAATTTTTCCTTCATCTAAAATCTCATATTTTGAGGATATGTCGGGAATAATTTTACTATTTTCATCGTATTTCATTAAACCCGAAAAAATTAGTTCGGTTAAATCTTGGTCAGCCTCGTTTGAAGGAGCAAAGATTGGATTAATCCACCTCGGAAAGCCAACAACACCTTCGATATACTCACCTCCTTGGGCAGCTTGGGGCTGAGTGTTTTTTAAATAAAAGTCAATTAAAATAAAGGAGAAACTAACAACAAATAAAACTAAGCAGCCAAAAAAAATAAGCTTTTCTTTTTTTGAGAGAATTTTAAAAAATTGTCGCCATTGATTTTTCGTTGGTAATTTCATTTTGGTCGATGAAGCTAAAGCTTCATCTCCAACTTCGCTTCCTACGGAAGCTCGTTAAAAAATGAGATTTAAGATTGCCAAAACTAGAAAGACTGTTCCCAAAAAACAAGTTAGCCAAAAAATTTTTTGCTGGACACCGCGCCGGGTAGCGTAAAATCCTCCTTCGCCTCCGAAAGCCGACCCCAAAGCTGTTCCTCGTTGCTGTAAAAGAATAAAAACCACTAAAAGAATAGAAACCACAATTTGAGCTATCGGGAGAAATTTTTCCATAAAATTTTACTCTCCAAAAAACATCTTTCTTCCAGTAGTCGATAACCCGAGAAGAAAACTTAAAACCCAAACAATGAGGGTTAGCCAAAAGAGAGGGATGAGGCCGGCAATAATTAATTCGGTGAAAAAGATGTCAACAAGCCAAATCATTAACATGTTGATGATTAAACCAAAAAGACCAAAGGTTAAAATGCGGAGAGGCAAAGTGATAATTTTCAAAATCGGCTTAATAAAGGAATTAACCAAGCCCAACGCTATACCGATCAACACCAAAACCTGCCATTCAGCAGTCAATTTTATTCCTAAAAAAATAATCCCTTCTGGCGGAATTTCTAAACTAACTCCGGGAACAAAATGAGTTCCCAAATAAATTCCTAAAATTCCAACCACAATTTGCCAAAATAAACGGTCCATGAAATCCCCCGACCCCCGCTCCAGACACCTTCGGTTTCTGGCGCAAGCAAAGCTTGCTGTTTTTCCACCACGGGGGATTCGGATTATTTAATAATATCAAGGATTTAATATTAAAGCAAGTGTTTTTCTCTTAATTTTCTATGGTAGGAAATAGCGAAGCGATGGGCCTCATCACGAAGCTGTAAAATTAAATTAAAAATTCCCCTCGGTAAATTTTTAAGTAAAATTGGCTCCTTTTCGCCTTCTATAAACAATTCATTTCTCTTTTTCGCCAAAGCCATCACTTTACCAACACCCGGAGTTGGATAAACTGAGAGGGCGGCCTTCAATTGGGCTTTCCCACCATCAATGAGGATTAAATCTGGATAAGGCCATTCTGAGTGTTTAAATCTTCGCGACAAAATCTCTTTTATCATCGCGATATCATCTGGTTTACCGGAAATTTTAATTTTGAATCGACGATAGAAATTTTTATCTGGCTGACCGTTGATAAAAGTTACCATAGAACCAGTGGCTTCCTGACCCTGGATATTCGAAACATCGTAGGCCTCAATTCTCGAAACTCTTTTTTTAATTATCAAAATTTTTTTAAACCACTTTTCAATATCGTAATAATTTGCCATGACCGAATTAACGCGATATTGATTTTCTGGAGAAAAGATTTTTGAATGGGCTAAAATCTTCTCTAAAGCCACAATTTGATCTCTAATTTTTGCCGCCTCTTCAAAACACTGTTTTTTTGAGGCAAATTTCATTTCTCTCTTTAAATCCTTTAAGACTGGATTTTTTCCCTCTTTTAAAATTTTCATTAAATTTTTAGCATTCTCTTGGCATTCTTTTTTCATTTTTTTGTTTAACATGATGAAGATGCGATCTTCATCAGTCGAGGATTTTAAGAGACAGGGGGCGGGGCAGCGATTTAGTTGATACCAAAGACAAGGCCGATTGGGAATTTTATAACAAGAGCGGTAAGGAAAAACTTTTCTTAAAGATTTTAGCGTAGCTTTTAGAGATTTTCCATCCACGAATGGACCCACATAATCAGTTTTAAGTTTTAAGTTATCAGTTTTAAGTTTTGTTTGATGAGTCCAGAAGACTCTGGGGAAATCTTCTTTGGTAACGCCAAGGTAAAAATAATTCTTGTCATCCCTCCAGACAACATTATATTTTGGCTGATATTTTTTGATTAAATTCGCCTCCAAAATTAAGGCCTCAATTTCGGAATTAGTTTTTGAATAACCGATTTGCTTTACCCTGTTAAATAATTTTGCTTTTGGCAAAATTACCGCTTCGCGGTATTTAACAGGGTGAAAATGATTTTTTACTCTCTCCCTGATGCTTGTTGCTTTACCAATATATAAAATCTTTTTCCCGTCCTTAAAACAATAAACGCCGGCGGTCTTTGGCAGTTTTTCAATTTTATTTAATTTCAGGTTGGAAAAACGCATTGATTTTAATATTTATCGGAATTACTCGAGGGGCCCAGCCTTCGGCTGGGAGGGTGGCGGGAGGGTTGTAGTCTTTAATTTTACCATGATCGTTGAGGTTTTGCCTCATCTGCCTGAGCGAAGCGAAGGGCGAGAGATGAACGAAGTTCATCGAACCTCGCCTCGCCTCGCTTCGCTCGGCTCGGCTTTCAATTAAAATTTTAACCATTTGTCCTCGCATAGTTTGGTCAGAAAAACCTTGATCAAAGACAAAGTTTCCTAAACTATAAAAAATAAAACCTTCTTTGTATTTCTCGTTGAGCTGGATAATGTGGGGATGATGACCGATTACTAAATCGGCGCCAGCATCGATCGTCATTTTTGAAAATTCAATTTGGAACTTCGCAGGTGTTCTTTGGTATTCTTCGCCCGAATGCAAAGAAACAATTAAAATATCTGCTTGAGATTTGGCATTTTCAATATCCTTTTTAATTTCTTCAAGGTTATCCCAATCAGCCCAGGCAATACCTGAGGAAATCTCGGTGGCTGCCCAATAGGGAGAACCCAAGTTAGTAAAAGCCAAAAAAGCAATTTTCAGGCCATTGACTTCCTTAATAATTGGGGAATAGGCCTCTTCTTTGTTAAATCCGGCACCAACATAATCAATGCCGGCTTTGCTTAACCTGGTTAAGCAATCTTCCAAAGCCGTACGGCCATAATCAAAAGCATGATTATTGGCCAAAGATATTACATCAAAACCAGCGTAAGTCAACCCTTCAATTGCTTCGGGTTTCGCCCGAAAAGAATAAATACTACCAACTTTTGTTCCTTTGTCAGAAATTGGTCCCTCTAAGTTTCCAAAAAGGAGCTTAGCTCCTTTTAGGGCATCGGCGATTTTCAGAAAGGGAAACTTGAAATCTTCAGCCCCTTGGGTGTTTATCATATATTCCACCCCTCGATTAAGCATCATGTCGCCAACCAGGATAACACTAACTGTTTTTTTATTAACCGATTTGGGCAAAATAAACGAGGGATAGCTGGTCGATATCGGAAATCGACCAATTTCGATTAAAAGGGCTATTCCAATAAAAATGGCGAAAATAATTAAAATTAACCAGGGCGCAAACTTCTTCATCATCTTCTATTTTACCCCCTATTGAAAGATTCTGAAATTTGGAGTATAATAGACGACTGCCATGTTCGCTGAGGGTTTCATTAAAATTCGAGGGGCAAGGGTTCACAACCTAAAGAACATAGACGTTGATATTCCCAAAAATAAATTTGTAGTAATTACAGGAATCTCTGGCTCTGGAAAATCATCTCTGGCTTTTGATACTCTTTATGCCGAGGGCCAGAGAAGATATGTGGAAAGTTTATCGACCTATGCCAGACAGTTTTTGGGAGTGATGGATAAACCCGATGTTGACAAAATTGAAGGAATTTCACCAGCTATTTCTATTGACCAGAGAAAGGCAGCCCACAATCCTCGTTCCACCGTCGGCACAATCACGGAGATTTATGATTATCTCCGTCTTTTATTTGCTAGGGTTGGTAAACCTCATTGTCCAAAATGCGGCAAAATCGTGACAAGGCAAACAATAGATCAAATCGTCGATCAAGTCACGAGTCCGGGGCTCGTGGGCAAAGAGATTACAATTTTAGGTCCGGTTATTCGCGGCAAAAAAGGTGAGCATCACGGCATTTTGGAAGAAATTCAAAGAGCCGGATTTGTCAGGGTAAGAATTGATGGAATTATTTATCGGGTAGAGGAAGCTTTAGAAAAAACCCTGGATAGGAAGAAAAAACACAATATTGAAGTAGTAGTAGATAGATTGATTTTAGACTACAGCCCACCCTCCACCCAAGATTTGGACAAATCGAGATTAGTTGATTCAATTGAAACCGCTTTGAAATTAGGAAAAGGAATAGTAATGATAAATAAGATAGTTTTTTCAGAGCATTTTGCCTGTGAAGAATGTGGGATTTCTTTGCCGGAATTGGAACCTCGGCTTTTTTCTTTTAACTCTCCTTACGGCGCCTGTCCTTCTTGTCAGGGATTGGGTGAGAAATTGGAAGTTGACCCAAAATTAGTCATTCCCAATCCCAATTTATCAATCGCTGAAGGAGCAATTTTCCCCTGGGCCCATGCCTCCCATAAAGTAGGCAGGCAGGGATTTTTTTGGTACCAGCTTTCTGACTTGGCAGAAAAACATAATTTTTCTTTAAACACCCCTGTTAAAAATTTATCAAAGCAAATTATTGATTTAATTTTATACGGAGAAAAACACCTAATATCTAATATCCAACATCTATCATCTAATTATGAAGGAGTAATTCCTTCTCTAGAGAGGAGATATCATGAAACCGATTCAGAATATACCAGAGAAGAGATTGAGCAATATATGATTGAAAAGAGATGTGAGGAGTGCCAAGGGAAAAGATTGAAACCCGAAGTATTGGCAGTGACGGTTTCTGAAAAATCAATTGATCAAATAGTGGAAACAGATGTAAAAGGGGTAAAGGAATTCTTCGAAAAAATTTCCTTAAAGGAGCTTAGCTCCTTAAAAATTGGGCAACCGATTGTCAAAGAAATTATCAATCGACTCCAATTTCTCATTGATGTTGGATTGGATTATTTAACTTTAGATAGAAAGGCGGCCACTTTGGCCGGCGGAGAGGAACAAAGAATCAGATTAGCTACTCAAATTGGCTCAAAATTAACCGGAGTTTTATACATTTTAGATGAACCCTCGGTTGGTCTTCATGCCAGGGATCAAGGAAGGCTAATTGAGACACTTAAAAAATTAAGAGATTTGGGGAATACGGTGGTGGTTTGCGAACACGATGCTCAAACTATTCGGGCAGCAGACTGGACAATCGATATTGGACCGGGAGCCGGAAAGCATGGCGGGCGAGTAATTTTTCAGGGTACACCAAAGGAATTATTAAAAAGTTATACTCTTACTGGAGATTATCTGGCGGGAAGAAAAAGGGTTGAAATAGAAAAGTCAAAAGTCAAAATTACAAGTCAAAAGTCAAAATTACAAGTCAAAAGTCAAAATTACCTAATTATTAAAAAAGCGGCTGAACACAATCTAAAAAATATTGATGTTAAAATTCCTTTGGGGAAGTTTGTTTGTATTACTGGGGTTTCGGGTTCGGGAAAGAGTTCTTTAATGAATGATATTTTGGCTCGGGCTTTGATGAGGAAATTTTACAAGTCAAAAGAGGAGCCAGGGAAACACGAAGAAATTTTAGGCACTGAACATTTAAACAAAGTAGCTTTAGTTGACCAATCTCCAATTGGTCGAACTCCCAGATCTAATCCAGTAACTTACACCGGGGCTTTTACCTATATCAGAGACCTTTTTTCAAAAACTAAAGAAGCCAGAATAAGGGGATATCAGCCTGGCCGCTTTTCTTTTAATGTTAAAGGAGGGAGATGCGAGGCCTGTGAAGGCCAGGGTCAGAAAAAAATTGAAATGTATTTTCTACCCGATGTTTATGTCCAGTGTTCAGAATGCAAAGGAAAAAGATTTAACCAGGAAACCTTGACAATTGAGTATAAGGGGAAAAATATTGCTGAAATTTTGGAAATGACCGTTGAGGAAGCCCTGGAATTTTTTAAAAATATCCCCGGACTATATCAAAAATTAAAAACCTTAAATGATGTTGGTTTGGGTTATATTCAATTAGGTCAGCCAGCTCCTTCTCTCTCTGGCGGGGAAGCCCAGAGGGTAAAATTAGCCACCGAGCTTTCCAAAAGGGCTACTGGCAAAAGTTTATATATTTTGGATGAGCCAACCACTGGTTTACACCCTCACGATATTAAAAAATTAGTTTGGGTTTTGCGAAGTTTGGTAGGTAAAGGAAATACAGTGGTCTCGACTGAACACAATTTGGATATCATTAAAAACACTGACTGGTGCATCGATTTAGGTCCTGAAGGGGGCGATGAAGGAGGATATATTGTTGCTGAAGGAACGTCATTTGAAATTACCAAAAATAAAAAAAGTTACACTGGAAAATATTTAAAGCAAGTTTTAAGGACTTGACAAAGATTTTTGGGCGGATTAATATTAAAAGATAGAATTAGCAGTCAAAGGTTATAACTGCTAATCTATAGAAGCAGATAAACGCGGATAGCAACGCTGAAAAACGCGGAAATATCAGCGTAAATCCGCTTCTACAAAAATGAAAATAAAACCATTATCCGACCACATTTTAATAGAGCCAATCAAAGAGGAAGAGAAAACAAAAACTGGGATTTTACTGCCGGAAACAGCTGAAAAAGAAAGGCCAGAGCAAGGCAGAGTAATTGCGGTTGGTCCCGGTAAGAAAGACAAAACTGGCAAATATATTCCCTTGGAAGTCAAAGTAGGGGATAAGGTTTTATTTACTAAATATGGTCCAAATGAAATCAAGGTCGATGACAAAGAATATTTAATAGCTAAAGAGGAAGACATCCTGGCAATAATTGAGTGACCACGGACAACCCAAAATCGGAAGGGGGTCGGGGAAACCCTACGGTTTCCCCGTATAGGAAAACAGGCTTTCGCCGAAGGCGAAAACGTTAGAAACCGAGGGTTTCTAAAGAGCGAGCCCGAAGGTCGCCAAAGGCGACCGCCAGCCGTAAGGCTGGATGAGGGCGAGCGATTAACTTAGTATTACCACTATGGCTAAGCAAATTTTATTTGGTGAAGCTGCTAGAAAAAAATTGATGGCAGGTATTGATAAATTGACCAATGCCATCAAAGTTACTTTGGGTCCTAAAGCCAGGCTTGTTGTTTTGGATAAGGGTTTTGGGGCTCCTGATATTTCTGATGACGGAGTAGGCATTGCCAAAGAAATTGAATTGCCAGATAAAACTGAAAATTTGGGAGCAGAGATTATGAAAGAAGTAGCGGAAAAAACCTCAGATGTAGCTGGCGACGGAACAACAACAGCCGTTGTTTTATCTCGGGCAATAGTTTCTGAAGGATTAAAAAATGTGGCTGCCGGGGCTGACCCCTTGGCTTTAAGAAGGGGAATTCAAAAGGGAGTGAAGGCAGTAGTTGAAAATTTAAAATCTCTTTCCAAGCCAATTTCTAAAAAAGAGGAAATTGCCCAGGTGGCAACCATTGCTTCTTTGGATCCAGAAGTCGGAAATTTAATTGCCGAGGTCTTTGCGGAAGTTGGGAAGGATGGGGTAATTACGGTTGAGGAATCAAAAAAGTTTGGATTAGAAAGAGAAATTGTTAAAGGTCTTCAATTTGACCGGGGTTATATTTCTCCTTATATGATAACTGATGTCGAAAGAATGGAGTCTTCGTTGGAAGAACCTTATATTTTAGTTACTGATAAAAAGATTTCGGCTTTAACTGAGATTTTACCAGCGATGGAAAAAGTGGCTCAGACTGGAAAAAAAGATTTGGTCATCATTGCCGATGAGGTTGAAGGAGATGCTTTAGCAACCTTGGTGGTTAATAAATTAAGAGGAATTTTTAATACTTTAGCTGTTAAGGCTCCGGGATTTGGTGATAGAAGAAAAGAAATGTTACAAGATATCGCTACAGTTACTGGCGCCCAGGTAATTTCTGAAGAGTTGGGATTAAAATTGGAAAATATTCAATCAAATCAATTTGGTAGGGCAAGGAAAGTGGTGTCCGAAAAAGAAAAAACAACCATTATTGAAGGCAAAGGAGAAAAGGAAGATATTGAAGCCAGAATCAAACAAATTAAAAATGAATTAAAGACAACTGAATCCGAATTTGACAAAGAGAAATTACAAGAAAGATTGGCAAAGTTAGCTGGTGGAGTAGCAGTAATTAAAGTGGGAGCAGCTACTGAAATTGAGCAAAAGGCAAGACAGAAAAAAACTGAGAACGCTCTTAACGCCACTCGGGCGGCAATTGAAGAAGGAATATTGCCAGGTGGTGGGGTAGCTCTTTTAAGGTCAATTCCAATTTTAGAAAAAATCAAATTGGAAGGAGATGAAAAAACTGGTTTGAATATTTTAAAGAAGGCTTTAGAAAAGCCAATTAGACAAATTGCCCAAAATGCTGGCTTAGATGGAGCAGTGGTGGTTGAAAAAGTGAGAGAAAAAGAAGGTAGTTTTGGTTTCAATGCCCAGACTCTGAATTTTGAGGATTTGGCTTTAGCTGGGGTTATTGATCCAACAAAGGTCGTGAGGGCAACCTTGGAAAATGCTGCTTCGGCTGCCTCGATGCTTTTGACTACCGAGGCGGTAGTGGCTGAGCTGCCAGAAAAAGAGGAGAAAAAAGGATCGCCAGCAATTCCCGAAGAATATTAATGTTTAAGGTGGAACCTTAAACATTGGCGCCCCCTCCTCCCGGAGGGGGCGCTTTGTTGTTGTTTAAACTTTGGGGGCGATGAAAACTTCGTTTTCATCTTCACCTGCGCTTCCATAATATGGAAGCTTGGTGTATAATAGATTAATGCCACCGCAGAATCCAGAAAAACCCAAGATGTCGGAAGTAGTTTCCGTTGTTGCTCATCAGTTAAAAAATCCCCTTTCGGTAATCAAAGGATATCTGGAAGTTTTAATCGGTGAGGAGTTAGGAAAGATAAATGCAAAACAAAAAGAGTATCTCTCCGATGCCTTTGAAAATGTTGGCAGAATGAGCAGAATTGTTAATTATCTTTTAGACATTTCCAGGATTGAGGAGGGCAGATACGAGTTAAAATTAGAAAAAGTCAATTTAGAAAAGATTACTAGCCAAGTTATCAAAGATTTTTCTTTCTGGGTTAAAGCTTCGAATTGCCAAATTTTATTTAAAAAACCAAAAAAACTACCAAAGGTTTTAGTTGACCCATTAAAAATTCGCCAGGTGATTGAGAATTTAATTTCTAATGCTGTAAAGTATAAATCAGTAGGCTTAGGAAAAATAGAAATATCAATAAAGAAAAAGGACAAAAATCTAACATTTGCCTGCAAGGACAATGGAATTGGCATCCCAAAAGAAGATTTTAAAAAAGTTTTTTCCAAATTCTATCGGTCAGAAAAAGCAATAGAGTTAGACCCCTCGGGTTCAGGCCTAGGTCTCCATATTAATAAAGCCATTGTTACATTGGCGGGAGGTAAAATCTGGTTTAGAAAAAACAAAGATGTTGGTATGACTTTTTATTTTACCCTCCCCGTTGCGAAAACATGAAGCAAAAAATTCTCATGATAGAGGATGATAAGTTTTTGAGAAAAATTTATCGAGATAAATTAACTCGGGCTGGTTTTGATTTTATTGAGGCAACCAATGGCGAGGAGGGTTTAAATAAGGTGATTTCAGAAAGTCCGGATTTAGTTCTATTGGATTTAATTTTGCCGAGGAAAAATGGATTCGATGTTTTAATTGAGATGAAAAGAAACGAAAATACTAAAAAGATACCGGTAATTATCCTTTCTAATCTTGGTCAGGAGTCAGATATTAAAAGAGGGTTAGAATTGGGAGCCCAGGATTATTTAGTTAAACCTGAGATAAGCTTATCAGAGGTAGTAGACAAAGTGAAGGAGTGGATTATTAAAAAATGAAAATTAGCGAATCTTTATTAAAAAAGCTTTTGGTTAATTCAAAACTGATTTCTCAGAAAGATTTTGATTTGGCGAAAAAAGAAGCAGGAGAGAGGAGAGAACTCTTAGAAGAAGTAATTATTGAGAAGGGTTTGATTTCAGATGAGGAATTGGGCCAACTTTTAGCTGATGAAACTGGTTTTCCTTTTATTAATCTCAGAAAAATTAAAATTGACCGAGAAATTTTAGAGATAATCCCAGAAATCGTAGCTAAAAAACAGGAAATCATTGCTTTTGATAAAATGAAAGATGGATTAAGGGTTGCCATGGCTAATCCTGAAAATTTAGAAGCTAGAGAATTTATCGAGCGAAAAACTGGCCAAATCGTTATCCCTTATTTTGCTACCGAAAAAGATATTCAGAGTTCTTTGAAATTTTACAGAAAAGAAATTGAGGAAGAGTTTGAAAGTTTAGTTGGAAAAACTTTGGCAGAATGCGAGATGAAATTAGAAAAACCAGAATCTTTAAGGTTGCCCATAATTAAGATGATTGACTTGGTTTTAAACTATGGTTATGAGAATCGTGCTTCCGATATTCACATCGAACCCTACCCTCGGAAAACTATTTTGCGCTATCGGATTGACGGAGTTTTACATGATATCTTGACCCTACCAAAATTTTATCACGATTTTTTGGTTTCTCGGATTAAGATTTTAGCCAAGCTGAGAACAGACATCCATGACGCTCCACAAGATGGCCACTTTTCCTTTTCTCCTCCCGAAGCCTATGGCCCGTTGGGTCCGGCCCAGAGGGAAAAGGTTGATGTCAGAGTTTCGGTTGTGCCTATTGAGGAAGGGGAGAAGGTGGTCTTGAGACTATTGTCAGAGAGGGCGAGGAGGTTTAGCCTGGAAGATTTAGGGCTCTCTCAAAAATATTTAAAAACTATCAAAGAAAACTTGAAAAAACCCTGGGGGATGATTTTAGCTTCCGGTCCGACTGGCTGCGGCAAAACCACCACCCTTTATGCCATGATAAAGATTTTAAACACCAGGGAAGTCAATATTATGACTATTGAAGACCCGATTGAATACGATATTGAGGGAGTGAATCAAATCCAAGTTAATCCCAAAACCAATTTAACTTTTGCCAAAGGTTTAAGGTCAATTATTCGTCAAGACCCAGACATCATTATGGTTGGTGAAATCAGAGACGAGGAAACTGCTTCTTTAGCAGTCAATTCGGCAATGACTGGACACCTGGTTTTATCAACCTTTCATGCCAATGATGCTACCACCACCTTGCCCCGGCTTTTAGATATGAAAGTCGAACCTTTTTTAATCGCTTCAACTTTAAATATTGTTATTTCTCAAAGGTTAGTCAGAAAGATATGTTCTAAATGCATTGAGAGTTACGAAGTTTCTTTTTCAAAAGTTTCTCAACTTTTAGGCAAAGATTTAGCTCAAAAATTACCAAAAACAGGGGCAAACAAGGTTCGATTATTTCGAGGAAAAGGTTGCCCTCTTTGCCAAAAGACTGGATACTTGGGAAGAATAGGTATTTTTGAAGTTTTAGAAATATCAGAACCACTAAAAAAACTAGTGATGGAAAAGGCTTCGGCTGGTCAAATTAAAAAAGAGGCTAAAAAATTCGGGATGAGAACTATGTTTGAAGATGGAATAGAAAAAGTCGAGAGGGGAATTACTGCCTTAGATGAAATTTTAAGAGCGACCAAAGCTTAATATGACTGAAGAAAAAATGCTTTTC
>Ga0210051_1005129_pt1 | contig 12603 bp, 17 predicted proteins | sample CryGey092014_all_FD_185464 | JGI IMG/M metagenome (GOLD analysis project Ga0210051, IMG submission 185464) | Groundwater microbial communities from aquifer - Crystal Geyser CG23_combo_of_CG06-09_8/20/14_all (SPAdes) (version 2) | ecosystem: Environmental > Aquatic > Deep subsurface > Groundwater...
ATCGGCGTTTTCGATTAAAAATTGGTTAAGTGTATATATGGTAATTTATGGTTTTTAACATTAATATGTCTAAAACTGAACGGTTACAATTTTTTTTGAATGGAACAAAATTTTTCGATTTAATGTTGCTTATCTGTATTTTTGATATACGAGTAAACAGTTAATGGTAAAAATTTAAATTTTAAAGTTCGACACTCTAATTTTTCAGTTACGTAAACTGTTCTACAAAACTACAATCCTGATTTAAGGTTGTTTAGCGAATTAAGGGTTAAATCAGGCTTATTTAGGGTTTACGTTTGTAAACCATTTTAAGCAAATCACGGAAAGTTATAACTTTCCATCATGACTTTTTAACCAACCAACAATTCCTAGTTTAACTTTTCAATTTTTCAACATTAAACTAATACGCTTTAACAATTTAGGCACAAGAGCAGATGTCTAGATTCATTTTTCAGCATATATGTATAATTGTTCTACAAAACTGCAATTGGAGTTTTTTACATTAACGCTTATATATTAGAGTCGGTTTATAATATGTCTAATATGAGATATATATGAGAACAAATAAACCATAAACCCCGTATTCAGAACATTAAGAGCTATAAATGTAATTTAATAGTATGCTTAAGCATACTTAAAAGATACACTTATGGTTAAACCAAGTTTAACTTTTAGTTTAACCCCTAATTGCACATAATCTCCACATAGCGACTTTATTTTATGCTCTGTTTATTGGCAATAAATTTTATTTAATTTTTCGACTTCATAAAAAACAGAATTTACTGCCCACTTTTAATTCATCACTTTCTGACTGAAAGGAAAGATTAATCAATTGCTTAATTTTCTGGGAAAATCCTTCTCCGCCCAAATTTATTCCACATCTAATTACAAATAACATTTTTAAAAAACCATATTATTTTTTAAAAAATTTTAGAGGGCGGGGGTTAAACTGAAAGTTCAAGTAAAAATTATTTTTTCTTTAAATTCTGGTAAACCATGTTCCTTACAAAAGTGGAATACACGAGAACACCATTTTGACCGTTTCTCAATTTTACAAAATATGTCTTGTGGCTTCCCATTCCAACGCTTAAAACATTCAGGAAGATATTCACAGTAATAACAACATATTGATTTTGTATTACGGCAATATTTTCCATTAAGTACATTACACTCAAATTTGGTCATGTAAACACCACAACTTCCTTAATCGTTTCTCGCTTCTTCAAATTTCCAAATAATTTTTTCTTCCATTTTAACCCAGTTGTAAATTCATAATTACGAATCTTAAACCATTCTTCTAATTCATCATTAACACCAGAAAAGTGATGATGTCCTATACGTAAATGGTCATCTATTTCTGGATGAGTATGAGCCACAAAATTACAGTTAACACATTTTAAACCAACACTAACACGAAAATCATACTTATTCGTTTTATTTCTGTACATTTAATTGAACTCCCGAACTAACTCTTTTAATTTATCTGGGTTTTTAAACATTTAATCATTCCCTATCATTTCTGTATATTCAAATAAACTGATAAGAAGGCTTCTGGCAACTCCATAACCGAAACTATTTTACTACGTCTTGCATAATTTTTAGGTAATTCTTCCCTAGCCCACGTATCAACTTGTTGACAGTTACAAAAACCTATAAATATTAACTCCACGTCTGCTTTTGGATAAAGTCGTATTAATTCTCTGGCTTTATTATCATCTCCAAACGAAAAATCTGAAGCAACAACTAAAATTTTTCTTCTGTCTCTTATGTTATTAAACATTTTAAGAGAACTTTCAAGTAAAACGCCTATTTCTGTTCCGCTGGGAGACACGGTAATGTTACCGACTCTGGCTTTAGTATTGTTACTCTGTTCAAAAAAAGTCTTAATTTTCTGACTGTCCGCCCCAAATACCGCTACACCAAACCCCATATCATCAACGTAGTTAGCAAACACTTCCGTTAGTATAGTGGTTATATCTAGAGCTTCTGTTCTATTAACCGAGCCAGAAAAATCAAAGAGAAATTGAATAGCAACCTGTTCTTTTTCAAATTCTGTGTGAACATTAACATAAATATTCTTAACTACACTTCTAAAACTGTTCACAAATGCTTTAGACAATAAACCAGTCATAAATTTGCCTCTTTTCTGGAATCGCTGGCGTTTAGTGAGTGGTTTTACAGTCTGCTTTAGTTTATTAAGTAATCTATTAATTTCTGGCTTGTTTTTCTCCACTAATCGTTGGTACTCCGCAAAATTAGGTGTTGGAGACGGAAGTTCTTCGCCAGTTCCTGCTCCCGCCCCAGCTCCTTTTAACAAGTCATCCAAAAGTTCTTTTTTCTTCTTTTCATCTAGTTCTTTTACTTCTTCTTCTATTGCTTTTTCCAACGCTTCTTTTAGTTCTTCTGATAATTCTTCGGGTTTAATTTTGCCGTGAAGCCGTTGAGGAATAAAATGTCTAATATAACTTTCAAATTCTTTTCCTTTTATAAATGGAGCAATTAAGTCATAGACTTGTTGACAACTTCTAACCAAATCGAGACTTAATCGTTTATACTTAAAATCATGAAAGAGATTAAGACATTTTTTACTGGCTTCTTTTCCTTCTTTTGACAACATTTTATAAACTTGTGAACAGTCTGCACCATATTTACCTTCATTTACTAAAATAGAATAAATTAACGGAGCTTCTCCATATTGAGCGGTCAAATCTGCTTTTCCAGTTTTAAAACTTGTTTCAACACTATCTTTAATGATAAGCCTTTCTAGAAGAAGTCTTTTTCCAAAATCGTGCCTATATCTAAGTTTCCCGAAATGGTCAACTCTTCCATCTTCTAAAATTTGCACAATTGCATGAGCCAAATTAAAAAATCCACGTTCACGTTTTATTTTCGTAACCCAATTGTTATATCTATCCCAAACTGGTTTACTGATAATGTCATGACAACATTCATGCAAAAAAATTCCATCTAAGCATTTCTTAGCCAGAACTTCACGTTCAGTAACCCATTTAGGCAGTGCATTTAAAGTTAAAACAATTTGTGATTCATCAAGTTCGATATAGCTTGTTTCAGCTTTCTTATCGAACTTAACTTTCATCTTTTTATTACCAGTAATAGTTACCGCAATTGAACGGAGTTCTCTTAAGTTTCGACTTAATGAATTATTTTCTTTATTGGTTTTTCCGCTCATGTTTATACTTCCTATCAGATTATATAGGTGTTAAGCCTTATAAACTTTAATATAAAAAAGGGAGATGGATTTTATATGAGACAATCGCTGTAGATAATCACTCGTTTAACTTCTCCGTGGTCGCCAAACTTCTCTGCATAAATATCAGTAAGGTAAAACATTAGTTTACCTAAGCAGTTCAATGAAGTACCATGTCCGAAAGTATTCTTAATAAGTTTTTCCATATCAAAAAGATAGTGGATTTTTTTGGTTTCAGCTTCATAGGTAGTATGAGTTAACAATTCATTAAATTCCTCTTCATCATATTCTAAATTTTCCTCTTCTAACCAGTCGTACTTCTTTTGTTCATAATCAGCATAAGTTAGCAATTCTTCAATGTCATCTCTTGACAATTCATGATATTTATCAGCGAATCCATAGACTTCTACATTGTTATCATATTTTAAACATGCGTGTATTTCGTTTAATGCTTCCTTAAATTTCGAAGCATGAATGTTGCTCTGGCTCATATCTATGATAAATACAGTTTTTATTTCTTTTCCCCCCTTTATCTTTTATTCTAAGTTCTTTTCTCGTTTTAGTATTGTTTCAACTTTTCCTATCAAGTGGTCTAAAACTTCTACGGTATCTATCAGTTCTCTGTAGCGTTTATGTCCTTTTAGTTCTCCCATTAATTCTGAAACTATCTCGTACGCTTTTTTACATCTCCACATCGTACCGTTAGGAATTCTCCTCTTTTTCTCTGCCTTTTCAAGATATTGTATATGTTCCATTGCAAAATCTAAGAGAAACTCAGTCTTCTTATCTTCATAGTTCTGTATTCCTTCAACCGTTGACAGAATTGGAATTATTCTAAGACGTTCATCCACATTTTTGAATCCTTTAGAACTCATTTCCGCTTTAAACTGTTCCAGTTCATCAATTGCGAGTTCTAAGCGTGATTCATCAATTATCCAACAAGACTCTAAATGTTGCGTTGCCCTCAAGTGAAACTTAAGCGTGAACAGAAGTTTATTTCTGAATTCTCTGGCTAACTTGTTTCGTTCTATCAATTGCTTCTTCTCTTCCTTAGAGATTAAGTTTTTTCTTATCTTTTGTTCAGAATGTAAATCATACTCTATAAGATAAACCGCTCGTTCGCCCAGACCTAATTTTGCTAAGGCTTCTTCATTTAAGATTAGTTTTTGAACTGTCATTTATTTCCCTCTGTCTGTTTTTTAATTTTGTCTATATCTATTTCCCCAGTCTCCTCAAATAGTCGTTTGAATATATCACGTTCATCATCCGAGAACATTGAACTTGCTATCTCTATAATGTCTTCTTCCGCTAGATTCTTTTCATTATATAGTCTTGCATAATTGATTAAGTTCCCAGTTGTCAACGGAGAACGTAATTGTCCCCGCTTGTATAAATCCCTAGTTTTATTGGCTATTTCAACAAATTTACTAACGAAATCATAGTCATCACAATATTTCTGGATTAATCTTCGCTCGTCCCTCGGTAACAAATAATCAATGATTAAACCTTCAAACCGTCTTAAAGTGGCAATGTTGCCTAAGAACGTTCCACTGTAACTCATTTTCTCTGCTGGGTTATAACTAATTACTAGAAAATGCTTTTCTGAGCGATGGAAGGTCATTTCAAGTTCTGGAATCCAAACCGAGCCTCTAAAATCGGCTAACGGCTCAATAAGGCTCATAATAGAAGGCTCGCAATAATTGAAGCCATCCAAATATAATATGCCTTTTTCCGCTTTAAGCCATTTAAGAACGATGCCTTCTCTTGTCTGAGTTTCTCCACTCTTTAATATGTCTGACGAAAGCAAATCCCATTTTGTAATGTCTCGGGTCATCACTATCTCAAACAACGGAAAATCATATTCTTGTGCAATATAATGAACTAATGTCGTCTTCCCGCTACCCGTCTCGCCCACGAGTCTTAAATTTCCACAGGTTTCTAGTATTGCTCTAGCTTTAGGAACATAGTTTTGGCTATCAATAAATTCCACGTTTCTGAGAATTTTTCCGTTAATTTTTTTCGTTTCTTTCATTTCTTTTCCCTTTTTTGTTTGTGTGATTAAACATAAAAGCATGGTAGTATATAAACCTTTAATGGAAAATAGGGCAAAAATTAATCAACTGATTAAGGTAATTTAATCAATTGATTAATTTATTAGTGTATAAGTGTCGAACACGAAAACACATTGCACCTCCGTTAGCCTTTCTTTGCCGTCTTTTCGGTTTGTAGCTGGTCTTCTTCCTTCTTTAACTTAAAGAAGCCTAAATCTTAAATTTAATTTACTTTTTGGGATTTAAAAGATTAATCAATTGATTAATACATAAGTTTATATATCTTCACGCTAAATAATAAAAATAGTTGCTCTGAGGAAAACAGAAACAAGTTAAGCAACGGAAACCTCGAATGCAACTATCGGTGGTAACCACCGACCAATCCCCCCTTTTTTTCTATCTAAAACTAGAAGTTACACATAAATTGCACATAGCGACCTTAAAATCGGTTTAATTTTTTCAACCCTTTCGATTAATCAACTGATTAATCTTTAAAATACGAGCCTAATTTTTCCAACTGCAGTTACAGTATGTACAGTATGGCTAAAAAGTTAGGTAAAAATAATTTTCTCTGGTTCTGGCATGAATGTATAATAAATGAGAAATTGTTTTAACACGTTAAATTCTGTTTTAGAGACTTCTTTCATACCACGTAAACTAACTGCAATATCCATATCTGGCGAATAATAATAATCACCTTCCTTTTTAGTAGCATCGCCCCACATCCGAGCCAGAATTTTTTCGTTAATTAACTTTTCAACATCCTCTGATTCATGACAAGAAATAACCGCACTAGAATAATATTCATGTTCTCCATCAACCCAGATATATTCATAAAAATAATATTTCATACCTTCCATTTCTCTAACCCCTCTAACTTTTTCATCCCCTCACATCTCAAACATTTGCATTCTGGAAAATTTAAACCTTTTTTATGTTTAACCCACGTAAACCTAGATAAATAATTAACTTGCATACAAGTTAGTTTAGCGTCTTTTTTGAATTGTTTTCTGATAATTTCTAAATTTTTTTCCCGAGTAAAATTCACGCTAACTCCTAATCTACTCATGTGAACACCCTCTTCTAAGAAGATAAGAAGATTTTTTTAACGTAGCCACTTCCATTTTTTCCATTTTGATACGGATAAGGCTTTTTTCCTTCGTTATCAAACTTAGGAAAATAAACCATATCAATATAATCTGGATTTTCCCTATCCAAAAAGATAAATTCTCCTCTTCTAAGAGTTTTAACTTTTTCTGCAATTTGTTTATTAGCAATTCTAGTTATTTTTCTAATATCGTTATCTTCATTTAAATTTCCAATTAAAAGATACCTTGCTCGTCCAATAATTTTTGTACTCACATCAGCAAGACGTTGAGTTATACCAATAATTACCATCCCATAATTCATCGCCTCACTAAAAATTTTGAGACCGAATCTTCCGATATTTCCACTTAAATCATACGTTCCCCAAACATTCTGCATTTCCTCAATCACGTAAACATTCAAAAATGGATTATCACCTTCAAATTTTTCTTTCAACCTTCTTTTTCTAACAAAATCTTCCATTAAAATTTCAAGAATACTATTTCGAGTTCTAACCGAATCTGCATACGGAATATCTATAATTAAATCTCGTTCAATTGGTAAAGAGGTAATTTTAGAATAGTCAATATATGGGATTCTGTCATATCTGAATCTCCATACAAGCGGTAAATCAAAAATCAAAGTTTTATATTTATTTAATTCATGTTCTTTTCGTTTCATTAATGTTCTCATTAACCAGAAACTACAATTTGTTTTTCCCATCTGTTTTTGAGCAACAATTATTAACTGCCCTTGTTTTAAAACTTTACTTGTAATCTCATCTAGTTTCTTCTCAAATTCTTCAGTTTTTTCATATAATTCCTTAAATGATGTTTCATTTTCTTTTTCTGTATCTTTTTTGTACTGCTCAAAATCCTTAGTTTCTTCGGTCATTTTCTCACATCATTATTAAAGAGACTATTATTTGTAACCCCAAAAGAATACTATCAAACAAAACTGAAAAACTAAAAGATTTCTTCTTTTTAGATTTAATGGCAGTTTTAGATTTACAAGAATCACAAATAACCCCTTCACCCGTGAATTTTTCTCCGCAATTGAAACATATACGTTCTTCTTCCATTTTAATCAACTTTTTGCTTAATTCCTTTTTAAACAATTCGTTTCTTTTTACAATTTCCTCTGGGTTTTCCACTGAGAAGGAAACTGAAGGTTTTAACGGTTTGAACGGTTTATTTCCTAATTGTTCAATTTCTCTTTCAGTTGGCATTCTTATCACCTTTTTTAATTAATTAATATTATTGCATTAAACCTTATAAACTTTACGATTAAGCAGTTGATTAATTAAAAATTTTAAGTGAATATTACTTTCTCTTTTCTAACTTTTCTAATAATCACTAACGGATTCTTTCTATCGAGTCGCATTAATGTAAAATACCCGTCTCCTTCTGGATGATAATCGTAAACCCATAAATCCTCTAAATATTCAAGAAGATTTCCAATAACTTCTTCATCAGGCTCTTCAAAATTCCACTCATCAATTTTAAAATCGTACAGTTCTTCAAAAAGGTCTTCTAAACCAAGTGATTTCACAAAATTAACTATATCACTTACTTCTATTTTTTCTAAAACATTTAGTCTGGCTCTCATTTTATGTAACCTCTTATCTTTTCGGATTCGTTTTCACCATGTAGTTCGCCTAATTCAAGAGCTTTTTTACGATATTCATTATAACCTTTTGGAACTTTCATTTTAGACATCTTTCATCCAAAGTTATTATTTACTTAAAATCTTATAAACCTTTCGATTAATCAACTGATTAATCTTTTAAAACCAACCGTTTGTCTCCAGTAAGTCTGCGGGCTTTTTTCTAAGTAAAAACTATTCGTTCTGGCTTATATTTATCCATAAATTTACGCCATAAATATGTCCATTCTTCAGCACTTGCCCCATTAGGATACGCCAATTTAAACAATTCACTCCATTCTTTAGAACATGATTTACATAAATAAACCACTTCTTCTATAAAATCAACTTTCATACATTTAGACTTAGAATTACATCTAACACACATTTTACGTAAACACTATCCTTTCTTCATCACCATAAGGAGATTTATAGTGTTTACACCCGAAACGATAATAATTATAGTTTTTATCGTGTAGTTTTTCACAACACCATTTACAAAAACAAATCGTGAATGTACTAGCCCGTCCACATTTATTATTGCAATAAAAATCCTTTCCACAATTACTACAATGACGTTTAATTAGTTTCAGTCTCTTTATTTCGTTTATAATTTTTTGTCGTGTTGTCATGTAAAAATAATTCTCTCCTTTAATTCTCTATTAATTGTTTGAATTTGCTCCTTCAAAATTTTAAGATATTTGTCTTTTTCAGTTGGAAGATATGTCATTATTTCTTTTTCAGATTCTGAAGGTGTTTTTTCTATCCATTCCCAAAAATAGCTGTGAATTGGATGTAAGAGACTTATTGAAGTACAAGAAGTTTTTCCATTTTTATAAAATGTACGGAAGATTTTAACTTTGTAGCCGTTAGAATAAAATCCTACTATTTTACCCAACGTAACTCCCACAATATGATTATTATAGTTAGAAGAACGAAAAGCTCTAGAACGAAAAACTTGAACTGCAAAAACTTCATTTCCAATTTTAAATTTGGGATTTTTCCATTCCTTCCATCTGTTATTCTGCATTTTTAATCTGATTAATTAATACCTAAACAACTATTTATACGTTTAGATTAATCAATTGATTAATCAGTAGTGATATGATAAGGAAAAATAATGGAAATAATGGCAATCGTTTCCTTTTCAATTTCTGTTTGTATTCTTCCTTCTTTAATTAAAACAAACTCAAATTTCAGACTTTAATTTCAAAACAAAAAATTAATCAGTTGATTAATCTTTTTTTCTTTGTTCTCAACTGACTCTCCATTTTTAAAAAAATATACAATATTTTAAAAAAATAAACACACACACAAAAAAAACTTTTTAACTTACACATAAGGCGATAAATATTTATGGGCGAGTCGTGGTTTCGCCAAATTCTAAATTTCTCTTATTTTCCGTTTTAAAGTTTTTCTATCTCTAATTTACTAATTCTTTACTAATTCCTTAACCTTTCCACGGCACTTGGTTAATTCATCTTAGTCACCGAATGCTTGACTTAGCACCCGATGAGTAAATAATATAATATACAAACTAATATTTAAACTTTTCTATAAAAACTAGAGGGTGGGGGGTTAAGTGGGATAGTTTTATGTTTTCCATTCATTAGTTGGTAAAGTCCATATTGAATGTTCTCTACCTTTCAGTTTTTTCATGTTCTCGCTTCTTTTGGCAACTTCATATATTCCATTCAACTTTCGTAAAACAATACCTTCCAATCCAAGTTTTTTTGTTGCATAGTCAAACATTTTACGTTTTTCCATACTAATTGGAACAAGTCGAACAACATTCCATCCTAACAATTCTGAATAAAGTTTGTGGAACGCTATAAGAATATTCCATCTTTTAATAAATGGAAACATAGTCAAATTTATTCCATTTAAATCTGTTATATCAAACAGAAAAACTCCCACAGGATAAAGTTTTCGATATAAGTCAACTTTTTCTTTATTGCTTATTTGACATCTTATTTGTGAATTACCACACCAAACCTCTTTCCCATTTCGTCTAACCATCATTACATGATTTGGTACTGTTATACAATAAACTTTTCCCTTATAATATTCCTCTGTTTTTTTAGCAATAGGATTAAGATTATAACGATTAAGATAAATTTTATACAATATTTTTCTTGGTGATTTTGGTGATTTTGGTTTATGTTTGGATATTTGGCATCCATAACCGATTTTAATGGCGATTTCTTGGAATCCATCACTTATTGCTTTAGATGTGGTGATAATTTGATAGAGTTTTCCTTTTCTTTTTGAACCATCGCCCAATCCATAAGCATCAGTAAAAATTCGAAGTTGACGTTTTGAAAGATTAAATATCCATTTTGGAATAAACTTTTCATCGCATTTTCCAAACTGATGAAGATAATTCCGAAGCTGTTTATTATTGATTGTAAATAACATTACTCCATGATTATATCCATAATTGTACTCATGAATATGGAACGGAAGTTTTTTAAGAATTGTTCTTACCTCATCAATGTATTTTTTCTGTGAAATTTGAACAGTATTTTTTGATAGGCTTCCTTCGGCTAACCATAAACCCAAAAAGGCGAGCCAATCATTCATTTTAATTTTCTTTTTTGGGAAATAGTTTTCTATCACGTCATCTACTTTTTTAAATTTTGCATTTCCATTTTTGCGATTCCATTTATTTCTATATTCTGGAAGGATAAACCATTGTTCAGTTTTTCCTTTCCAAACACAATCTCTCTTTAGGTAAAATTCTGTTGGTAATTGTGAGGCTTCTCTAAAATGATATGGTCTCCATCTTCCATATTTCAAAACTTCATTTTTTCGTGTTCTTCGCATTCTTACCCACACATTATGATTTGGTGTAACAAGTAAATCAGTATGGTCACTAGAAATTTTAATCATTTTTCCTTTATAATGATAAGTTATAAAGTTAGAAAAACATTGATATTCTAATTCGTTTGTTTTTGGATTTAATGTCACTATTTTATCCTCAACTTGTAAATCCTTAAACAATTTCCATCCGTTTTCGGTTAAAACTTCTGTTTTATCATCATAACACCCTCTAAACACTTGATGTCCTTCAGAATCAATATAAACTAATTCGCCAATAACTCTGAAACTTTGCTGAATCCTGCTGAAGGCTTCAGTAATTTCGGGAATGGTTGAATTATACGTTAATCCCCGCCTCGAATAAAATTTAAAACCGTTTTTCATATTTTCAATAATGACCATTGTTCCATCCATCTTTACTGTTCCAATATAGAAAGGACTATCTAAATCAGGTTCTTCAGCATTCAAACAGAGCATTGGCTTAAACCATTCTTCCAGCTTAACTTTAGTTTTTTTATTTGCTTCCATTTTTAATCACCCACGCCTAATTTCTGAGTATTTCCGCTCTTTTTTAAAACGATTCTATTTTTGTGTTTTCTACGGTTTGCCACTTTAGGCGATTTATGTTTTTTAACATGATACCGTTTATGTCCTCTAGCCTTCCAATTAATCGGACTCTGTTCTCTCATTTTTCCCGCTTTAGAAAGTGAACCATGTGTTCCCTTTTTTACATGACTACTACGTTTTCCTTCAGATTTGTCAGTCATTTTCATTCAACCTCGTAAGTTTTAAATTTAATAAACCCATTGTTTGTTATCTGTATTTCATAGTATTTGCGGTCTATTGAACATAAACGACAACCCAATGCTCTAACGAAATGCACTAAATCCCATTGTTTAATCTGTTGGTCTTTAGGTTTATTTCGATTTAAATCTTCCTTCAATTCACTCATTGCTTTCTTAAAGTCTATACAAATTGTTCCGTCAAGATTGTGTCCGATGCCTACGCCACCAGCAAAACCGAATTTATCCACATCTTCCTCACTACTTCTCTGAGAAACGAAAATTGCAGTTATTCCGTGCTGTTGATTATATCTTGCAAGTTCCATGACACGATACTTTAATGCCCCACGATAGGAATCAAGCAACGTCAAACTGTCAACTATAAGCAAGTCCACCCCCTTCAAAATCTCTACAAGATAACGGTAAGTTCCAATAAAAGTACTCCAATTTCTAAGCTCACTATTTGTAATTGTGTCAAATACGAATAGGTTATTACGAATTTCTTCCCAATCTAATCCCATAATTTCTGCCTTTTGGCGAAATCTTGATTGAAGGTCAAATCGTGCACTTGAACTTTCCCAACTATCCTCTGAAGTAACAAATACAACACGTTTACCTTTACTTGCACATCTTAAAGCTATCTCTTGAACAAGAATAGATTTGCCAACTTCTGGATTACCCACTATTCCCAACTGAATAACCATTGGAATTCCATTAGCTATTGAATCATCTTCTTTCAGAAATAGTTTATCAATAAACGTTCCAGTTTCAAAGAATTCCATCGGTTTTTTCGCATCAATTTTAGATTTTGGTCTTGAAAATAACGTTCCGTATCGTTTAGCTTCTTTTTCCAGTTCTGATTTTTGTTTAAACGGTTTATTTGCTAGTTGCCAACTATCTTCTTCTCCTTTAGCTGAGTTGATAGCGACTTTAACTGCATTTTGTAACATTTCCGCTATTTGTTGCGGAGTCAAATTAACTGCGGATTCTTCTTTTTTAGACATTTTAATCA
>Ga0210051_1005131_pt1 | contig 12601 bp, 6 predicted proteins | sample CryGey092014_all_FD_185464 | JGI IMG/M metagenome (GOLD analysis project Ga0210051, IMG submission 185464) | Groundwater microbial communities from aquifer - Crystal Geyser CG23_combo_of_CG06-09_8/20/14_all (SPAdes) (version 2) | ecosystem: Environmental > Aquatic > Deep subsurface > Groundwater ...
GTCGCCCCCAGCGTCGCTTCGCTCCTTTTCATAGGGGCTCTGCCCCTCTGAACGCTCGCACTTAAAGTCCTCGCTGTCACCCCGAAAGCGTAGGGGGACTACTCCCCCTACAACCCCCTCGGGTTCTCCTCCCTCGTATTTAATACTGTTATTGTTTTCTAAAGCGGGCGACGGGAATCGAACCCGCGCCTCAACCTTGGCAAGGTCGTATTCTACCGCTGAACTACGCCCGCTCAAAAAAAGCAGGCCTGGAGGGATTCGAACCCCCAACAACCGGTTTTGGAGACCGGTACTCTAGCCAGTTGAGCTACAGGCCTACACGCATTACTTCAGGATTAAATCCGACAGGCGAAAAAATGACCTGTAGAGCCGGGTTTTTGTTATTTTACCTGTTTATGCAGGGTATGTTTCCGGCAACGAGGACAATACTTTTTCAGTTCCAGTTTGTGCTGTTGACCACCTGCTTTTCTTTTCCTGGAAAATGTGTAATTTCTCTCGTGGCATACTGTACATGCCAGAATTATTATCGTCTTTTCGCCTTTTGCCATATTTACTCCAGTATATCTCCTACGACACCAGCACCAACTGTATGTCCACCTTCCCTTATTGCGAACCTCAAACCCTTCTCCATAGCTATTGGTTGTACCAGAGTAACTTCCATATCTATGTTGTCGCCAGGCATAACCATCTCAACCTTTTCAGGTAGTTTTATCTCTCCTGTAACGTCCGTGGTCCTGAAGTAAAACTGTGGACGGTATTTGGAGAAAAATGGCGTATGCCTTCCACCTTCCTCTTTCTTTAAGACGTATACCTGACCCTTGAAATGAGTGTGGGGGGTTATTGTCTTTGGTGCTGCTATTACCATACCTCTTTCAGCATCTTCCTTTTCTACGCCTCTTAAGAGTAACCCTACGTTATCACCTGCTATACCTTCATCGAGTGTCTTTCTGAACATCTCTACTGATGTAACGACAGTAGGTCTTGTCTCTTTTAGACCAACCAGCTCAGCCTGGTCGCCAGGCTTAATCTTACCCCTTTCTATCCTGCCTGTAGCAACTGTGCCACGGCCTGTTATTGAGAATACGTCCTCTACGCTCATCAAGAACGGCTTGTCTTGGTCCCTCTTTGGTTCAGGGATATATTCATCGAGCGCACCAAGTAGCTCCTCTATCGACTTTGACCATTCTCCTTCTGCTTTCTCTTCAAGTGCCTTAAGCGCGCTTCCTCTTATGACAGGAATCTTATCTCCGGGGAATTCATACTTTGTAAGTAAGTCCCTCACCTCAAGCTCGACCAAGTCAAGCAGCTCTTTGTCGCCAACCTGGTCAATCTTGTTCATGTATACTACTATTGCAGGTACGTTTACCTGCCTTGCCAAAAGGATATGTTCCCTTGTCTGTGGCATGGGACCGTCCGCACCACTTACGACAAGTACCGCGCCGTCCATCTGTGCGGCTCCTGTTATCATATTCTTTATGTAGTCAGCGTGGCCGGGGCAGTCTATGTGCGCGTAATGCCTTTTCTGTGTCTCATACTCTACGTGAGTTATGTTTATCGTCAGACCCCTCGCCTTCTCCTCGGGAGCAGCGTCTATCTGGTCTACGCTGAGCTCCTTTGCCTGTCCTTTCTTGCTTAAATACAAAAGTATTGCTGATGTCAGGGTCGTCTTGCCATGGTCCACATGCCCAATCGTGCCGATGTTTAAGTGTGGCTTGCTCCTTACGAATTTCTCTCTAGCCATTTTCTACCTCCATTACAAAATCTTATCCACAATATGCCCTGGAACCGGATCATAATGCGAGGGCTCCATTGTGTAAACCGCACGTCCCTGCGTAACTGAGCGAAGTGCAGTGGCGTATCCAAACATTTGCGCAAGAGGTACAAAACCCTCAACCATTTCACCCTGATGTTCGTGCAATATCTGAGTTATCTTACCTCTGCGTGAATTTATCTCATCCAACACATTCCCTAAGAATTCTCGCGGCGTAATAATGCCTATTTTCATCACTGGCTCCAGAAGTATCGGCGTTCCGCGCTTCAATCCATCCTGTACCGCCTCACGTGCAGCCATTACGTAAGCCAGATCAGATGAATCGACCTCATGATAGCTACCGTCAGTCAATACGACTTTTACGTCAACTACTGGATAGCCACCGAGCGGGCCGCTGCACAATGCCTCCCGAACTCCGCTTGCAACAGCAGGAATATACTCCAATGGGATATGACCACCACGAATCTTATTCTCAAAATCAAATCCGCCGCCTCTACCAAGTGGTTCAATATAAAGGACTACGTGTCCATATTGACCATGACCACCTGTCTGGCGGATATGTTTTCCTTCTGCTTCAACTTTCCTGGTTATGGTTTCCTTATATGCAACTCTCGGCTCACCTGTGTTGACTTCTAAACCAAATTCTCTCTTGAGCCGGTCAACGATAATTTCCAGATGAAGCTCTCCCATGCCTCCGATTAGCGTCTGATTAGTTGCCTTATCTGAGTTGATTAAAAAACTTGGGTCTTCCTCCATAAGCTTATGCAAGGATAATCCGAGTTTTCCATCATCCGCCTTACTCTGCGCTTCTATCGCTTGAAATACTACTGGCTCTGGAAATTGTATTTTCTCAAGTAACAGCGGATGCGTCTTGTTGCATATCGTATCACCTGTCTTTGTGTTTTTGAAGCCAATTATACCGTATATTTCTCCTGCGCGTGCCTCGTCTATGTCTTTACGCGAATCTGCGTGCATTTCAAGAATACGGTTTATTCTTTCTACCTTTTGAGAACTGGCATTATATACCTGTCCACCTTTTTTTATAGTACCGGAATATATCCGCACGAAAGTCAGTCGACCAGCAAATGGGTCAGTCGCAATTTTGAACGCAAGCGCTGCAAGTGGCGCCCCGACATCTGCTGAATACTCTTCCTCTTGCCCTGTAACGGGGTTCAAGCCGGTTACAGGAGGTATATCTAACGGTGAAGGCAGATAGTCTACTATTGCATCAAGCAACAATTGAATACCTTTATTTTTGAGAGCACTTCCGCACAGTACACCAACCAATCGCCTGTCAATTGTTGCTCGACGCAGAGCAGCTATCAACTGCTCGTCTGTAATTTTCTTATCATGGACATAGTGAGCGAGGAGTTCGTCATCTTTTTCTGCTACTTGCTCTATCAATTTATGGCGTGCAATAAGCGCCCGTTCCTTATACGCATCAGGCATGTCCTCTACCCGATACTTCGTTCCGAGACTGTCCATGTCATAATACCGTACATTCCAGCGCACCAGGTCAATGATACCAACAAAATCACTTTCACGACCAATAGGCAGAGTCAGGAGGACAGGAGTAGCACCGAGTTTTGACCGTATCTGCTCAACAGTTCTATTGAGGTCTGCGCCTACGCGATCCATCTTGTTCACAAAAGCAATGCGCGGCACCCGGTATCTGTCTGCCTGACGCCATACTGTCTCCGATTGTGGTTCCACGCCCCCAACCCCACAAAACACGGCGACACAGCCGTCAAGTACTCTTAGTGAACGCTCTACTTCAATTGTAAAATCCACGTGCCCCGGAGTATCAATAATATTTACCTGACATCCTTTCCAATAACAGGAAGTAGCAGCAGAGGTAATGGTTATCCCACGCTCCTGCTCTTGCTCCATCCAGTCCATAGTAGCAGTACCCTCGTCTACTTCGCCCATGCGCTGAATACGTCCCGCGTAGAAGAGCACCCTCTCTGTGGTTGTAGTCTTGCCAGCATCAATATGTGCAATTATTCCTATATTCCTTAATCGCTCAAGAGTGTAAGTTTTTTGTTCCATCGTAAGTGTTTTTGTCATTACCACCGGTAGTGTGCGAAAGCACGGTTTGCTTCTGCCATTTTGTGAGTATCTTCACGCTTCTTAATTGCTCCACCTTCTTTCTTGTAGGCGCTCATCAGTTCCTGTGACAGACATTCAGCCATCGGTATACCTTTTCGCTGATGCGCATACTGGATAATCCATCTCAGCGCAAGGTCTTCCCGCCTTTCAGGCCGGACCTCAACTGGAACCTGATACGTAGCACCGCCAACCCTTCGCGCTTTCACCTCTACCAATGGTTTAACGTTATCTATTGCCTGATGAAGTACCTCAACAGGAGGTTTATGCGTTTCTTTTTCCAATCCCTCCAATGCGCCATAGACAATACTATGCGCAACCGTCTTTTTTCCATTCTTTAATATCTTTCCTATAAGCGCCTGAACCAATGAATCACCATACACCGGGTCAACGCGCTCGGTTCGCTTTCTCTTTTTAACTTTTTTACGTGACATACCTTATTTTCCGCTGCCCTTCTTTACACCGTATCTAGAACGCGAGTTCTTACGCTCAGACACGCCCGCGGTATCAAGAGAACCTCTTATAATATGGTATCTGACACCAGGAAGGTCTTTTACACGCCCGCCTTGAATTACGACAATCGAATGTTCCTGAAGATTATGTCCAATGCCGGGTATATATGCGGTAACTTCCTGACCGGTGGATAACTTCACGCGTGCAACTTTACGTAACGCAGAATTTGGTTTCTTTGGCGTCCTGGTGTATACCTTAGTACATACCCCTCTCTTCTGAGGGGAACCCTTCAATGCCGGCGCCTTACTTCTATTTAAAGTTCCACGCCGGCGTTTCCTAACAAGCTGACGTAAAGTTGGCACTTCTCACCTCTCTGCTTCTTCATTGTATCCAGGAAAACCCGTCCCGACCGGGACTGGACGACCTATGATAACATTCTCTTTTAGTCCATGTAATTCGTCTACTTTACCCATAAGTGCTGCATTTGTCAATACCCTGGTTGTTTCTTGAAAACTTGCAGCAGATATGAAACTGGAACTTGCAAGTGATGCCTTTGAAATACCGAGCAATATTGGAGAATATGTTGCTGGCCGCAGTTTCTTACCTTTTTTATCTTTCGCCACACGCTTATTGCGTTTTTCAATTTCTGAATTTTCTTTTAACATATCGTACAAATTTACTGTCATTCCTTCCAGGAACCTTGTATCTCCGGCATCTTCGACTCTGACGTTTCCAAACATCTGGCTTATGATTACCTCGATATGTTTATCATTAACCTTCGCTCCCTGCAACCTGTATATCTCTTGTATTTCATTAACGATAAACTCTTGTGCATCTTTTGGGCTGCGTTTAACCCTGAGAATATCATGTGGGTCTATCTCGCCGTCTGTCAATGGTTCTCCGCACAAAACTGTTTCGCCTAAATAGACCACAGGGTGACGTCCATGAGGAACTACGTACTCCACCTTATCTCCACCAACCATGCTCTCAACAACGAGTTTTGCTCTACCCTTTTCGCTTGTTACCTGGGAAACTATGCCGTCTTTCTCTGCCACAACAGCTATGTTTTTAGGACGTCGTGCCTCAAATAACTCATCTATCCGCGGTAGACCCCCTGTAATGTCTTTTGTCTTATGGACATCCTGTGGTATTCTTGCAAGAACATCACCTGCTTTTACTTTTGCTCCGTTATCCACAAAAATCCTGGTGTCTTCCGGCAGTGTGTACACTCCGAGAGAGCCCCTCTTTGGGCCAAGAACAACCAGCCTGGGTTTCCGTTCCGAGTTTATAATTATTCTCTCAGTAACTCCTGATACAGGATTGACTTTCTCATGCAGTGATATGCCATACTCCAGGCCTTCATATTTTACCACACCCTGATATTCAGTAATAATCGGCATAGAATACGGTTCCCACTCAGCAATTAGCTCACCTGCCTTTACTTTGCTGCGATTCGCAAATGACAGTCGTGCTCCGTATGGAATTTTGCTCAGTTCAGCCGGGCTTCCTAGAGGAGTAAAACTCACTTCTGTGTTCCGGCCAACAACTACGAGTTCTCCGTTTTCCCTTTTGACGGTCTTCAAGTTTAGAAACTTCGCTTCTCCATCCTGCTTTGCTACGATGGAAGATTTTTGTACCTCACGACTCGCTGCTCCACCTATGTGGAATGTACGCAAAGTAAGCTGTGTACCGGGTTCGCCAATGGATTGAGCAGCGATAATACCAATTGGGGTCCCAGCCTTCACAATATCTCCATTTGACAAGTCCACCCCATAACATTTTGCGCAAACCCCATATCTACTTTCACAAGTTAAGACCGACCGGACCTTTACTTGCTCAATGCCTGCTTCAGCAATCTGTTCAGCTTTCTTGCGTGTTATCAACTCACCTGCTTTTATAATCGGTTCGTCCGTTATCGGATTTGCGATATTCATCGCGCTGACCCTGCCTGCAATACGGTCGACTAAGCTCTCGAGAACTTCATCACCTACGGACATTGCACGTATGGAAATCCCTTTATCGGTATGACAATCCTCTTCAACAACCACGACATTGTGAGAAACGTCTACCAACCGTCTCGTGAGATACCCTGCCTCTGCTGTCTTTAACGCTGAGTCAGCCAGGCCCTTCCGGCCACCATGTGCTGAGATAAAGTATTCCAGTACGCTTAACCCCTCTCTGAAGTTTGAAACAATGGGCGTTTCTATAATTTCCCCTATTTGACCAATTACCCGTTTCGCAGGACGCGCCATCAATCCTCTCATGCCAGCAAGCTGACTAATCTGTAACTTACTGCCTCTGGCACCAGAACTTGCCATTAGATAAATCGAATTAAAACGCGCTTGACCTTTTTCCTTTGCTGGTTCCTTCTCGACTTTCTCCAACTCTTCGAACAACTTCAATGCGACGTTTTTGGTAACGCCCATCCAGATATCGATAATGTTATTGTACCGCTCTGAGTTGGTAATAATTCCTTTATGATACTGCGATTCCACGTGTTTGACCTGCTGGCGAGCTTTTTCCACAAGTAACTTTTTTACTTCAGGAGTCGGCATATCCTCCAGGGAGACCGTGATACCCGCCTTGGTTGCATACCGATATCCAAGGTCCTTCAGCGAGTCTACCAACTCTACTGTAACAAGCGGCCCTAACTCAAAATAACTTCTCTCAACAAGTCCAGCGAGTCCTTTCTTGTCGACTTCGGAATTTACGAACCTGAGTGCTTGAGGTAACGCCTGATTGAATATCACGCGGCCGACCGTAGTATAACTTTCCCATTTATTTGGGTTCAAGAAATCCTCTTTGTTCCATTTTTTGTCTTCTCGTATTTTATTGATCTTTCGCACCTTAACCCGGGCGTGTAAATCAATACTACCGTGCTCATAGACAGTGATGACCTCTTCCTCATCGGCAAATATCTTGCCTTCCCCAAATACGTTTTGCTTCTCCTTGGTAAGATACGCACAGCCGAGAACGATGTCTTGACTTGCTGTCACCAGTGGTAAACCATTCGCCGGGGAAAGGATATTGTGCACCGAAAGCATTAAAAACATCGCCTCCAGACGTGCCTCATCAGTGAGTGGTATATGAACAGCCATCTGGTCACCGTCAAAGTCGGCATTAAATGCAGCGCAGACAAGCGGATGCAATTGAATTGCCTTACCTTCCACAAGTACCGGCAGAAATGCCTGTATACTAACACGGTGCAACGTCGGTGCACGGTTCAAAAGCACGGGATGACCCTGGATTATATTCTCAAGTATATCAAATACTACGTCCAATTTTTCCTGCAGCATCCGCTTTGCCTGGCGCTCCGAGGACGCAACCTGCTTGGAAAGTAATTCCCTCAAGATGAACGGTTTAAATAATTCTAATGCCATTTCCTTTGGCAAGCCGCACTGGTGCAGCTTCAGATGTGGACCACAAACAATTACAGACCGGCCCGAATAGTCCACACGTTTACCGAGCAGGTTCTGACGGAACCTACCCTCTTTCCCTTTTATAGAATCTGACAGGGACTTTAGTGGCCGGTTGTTAGCGCCATTAACCGTTTTACCGCGTGCGCCATTCTCTATAAGTGCGTCGACTGCTTCCTGAAGCAGGCGTTTCTCGTTGTTTATCATAACTAATGGAGCGTTAAGATTACTAATATGTTTAAGCCGGTTATTACGATTGATTATACGGCGATAAAGGTCGTTCAAGTCTGAGGATGCAAACCTGCCTTCCTTCAGAGGTACGAGTGGTCTTAAATCTGGTGGGATGACTGGAATTGCTTCAAGTACCATCCATTGGGGACGACCGCCTGAAAGTAACAAACCCTGGATAAGTTCCAACTGCTTTGCGAGCCGTTGCCGTGATGCCTGAAACCGTTTGTGTTCTTTACCCTCATCCTTTTGGCGAAACTCGTTTATCTTTGCCTTAAGTTCCTGCTCCTTTTTCTTCAGGTCAAGATTTTCAAGCAGCCGCTGGATTGCTTCTCCGCCTATTGAGACCTCAAACTGGTTACCGTATTTCTCACGACAATTAGAAACATCTTCTTCTGCGAGTATGGTCTTCACGGGCAACTCATCAACTTTTGAACGGACGACTACATATTTTGCATAGTATATGACACTTTCTACGTCACCGAGCTTCATTTCCAGAAGCATGGCAAGTGGTGATGGTGACTTTCTGAGATACCAGATATGAAGAACAGGCACAGCGAGTTCTATATGTCCCATGCGCTCTCTGCGTACCTTACTTTCGGTAACTTCAACTCCACAACGTTCGCATACCTTGCCACGGTACTTTACCCACTTATACTTGCCACAGTTGCACTCATAGTCACGTACAGGACCAAATATACGCTCGCAGAATAATCCATCGCGTTCTGGTTTGAATGTCCTGTAGTTGATAGTTTCTGGCTTTTTTACCTCGCCCCACGACCATTGCCTTATCTGGTCCGGGGACGCGAGACTAATCCGGATAGCGTCAAACTCTCCAATCTCAAGGTTTTTCGTTTTTATATGCTGTCTCATTTTCCTGCCTTTAGTCCGGTATCCTGTCCGAGGATTTTGCTTTTGACTTCTGGATTTCCACGTTTAAACAGAGAGCGCGCAACTCCTGAAGTAGCACACGAAAGGACTCCGGGATGCCCGGTTTTTCCGGGACGCTTCCTTTAATGAGCGAAATCAATAGGTGCTCACGACCTTCGATATCGTCGGATTTCAGCGTTAAGAACTCCTGCAATGTTGATGCTGCGCCATACCCTTCAACAGCCCATACTTCCATCTCACCAAACCTCTGTCCTCCAAATTGCGCCTTTCCTCCAAGAGGTTGTCTTGTAATAAGCGAATACGGGCCAGTGGACCTCGCGTGGAGCTTGTCTTCTACCATATGCATCAGTTTCATCATATACATACTGCCAACTGTTATTTTTTCCTGGAATGACTCACCTGTGCGACCATCATACAGAATGGTTTTTCCACTTCTTGGCAAACCAGCTTTTTCTAACTCCACGACAACATCGTCTTCAGTTGCACCGTCAAACACAGGACTGAACATGCGGCAATTTTGCTTATCTGCTGCCCATCCTAGCATCGTCTCAAATATCTGGCCAACGTTCATGCGAGACGGAACCCCAAGAGGATCAAGCACAACGTCAACCGGTGTCCCATCCGGTAAGTAGGGCATATCTTCAACTGGTAGAATACGCGCAATAACTCCCTTATTACCATGTCTCCCTGCCAGTTTGTCACCAACCGAAAGTTTTCTTCTGCTTGCAATATAGACCTTCACAAGCTTATGGACATTGAGCGGAAGTTCATCACCTGCGGATAGCCGCTCGAGTCCTCTTCGAAGTTTTTCATCCAGTTCTCTTATGTCCACTTCGTTTACCGCATGTGCTTGTTTCTTTTCGCGCTCACACTGTTCGCCCGTTATTTGTTTTGTATGATGTAAATGGTCCAACTCCTGCAACCGCGTATTCAGTTGATTATCGATTTGCTTCTTATGTTTGCGAATATCCGCCCTGATTTTTCTCTTCTGTTCCGCTTCCTGCGCCTTGCTGAGTGACGACTGTCGGTCATGCCGCTCAAAAATCTTTACGTCCAATACTACCCCTTCGACTCCAGGGTTGGCATAAAGAGAAACGTTGTCTACTTCTTCTGATTTCTTGCCAAAAATTACTCTCAATAGCCGCTCTTCCGGGGTCGGCCGGCTCTTCCCTTTAGGTGCCACTTTGCCAACGAGGATGTCCCCGGGATGAACATTTGCACCAACTCTAATAACTCCGTCGGATGTAAGATTCCTTAACATCTCTGTTCCAACGCCTGGAATATCCGCCGTGATTTCCTCCATGCCAATGTGTACGTCACGCGCCGAAATGGTTTCCTCTTTGATGTGAACCGAACTAAACATATCCTCCCTGAGTAACCGTTCACTCACCACTATTGCGTCTTCGAAATTGTATCCTTCCCACGACATAAAAGCTACAAACACGTTTCTGCCCAGCGCCAATTCTCCATTCTGGGTAGCAGACCCGTCAGCTATAACCTGGCCTTTTTTCACATGCTCACCTGTCTTGACCAAAGGGCGCTGATTCAGACATGTCTCCTGATTGCTCTTATGATATTTTTTCAAATAATAGACATCAGGGTGATGGTTGTTACCCGATTCTATAATTATACGGTTAGACGTAACTTCCATTACCGTGCCTTCATTCCTGGAGATTATCATTACTCCGGAATCATAGGCAACCTCTTTTTCTATCCCGGTGCCGACCAATGGGGGTTCAGGCCGCAGCAACGGAACTGCCTGACGTTGCATATTTGACCCCATCAAAGCACGGTTTGCGTCATCATGTTCCAGGAACGGGATTAAGCCAGCTGAAGCGCCGACTACCTGCTTTGGAGACACGTCCATATAGTCTATTTCTTTTGGGGATGCCAGCGGAAAATCTCCGCGCCTCCGGCACAGAATCAAATCGGATTTGAAACTGCCATCGGAATCAACAGGAGCATTTGCCTGTGCAATTGTATATCCGTCTTCCTGATCTCCAGTTAGATACTCTATTTCAGATGTCACGCGACTATCTCTTACCTTCCTGTATGGGGACTCTAAAAGTCCGAATTCATTCACCCGGGCATACAGTGCCAGACTACATATAAGTCCGATATTCGGCCCTTCCGGGGTCTCAATTGGACAAATCCTGCCGTAATGAGTGTAATGAACGTCGCGAACTTCAAAACCAGCTCTCTTTCGATGCAAACCACCTGGTCCAATCGCGGATAGCCGCCTTTCATGAGTAAGTGAAGCCAATGGGTTTACCTGGTCCATAAACTGAGACAACTGACTTGTTCCCAAGAATTGCTTTACTGTGCCGCTCACAGGAGCCGCATTTATGATATCGCGCGGTTCAACCTCATCTGAAACCTGCATATTCATTTTATCCTTGGTCAGCCGAGCCATGTGATAGAACCCTTGCCTGAGTTGGTTCTCCAGCAGCTCTCCAACGGGACGCACCCGTCTAGAGCCTAGATGGTCTATATCATCCACTGTACCGCCAGCGCCATTAACAAGATCCTTTAGATACATAACTGTAGCAAGAATATCTTCGGGAGTGAGCGTCCGTTTGGTCCCTGGAGATAGAGTCAACCCCATTTCTTTGAAGGTGTCTCCGAGTTTCTTGTTTATTTTATACCTACCCACTCTCGTCAAATCATAACGGCGGACAGACTTGAATAACAAATGTTCAAAAAATTCGCGTGCTCTTTTTTCATCCATGTAGTCGAGCCGGTGCAAATTACGGAATATATCAAGGACGGCACGACGCCGAATTTCAGATAGGTCTCTCAATTTCCGAAATGGATCTCTAAGGAGGGTATTATGAATAATGAGGTCTCCCGGGTCCGCATCTATCACAGTCACTGTTTTAATATTTGCATTTTTCAATTTTCTTATAAGGTCTTCATCGAGCTTCACATTTGCATGAACTAGCGGCTCTACCGTATGAGTGGTCTTTGAGCCAAGAATATTTATATCCTTCGCTGTTATGCAACCCGCAAGCGATTTGTCCGTTGTTTTCACTAACTTGACTTTGTAGAAACTGGTTAGAATCTTCTCGTCGGTTTCGTACCCGATTGCTCTTAATAAAATAGTGAAAAGAAATTTGTGTTTTCGGTCAATCTTTACGTAGAGAACGCTGTTCTGGTCAAACTCAAACTCTACCCACGCTCCGCGATAGGGAATTATACGGCCCTGATATAACTGATTACCAAATATTGAAATACCTTTCTCTTCATCGCGCTCGAAACTAACTCCGGGTGAACGATGCAGTTGACTAACTATCACCCGCTCCGAACCATTTAGAATAAACGTGCCACGGCTTGTCATCTGAGGCAAGTCACATATGAATATGTCGTTTTCTCTGAATTCCGGTTTACGCCGGCCAGGTGTATTCACTTCAAGCCGAAGCTTCGCTTTCAAGGCAAATATATAACTTACACCATTTGCGATCGCTTCTTCTTCAGTACATCTCGGTTCAGATACGGAATAATTCACAAAGTGCAACTTAAGAGAGGCATCGCTATTTGCAATTGGAAAAACGTCCTCAAAAACGGCTTGCAACCCATGTTCGTGCCGTTTTTCAGGCAACGTATCCGCTTGCAGAAATTCATAAAACGATTTACGCTGCAGGTCTACCAGGTTCGAAATAGGAAGAACAAATGGCAGCCTTGAAAAGTTCTTTATAGAAGATGTCTTCTTATGCAATGTCATTCCTCCATTTATTAC
>Ga0210051_1005132_pt1 | contig 12601 bp, 10 predicted proteins | sample CryGey092014_all_FD_185464 | JGI IMG/M metagenome (GOLD analysis project Ga0210051, IMG submission 185464) | Groundwater microbial communities from aquifer - Crystal Geyser CG23_combo_of_CG06-09_8/20/14_all (SPAdes) (version 2) | ecosystem: Environmental > Aquatic > Deep subsurface > Groundwater...
CCCCAACATCGCTGTGAGGAGGGCCGGTCTGACAATAGCGTGGAAATGTTCCTTGTGGAAGATATGGGCTAAAAAGGCAGTTGTAAAACCTCCTGCCGCCAAGGCTACCCCGCTTGCCACGTCCACTCCAATCCACAGCCCCCATGGATACTGATCCGTTAAATTTGTAGTAGAACTCAAACCAAATACCATTCTGTACAGGCCAAAACTCAAGCCGGTAATCATAAAGGCAATAAGAACCTTTACGCCGGTAGTAAAAAATCGCTTTTTTATAGGAGCAGCATTTTCATGGGAACTCATTTCTCTGATTTTTCCTTCTCCAAAACCGATTCTGGTTTTACCTCTTTGGGTTTTAAGAACCACATGAGACCACCGAGTACAGCAAAGAGTGTCAATGGGGGGATGAAATGCTTAAAGATAGCGTGTTGTATAGGCTCAGTATAACTGGGAGGTGATACATACCCTAACTTTGGAAAATCGACCTTCTCAAAGGGAAGGCTTGATAGATACATCCATGAAGTTCCTCCCAATTCGTGTTCCCCATATAGATGAGGGATATATCGATCAGGATACTTTTCAATTCGCTTCTTAGCGATTTTGATTAATTCTCTTTTCTTTCCAAAAGTCATGACCTCCATAGGGCAAGCCTGAACACATGCAGGTGCTTTACCCTTAGATGTCCTTTTTTCGAAACAAAAAGTGCATTTTCTGACCTGAGGCGTTATGGCATTATTATATTCATAGGCAGGAACCTGGAAAGGACATGCTACCATACAATAACGGCACCCGATGCACTTCCATGGGTCATACTTTACTGCCCCATTCGATTCTTTTGTCAGTGCGCCAACGATACAAGCAGACACACAAGCTGGGTCAGCACAATGCATACACTGAAATTTTACATAAACCGGTTTACCTGAATTCCCTGGATTGTTATAGCGATTAACTACGGTGTAAGAATCGGCAGCCATCCTTCTTCTTTTGTCGAATACTGAATTGTCATTGAAGGATTGGGGAATCTTTCTTGGTAGTTCTTGATTTATCTGATTACAAGCCTTTTCACAACTTCGACAGCCAACACACAAGGTTGTGTCAACAAGGACTCCCAGGGAGTCACGGAGAGTGGTAGTTTGCTCACCTGCCCAGACATTCGCATCTTTCGCGAATAATGCAATACCTCCAATTCCTGCTAGCTGTTTTATAAAGTCTCGCCGGTTGATCCCCATATTGTGATATTCCCCTGCTTCTAAAGAGAAGGCTATTGCTTGCTGATCCCAGTTTTTAGCCCCGTCTTTTCTGCATGACATCCAGTGCAATCTATAGGCTTGATTCCCATCTCCTTATGACAACCAAGGCATAGACGATGGTAAGCCCCAAGGAGACCGGGAATACCTGTTTTGTTAGGTTCCATATTTACACTATGACAGGTGCTGCAAAGGGGGACTTCTTTCTTCGCCCCTAATGGGCTTTTGTGATGGCACGAAGAACAGATGGTTTTCTGGTCATTGTGGAACTTTTTAGCTAAATTACTTGAATTCGATATTTCGGTCAATTTTTTGATTATACGGAGATGGGGAAATTTGGCCGGCATATAATCCTTTTCCATGGTCTTGATGGTTATATCTCCAGATAAACTTACAGGAAGAAGCTCATTAGGATTACCAAGCTTTGAAACAACCCCAATTTCCTTTAATGGTCCACTATGACAAGGAAGACAAGATGCTTCCGTTACCCCACTTTCCAGTAGGTGATGACATCCGGCACAGGACGGTTTTGATTTATAAGACGTATGGCAACCAATACAGCTTCGTTCAGATAACGGCTCATGATATGCTTTTGCCAGATTGACCATGCCACCTTCCGGACTGCCATTTATTGTATGACATTCTTTACAGGCAATTAATTTCTCGTGGTGACAGTTTCGGCATGTGAGGCTCTGTGCCTCGTGACCTTTGTGATCAAAAGGGACCCCCTTCATCCTGGAACCTTTAATACTAATAAGGACTCTATCTGGCTGCCCTCTTTCCAATCTGGGTATAACCACCGCTTCCTTGGTTGTCTGTTGTTTCTTTTCAATATGACATCCCTCACAGACGTAAGGACCTGTTTTTTTGCTTTCTTTGCTAAGTTTCATATGGCAATTTATACAGCCTTCATGTGCCACATTTTTATAGGAACGTCTGTTCTCCTCGTCTTTTTCTCTATGACAATCCCGGCAAGATGATTCTGTTCCCTTCTTATAAACCAGTTTCTTCTCTTTTTCGTCATAGATATGATGACAGAGCTTGCAATCCTTCTCAAGGCCTTTTTCATGCTGGTTATGCAAATAATAATCGAAACCTATTTTTGGCCATGTTGTTTTTTCAATCTCCTTTTTCTTTACATAGAATTCCTTCCAGCTTAAGACCTCAGCTTCCTTAGTTACTTCCTTTCCTTCTTTATGACATGCAATACAGTCTTTATGATAAGTATCGTTCAGGGAATAGTAGTAATCAGGACCAATTGGAGCATACTTCATTACTCGAGATTTTTTCTTCACAACATGGCATTCCCCACAGGTCACAAAACCGGATTTTTTGCCTTTTTTTGACGTTTCAACGTGGCATCCTATACAACTATCATGATACGAATTCATGAGACTCTGTTTAGTGCTATCATCTCTCAACTTGGGATATTTAAATGTAAATCCACCCTTTTCATCCTGAGAATGACAGACCCCACAGCCTTCTTTTTCCAGGGCAACTGTATGCCTGTCGTGGTAAAATTCCACCGGAGGCCGTTCCAATTCCTTGAAAACAGCAGTCTCAGAAATTAATATAGGAGGGGCAGAGGATTTCTCTTTATCTCCTCTTTCAACCCAAATATTACCCATAACTAAAAGCAAGAAGAAAAAACATGCGGATATCCCTATTAACACAATAAAACCAAGCAGTTTCTTATTCATTTTCTCTTCCTTATTAACATATCAAACTTTTAGCTCTTCTGGAATCTCCATAACGTCAACCAGTATTTCACTAAAAAACTTAACATGCATCCCAAGCTTATAGTAGTTGACTATATCTTCAATACCGCTATGGCAGTTGTGACAGGGTGTGACGACTACCTCGGCGCCAGTAGCCTTGAGTTGTTCTGCCTTGACCCTGTTGCCCTCTACTCGACTCTTCTTCCAGGGCGGGCCGCAATTTATGACACCCCCACCTGCAGCGCAGCAGTAGTTGTGTTCATATCGGGGAGAAACATCCCTAAAGTCCTCACAGGTAGCCCTCATGATATAACGGAGCATATCCCCCAGCCCCCTACCTCTTATAATATTACACGGCTCCTGTATTGTAACGGGTTGTTCGAATTTTCTGGCTATTTTTATCTTTCCATCCCTGATCAGTTCATAGTAAAACTGGACAGCATGAATCAACGGCACTGGAGGCTCCTTCCATGCCAGCCACTTTGGCCCATCATAGACAGCGCCTCGAAATGCATGCCCGCATTCACCCATCACAATCTTTTTTACCTTAAGCTTGAATGCTGCCTCAAAATGTTTTCTCTCAACTCGGGCCATGGTCTCAAAATCACCTGAATACATGGGCATATTGCTATTATCCCAACCGTCAAAGGAAGGCATTGTCCAATCCATGCCCGCCACCGTCATAATTATCGAGATATTGCCCAAAAGCTGGGCAAGGAATTTCGGTTCCGGGCCTATAACCGAATACATGATCTCTGCTCCCTCTTTATCGAGGGGGATGCGTGCATTCTTCACCTCATCCTGAGCATCTTCTTCCTGCCACTGGAGGGTATCGATCCATTCATCCTGCTTGACCCACATCTGGTTCATAGTAACCGCATGGCTGTTGACCGTGTCCTGAAGATACTGGGGTACCACACCTAATAAGGCGCATATCCTGCGCACCAGAAGAAGAAGATATGCCATGTCAATGCCGAATGGACAGTACATGCTGCAACGCCGGCAGACATTGCACTCTGTGTGGGCTATCCTCGAACAGTTTTTAATAAACTCTCCATCCACCCTGCCCTTTCTCCTTACTATCTCCCAGAGGGTTTGTTTCACTTTGCCCACAGGCGAAAAACGGGGGTCCTTGTCATGGGAGAGGTAAAAATGGCACGCCTCTGCACATAAGCCACAGTGAACACAGGTCTGCATGTAGACCTTTAAGCGGGCAGCGGCCCCCCTGGTTAAAACTTTATTTATCGTGTTTTCTATCTTCTTCGGGGTGAGTTTCTTTATCGTTTCGTCTAAGCCCGGATCAACGACAATTTCCTTTGCAGTCTCAGCCATAAGCAATCCTCCTGAAAAATTTATGCCTACCAATCCTTAGAGTTACGCACCGCACCAAATTCACTGCCCATATATGCCCGGGTAAAGACAAAATACAGCATATGGCTCAGCCTTGTAAAAGGGATAGCGATCAACATAATCTCACCAGATAGAATGTGAAGAATCAATATCGTTTTATAGGGAAGCCATTGGTGATATGCCAGAAAGCCTGTCAGAAACGGCGCCAGAGCTATTGCCAGCAAAGCATAATCAGATGGAAAGGTAACGTACCTCACCTCGGAAAGTACTAATCTTCTGACAAGGAAAAAGATTGCGGCAAGGATGACGATTACAGTCATTATATCCGCCGTCCCTTCCGACAGTGTCCGCCAGCTAATTTTCCAGGACTGGCGCCAGAGAAGGTTATGAGACAGGAGAAAAATGGGCGTTAAAACCAGACAGATATGAAAAGCGAAGGTTATTATAGTCATCAAAGGCCGTCTTCTCATATTGGTACTGGCAAAGGGGATGATCCAGTGAATAATGGACCGCAGACCATACTTCAGACTCATATATGGATAGATGACCTTTTCCTTTTTTGCCAGTTTATGCATGGAAACCAGCCGGTAAAGACTACCCCCAATGAAGACTATGAATGAGATCCATACCAAAGGCCCGCTCACAAATTCGTACATTTCTCTTTACTCCTCATTCTTTCAGACATAAGGCTTAAGACATTAGACCATAGACTAGCCCATGACTATTAGAGCGTTTCTTTATCAATGTGTCATTTCGACCGCAGGGAGAGATCTTAATAATTCATTGATTTCAATCAGATTTCTCGCTACGCTCGAAATGACAATACCGTAACGGTATTATTGAAATGCTCTACTAGCACGGGACTTTACAAGATTCTACGAAGATTGACGACTTCGTAAAAAGTAAATTTTCCCCTCCCCCAGCGGGAGGGGATTAAGGGGAGGGGGAAATAACATCTGGAAATACGGTCACTTATTACCCCCACCCTCGCCCTCCCCCATCAAGGGGGAGGGGAAAGTTTATATTACCCACTCAATGTGAGAAAGAACCATTTTTATATCTCTTCCACTAGTACTACCCGACGGTAATATTTTCCATCCTCTATACTTCTTACCAGAAGTTTCGTTCCATCAGGGCTGAAGACAGGGTTCCAGACGTTTTCGAATGCCTGTTTTCCTATTTTACCATCCAGGATAATGTAGAACTTGCCCTCTTTTTCAGCCTTGGCAGCAACTCTATCACTGCTCGGGCTGAAAACAGGGTCCCATATCATATCAAAACCCTCTCCCCATGGGGCTCCGTCTATCGCAACTGTCCAGCGGTTGTTCTCCTTAGCGATGGCCGCCACTCTTTTGCTATCGGGGCTGAAAACAGGCGGTAAGACCGCATCCCTAAACGTCCTATTCCAGGAAGAACCGTCTATTGCAATCGTCCATTTGCCAAACTTAGGCGCCACCACAGCAGCGATTCTCTGCCCATCCGGGCTGAATTTCTGGTGCCAGGTCTGGACGAACTTCCTATCCCATATCAATTCGCCATTCTTTGCCAGGGTCCAACCCTCATCGATCTGAACAGGCGCCAGAACATCATCCCCCTGTGGGTAAAAGATCGGCCCCCAGACGCACTTGAATGTCTTGTTCCATGGGGTCCCATTTACTGCAATAGCATATTCATATTCACCAACCCTGACTTCCGCCGCTACCTTGTTGCTATCAGAGTTGAAGGCAATACCCCATACATTCAAGAAATTCTTCTCCCAGGGCTTACCATTCACTGCCACTGTCCATATGCCTTCGGCAAATCCAAAGATATCCCCCTCTCCGAGACGTTTGGTCTGTACACCGGCGGCAGTGAGCTTCCCATCGGGACTTATGGTAAAATCCCTCGCCTCAACAAATCCATTCTCCCATGTTCTGTTGTTTAAGGCTATTCCATACCCATTCTCGCCTTTTACGTTTACTGCAATGCTTTTCCCATCGGGAGTAAATTGGATATTCCAGGCATATTCGAAGCTTTCTTCCCATTTTTCATCATCTACAGCTACCGTCCATTCATCGTCTTTTCTCACCAAGCCTGTCAGCCTGTCGTCAGGACCGAATCTCAGCGACCACAATTTCTCAAAGGTGTTCTCCCAGGTTTTACCATTCACACAGGCTGTAAATCTGTCATCCTCTGTCCTGACAGGTGCCGAAATTTTCTCGCCATCATTACTGACAACACATTCATAGACGACCGGGAATTTGCTTCTCCATCCGTTTATGTCTGTAACCAACCTTTCTTTAGTTTCCCAGTCCCAACTCTCTAGTTCAGTCATTGATTGCCCCCTAAACCTCCCTCTGACTGTATATAAAAAAGGATTTTGAATGAGTATTCATTCAAAGTTGACGAAAACCTAGCATGTGTATTGGATGTTGTCAAGAATTTTCGTAATATCTTATCAAATTAATTTTCACATATATGTATCACTGTGTGATATGTCAGATATATTACGTTCCAATCCAAACGATACTTTTTAAATAATGAAATCCAGCAGTTACAGTCTATTGTAGCTTGCCGCTACGCATATTATTACGGAAAATATAATAATATTTTTATGGAATAAAGTTAATGAATATTTGTTCACTAAATAGCATTTATGCAGAGAGTTGTCAATATTAATTATTCAGTATTTATAAAAATAAATCTTGATAAATATATCACAATGTGATATTTAAATATTTGTCGTATAGTAACTACTCAGGTTGTTTAGGCTGAAGGCTGTTAGTCACGCATTGACCGAATCAAGGCGCTCAGAACCTTCTCGGTCTCCACCATTTTCGAGTCGCATTCGGAACATCCAACTCAAATGCAATTTCCTATTTCCTCCTACAGTCTAACTGCCTACAGCCTATCCACCTGGGCAGTTAGGAAGGGAGAAGGTATATCTGCAATTTACCTTATAGATTATGGACAGTAAAGAATTTTTATCCATACGCTTGAATTTGAAGAAGACGCAAAAAGAGATGGCTGAGCTTTTAGGGACATCCCTGCGGTCGATCCAGAGTTTTGAACAGGGATGGCGAAAAATTCCTAACGAAACAGAGCGACAGGTTCTGTATGTACTCGTTATGAGAAGCACAAAAGAACAGTCGTTAAAACCATGCTGGGAATTGGAGAGATGCCCTCAAGACAAGAAAGAGCATTGCCCCGCATGGGAACTCGATTCAGGGCATCTGTGCTGGTTTATAAATGGGACGATTTGCAAGGGGAGAGCCTATAGTGATTGGAGTGAAAAAATGGAATTCTGCCGGGAGTGTCAGGTCTTCCAGCCCATTAAACAATTATATGACAGGGCAATAAGAAGGGATCAGGATGGGCTGAATGAAGGGCAATCATTATTCTATGGGGGGGATGAAATAAAGGAAGGCAAATCCGAAAAATGGAGGAGCTTCGATTTATTCGATCAGGTTCCCACCAGTATTGCTATCATTGACAGAAAGTATAGAATAGTGGACGCTAACAAGAGATTTGAAGATACATTTGGAGCATGTAATGGCAAGAAGTGTTTTGAGGTATATAAGGGCAGGAAAAGAAGATGCCGCCACTGTGTTGCAAGTGAAACATTTATGGACGGTGTAACCAGGGTTTCCCGGGAGCAAGGGCAGGATATAAAAGGCAACCTTAACCATTATCTGGTTCATACATCTCCTTATCGGGATTTGGAAGGGAATATCACTCACATAATTGAGATGTCAACAGACATTACAGAAAAGGTTCGGGTCCAAAATGAATACATGACAATCTTTGACAATGTCCCATGTTATATAACTGTCATTGATAGAAATTTTAAGGTAGTAAAAAGCAACAGGCAGTTTCAAAAGACCTTTGGAAAAGATCCGGGAACACATTGTTTTGAATCTTACAAGAAACAGAAGGATATTTGTGAAGAATGTCCGGCTATGGCGGTTTTCCGAGATGGGAAAACCCACAACTCTCTGCAGGAGGGTTATGACAAAAAAGGGGGTAAAGTTGTCTATATGGTAACCGCAACCCCATATTCAAAAGAGGATGGACAGGTAAAGTATGTGATCGAGATGGCCATTGATGTAACACAGACTTTTCTGTTGGAAAGACATTTAAAAGAAGCCAGGGAATTTCATCAAATTATGATTCAAAGTACACTGACCGGGATTATTGCTGATAACAAAGATGGAATAATAAATATATATAACCCCTCGGCAAAAAAGATGCTCAATTATCCAACGAATAAAGTTGTCAACAAAATCCCAGGAGAGAAACTGTATCCAAGAAATTTTTTGAGTGCAATCGAAGAAGGCGATGACACCGTAAGTTTTAGAGAAGGCGAACTGACTGATTATAAGGGAAATAAAGTTCCCATAGCTTTCTCAGGTGTTAGGTTAAAAAAGGACAATGAGTATATTGGGAAAGTTATGTTTTTTCAGGATATCAGTAAAATTAAACAATTGGAAAGTGAAATAATTGAAGCCGAACGCCTGGCTGCCGTTGGTCAAACGGTAGCCGGTCTTGCTCACGGGATAAAGAATGTTCTCATGGGGTTAGAAGGCGGGATGTACGTTGTTAACTCCGGCATGAATAGGGGTAACAATGAATTGGTAAAACAAGGATGGGATATGCTCCAGAATAATATTGAAAAGATTTCCTCTTTTGTAAAAGAATTCCTGAATTTTGCCAGGGGAACCACCCTAAAGGCAGAATTAACAGATCCATACATTATAGCAACTGATATTGTAGACCTTTACAAAGATACCATAGCACAATCCGGGATAAGATTCATAACAAAACTGGAAGAGGGTATCGATAAGGCGGCCATGGATGCTAAAGCTATTCATACGTGTATAGCCAACCTGATCTCTAATGCCATTGATGCCTGCCTTGTAAGTGATAATAAAAATCCTACAATAGAATTTTCTTTGTTTGAAAAAGATGGTAATATCTGTTATGAAGTAAAGGACAATGGATTCGGCATGGATTATGAGGTGAAGAAAAAAGTCTTTACCAGTTTTTTTACGACCAAGGGGTCTGGACAGGGGACAGGTCTGGGTCTCCTTACCACAAGAAAAATAGTCCATGAGCATGGAGGGAAAGTATCTTTTGAATCCACATTGGGGAAAGGATCGGTTTTCAGAATAGAATTTCTGAGAAACCGTTTGCCTCTTTCTTCCGAGGAGAAAAATAATCCTTTATAATTTCGGAGGGATCAAATGGATGATGTGAAAAAGAAGACAATTCTTGTTGTAGATGACGAACCCGATATCCAGCTATTCTTAAAAACCGTACTCGAGGATGCCGGATTCAATGTAATGGCCGCAAACAATGGTAAACATGCTTTGGAGAGGATTAAGGAATGCAAACCTGATTTAATCTCTCTCGATCTTGTAATGCCCAAGATGGGAGGGGTGAAACTTCTCTCATATCTCCAAAAAAACCCGGAATGGTCAAAGATTCCATTTATTGTTGTTACCGCCCATGCCCATGATGAGCTTGGCAGAGAAGATTTTATGAAATTAAAGGCAGAAAAAGTCCTTCTTAGTCCTCACTCTTATATAGAGAAACCAATAATGCCTTCAGAATATATAGAAAAGGTAAGAGAAGCCCTTGGGCTTGAAGCAGTTGGAAATTCAGGAACAGAGGATTTAAAAACAAGGGTTAGGGACAAGCTAAAAATTGCCACTAAAGATAAGCTTCAAGAAGCGCTTAAAGTGTTGGGAGAGTGACCTTAACATACTTTAGTACTTTAATAGCTATGATGCTCAAAGGGCTAAATATATAACCTCCTCTTATTTATCAAACCTCTTAAACCCCGTATCCTCCTCAGAGTCTCCCCATAGAAGATGATAACTCGGTGGAAAACCAGGGGTAGGATCGGCCTGCGCCCCGTACTGTGAGATGGGATACCTGATGCCCCTTTTGTAGAGTTCCTCAAGACCACTCACGGCCTTTTTCATCCAGGAGGCGGGCAATGCCATGACCAGTTCATCATCCTGCACATGCCCATATCTCCTCTCCCCGTAGCAGGGGATGGCAAGAGAGGGTTTGTTATTTAAGTAGCACCTGGCAATAGAATCGGCGCATGCCGACTCTCCGACACAAAAGAATTGAAACTGTTCATAGTCTTCGAATTGAAGGGCGTTGATGAGGACGATCATCTGGGCAGGGTTCCCGTATATCAGCACAATATCAGGGTCAAAGGGGTTATAGACTAAAGGTCCCATAAGCACTGCGTTATATTTGCCTGTCGGGATACTCGGCATCTGTTCTTCACATCTCCTGGCATCTTCCCTGGTCTTACACCATACGATAGACCGGAAACTGCCATCTTTAATATATTCCGGCTTCTCTTCGAATCCGATCATACCGCTACAGCCAGGCCCTACGAGATCATCGGCAGTGGCCCCTACTGTCCAGTCGTAAGTCCGCACCACTGTTATGAGTTGGCAGAGGGTAAACTTTTTTGTGGGACGGCGTATCCATTTATTATCTTCTATCTCTCCGGCATCTTCCAGAAGTTTGAAGGCTACCGGAAAGGTCTTAAGCCGTAAAAGAAGCTCCATTCTTCTTATTATTGGTTCCCAGTTTTCCATCTTGTCTTCTCCTTGTCCGAATTGCAAAGGTTCAATTTACTTAAGCCTTTCGAAAATAGCCGGCCTTGTATCTTCCTGTCTTTAACTCCCTTATGAGGTCTTCCTGCCTCTCTATCCTGTTTTCAAAGACGGTGACACACTTACCGATATCCTTGATTGAGTGGGCGTCGCTTCCGCCAACACCTTTCAGGTTCAATCTCTCGCATACCTGAGACGAGAAGGCGTTTTCTTTTATTGTCTGCCTCCCGCTGAATACCTCCATACAATCAACAAATTTAAAGAGGAGGTTTTTACTGGCATCATCCACGTCCATCTGCAATTTGGAAAACCCAAACAACAAAAAACCCCTGAAGGGATGGGCTGCTGTCATAAACCCATTAACCTCGTTCACCATTTGATGTAAGTCTTCAATAGGGGTGATCCCCTCAAAGTTCTTCTGAAGCCCAAAAACCAGTACATGTCCTTCCGTGGTATCTACCTCGATTCCATGGAAGATCAAAATTCCGGATTTCTCCTCAACCTCCAGAATCTCGTGATGGTCCCACGGTTTATTGTGCTCTGTAAAACATATCCCGTCTAACCCGATCTTTTTAGCTTCCAGCGCTGCCTCTTCTGGGGACATCTCACTGCAGGGAGAAAGCCCTTTAGTATGGACATGAAGGTCTATTAACATTTTGCTCACCACGAAACCCCCAGTCTTCTAACCAATTCGCTCTCCCTGGAATATGTCATACACCTGTCTCTGATTTTAGGTTCTTTGTTCACCAGTCCCTTAATAAAATCGTCTTTACTCATCCCATTAGATCTAGCGATTTTCCATTGGGTCTGTATAACGGCGGGAAAAACGGCATTGCAGCACTCTATAAAGAGATCTGCAAGGTGGCGGCATCCGCCTCTCCCCACGAGCTTCTTTACCTTTGTTTCAAAATCAGCGCCCCCAATCTGAAGCCCTATTGCATCATCCAGGATGCTCGGAGCCTTAGGACATTCTGGAGTAGTGTACCTCTTCATATTCCCCTTCGCGCTTACTATAGTAAACTCCGGAGTCTTTACCCCCAGATCCAGCTCTATGGTATAGACATTGTCATCGAGGAATCCATGTATCAAAAAGATGCCGTCTTCCCTTTTCTCCACACCTATGGACTTTGACCTTGTGAATTCAAACATTATCACACCCCCAATCTTCTTCTCAGTTCATTGCCTTCAACAAAGGCTATACAGCTTCCAACCCTTGGATTATTTTCGAGCATATCCTTCAGCACCTGTCCAAAGGCTTCGTCGGTCTCTGCTGCAAGCTGTGTGTCCAGCTCATCCACGGTAAATCCCATTATCACCGCATTGCAGCCTTCAAGTATCATATCGGCAAAGACGTTACACCCATTGGATCCTCCTATTGTCTCCTTAACCAACCTGGTAATACCTGAACCTACACGCATACCCACTGCCCGTTTCAAGATTTCAGCATTATTCCTGCACTCCTCGGCAAATGAGCGAATTATCCTGCCCTGTATTGATACAATCTTTAAATCCGGTATTTTGACTTCTATTTCCAGTTCAGCGGACAAAAACGTATCATCCACCCTCACCCTTGCCATCGTGTTCCCATTATCCAGGTTTTCTGCGCCGGCGTGCATGTTTTTTGTATAGCCAAGTATCCTATTGTCTACAACAGTTTGAACCATTTTTT
>Ga0210051_1005133_pt1 | contig 12601 bp, 9 predicted proteins | sample CryGey092014_all_FD_185464 | JGI IMG/M metagenome (GOLD analysis project Ga0210051, IMG submission 185464) | Groundwater microbial communities from aquifer - Crystal Geyser CG23_combo_of_CG06-09_8/20/14_all (SPAdes) (version 2) | ecosystem: Environmental > Aquatic > Deep subsurface > Groundwater ...
CTATGTTAATTATTTTGGAACGGTTAATTTGTTGGAGGTGAGTGTTCAGAATAAGGTTAATAATTTTGTTTTCGCTTCCTCATCGTCGGTTTATGGAGGAAGGACAGAAATACCTTTTAGGGAATTGGAGGATATTACAAAACCTATTTCGCAATACGCCGCTACCAAAGCGGCAGGGGAGCTTGTTTGTTACACTTACCATCACATTTACAAAATGCCTATTACCTGTTTGCGGTTTTTTACGGTATATGGGCCAAATCAGAGGCCGTATGGTATGGCGCACCAGAAGTTTATTAAGCTCGTGTATGCCAATAAACCTTTGCCGGTGTATGGGGATGGGAGTATGGCGCGGGACTATACTTATGTTGATGATACTGTTAGCGGAATTTTATTGTCTTTAGATAAGAATCTGCCTTTTGAGGTTATAAATTTGGGAAATTCCGCTGCTGTCACATTAACCCAGTTAATATCGGTTATTGAGAAGGCTTTAAGCAAAAAGGCGATTATAAACAATCTGCCCATTCCTAAAACGGAAGTTCCTATTACTTATGCTGATATAACGAAAGCGAAATCTTTGCTTGGGTATAACCCTAAAACTTCTCTTGAGGAAGGGGTTGAAAAGCAGGTTGAATTTTTTCTGAACGCTCCCGATTGGTACAAGAACCTGCCCGCATAAAATAGGGTTTAACCCATTTGGGTTAAACCCATTTGGGTTTAACCCTAATTGAGTATGGAGGTTGCAACTATGAGAAGAAAATTAAATAATCCTTTAATTGCGGGGTCGGTGGTTGTGATGGCCGGCAGTTTTTTGGTTAATATATTAAGCTACCTGTTTCAGCTCCTTATGGGAAGGCTTTTGTCGGTTTCGGATTATGGCATACTAGTATCGCTTTTTTCTTTGGCGGCAATTCTAAATGTTCCCGCAATTATTCTAAACACATCCATTGTAAAAATTGTGTCCGAACTTAAAGCTAATAATTTGTATGAAGCTGTTTCGGGTTTGTTTCTTTGGCTTGTGAAAACCCTTTCATTTGTTAGCGTTTTTATAATTTTTCTTTCATTTGTTCTAAATAGGCAAATTTTGCACTTTTTAAATTTTAACAACCCTTTAGCTTTTATGATATTTATGCTGTTTGTTGTTGTTTCTCTAGTTTTAACCATTCCCCTATCTTTCTTGCAGGGCTTGCAAAATTTTACGAAATTTAGCGTGTCAAATATTATGATGGCGTTAAATAAGTTTTTTCTTGGAATAGGCATAACTTTACTAACCTATGAAATAACCGGAACTTTTCTGGGAATGTTTATAGGAGCTTTAATATCTTTTGTTATTGTTTGCCTTTTTCTGAGAAAAGACCTTAGATTAACAACGGGCGCGGAAATATCAAAATGGCTCAAGAAGCTTTTAATGTTTGCCCTGCCTTCGTCCTTAACTTTACTTTCCTTAACGGCGCTTTTTAATGTGGATGTTGTTTTGGTGAAACATTTCTTCAGCGAAGAAATTTCTGGAGTGTATTCTAGTATGGTTATTATAGGAAGAATAATGTTCTTTGGCGCATCCTCTATTAGCTTGGTTTTGTTTCCTCTATCTTCTGAAAATTATGCTAAGGGAAAGAATACCAGCAAAGTGTTTTTAAGTTCTTTAGCGTTGACAACGGCGCTTTTGCTTTGCGGGCTTTTTGTGTTTGTGTTTTTTCCAAAGTTTGTGGTATTAACCTTGTTTGGCAGTTCTTACATAAAAGCGGTGGAGTACCTGCCGAAATTCACAATTTTTATGTTTTTATACACGCTCATTTATTTGTTTTCGCAGTATTTTTTATCCATTTACAAAACCAAAATTGGTATAGTATTGGCAGTAGGTGCCTTTACGCAAATCCTTTTGATATGGTTAAGGCATAATAGTTTAAGTATGGTTATAGATAATTTAATTTATATCAATGCGGTTTTATTCGCGATGATGTTGGGGTACTATATCTTAAATTCAAAAATTCAAATAACAAATGACAAATCAAGCTCAAAATTCAAAAAGTTTTAAACATTTAAATTTTTAATTTGAATTGAATTTTGATATTTGTCATTTGAATTTATAACTATGGATTTATCAGTAATAGTACCCTGTTATAAGCAGGAGAGCACCATTAAACAAGACTTAAAAAATGTTTTGTCCGCTTTGGAAAATACGCGTTTTTCTTATGAAGTTATTGCGGTGGTGGATGGACTTTTAGACAAAACTTATCAACGGGCGAAGCAAATAAATAATCAAAAACTGCGCGTTCATGGCTATAAAACCAATAAAGGCAAAGGCTACGCGGTGCGTTTTGGTATGGCAAGGGCAAGGGGAGATTTTATAGCTTTTATAGATAGCGGGATGGATATTGACCCAAACGGAATTTCCTTAATTATGGAGCATATGTATTGGTATGAAGCGGATATTATGGTGGGAAGCAAACGGCATCCAGCCAGCAAATTGGTTTATCCTTTTGAGAGAAGGTTTTTTTCTGTGGGGTTGCAGTACCTTCAACGGTTTTTATTTGGATTAAAATTGCGGGATACGCAGGCGGGACTTAAGGTTTTTAAAAGGGAGGTTTTGGAGAAAGTTTTGCCCCGTCTTATTATAAAAAGATGGGCGTTTGATATTGAACTTTTGGTGGTTTCGCGGTATTTAGGTTACACAAGGATATTTGAAGCGCCCATTAAAGTTAATTGGGCGGAAAATAGTTTTAGTTCTAATTGGAGAAGTTTGGTAAAATTCTCATGGCGGTTTTTTGTTGATATGCTGGGGGTTTTTTATCGTCTTAACATTTTGGACTACTACAGCGATAAAAGCAAAAGAAAATGGGTTTATGACAAGGAACTGGAGATGAGGGTTAATGTCTAGCAAGGTCAAAAGTCAAAGTTCAAATCTAAAATTCTAATATTCAAACTGTTTAGAATTTAGAGATTGTAATTTATTTGGAGCTTAGAGTTTAGTATTTAGGATTTATGAATCATCCATTTATTTCAGTTATAATTCCGGTTGAAGAATTTAATTCTTTTCTGGAGGAGTCTTTGCCAAAGTATAGGGGTTTGGACTACTCAAACTTTGAAGTTTTGGTCTTTACCACGAAGTCGTGTGATAGAAAATATCCCAAAGTAAAATTTATTAATGAACCTTCTTACGCAAAAAATCCGGCTAAAAAAAGGGATTTAGCTTTAAAATACGCAGAAGGGGAATGGTTTGCGTTTATTGACGACGATGCGTATCCTTCTAAAGGTTGGCTAAAAAATGCCTCAAAATTTTTTTCCGATAAAAGTATCTCTGCAGTTTGCGGACCGGGAATTACTCCTCCTAATGTATCTATGTTTGAAAAAGCGTCTGGTTGGGTGTCAGCATCTCGTTTAGGAGGAGGAAACTGCGGCCATAGATTTATTCCTACTAAAGAAATGTTTGTGGAGGATTTTCCTTCTATGAATTTTATTGTAAGAAAGGAGGACTTTACCAAAGTTGGCGGATTTGATTCTAATTTTTATCCGGGAGAAGATACTAAACTTTGTTTGGATATAGTTCACAAACTAAAAAAGAAAATTTTGTATGTCCCTTCTGTTCTTGTATATCATCATCACCGCCTTTTGTTCAAAAAGCACTTAAAGCAAAATGGTAATTTTGGCTTCCATCGCGGACATTTTGCAAGAATTCTTCCCCAAACTTCTAGAAAATTGGGATACTTTATTCCAACTATCTTTGCGCTAGGTTTTTTTTCAGGCCCGTTTTTATACTTCTTATCCTATCCTTTATTTTTAGTATGGACGGCAGTAGTTTTGATGTATGTTTTTTTAATAATTTTAACTTCTGTTTGGGTATATTCAAAGGAGCGGAATATAATGATTTCATTACTCGTAATTCCCGGAATCTTTTTAACACATATTTGGTATGGGGTGCGATTTATACAAGGGTTTTTTGCGAGGAAGTTGAATAGCTAGAGGGTATCAACAATCCCTTTCAGATTTTTGTTTTCCGGGTTTAGTTCTAATGCTTTCTCAAGATACTTTTTAGCCTTTTCTTTATCCCCTGAATTAAAGTATATCGCGCCTAAATTTTGATAGCTTTGCCAAAGGTTTTGGTTGTATTTTATGGCGTTTTGGTAATTTTCTATGGCGTTTTCAATATCGCCCGTTTCTCCATAAACATTTGCTAAATTATGATAAGCATCGGCATAACCGGGTTTTAATTCTATGGCTTTTTTGAATTCTTCTATGGCTTTTTCGTACTGTTTATGTCTTCCGTAATAGTCTCCTAAGTTGTTATGGTTCTGAGGGCTAGATGGAGAAAATTTCGCTGTTGCAATCCACAAAGTGTCATGACTTCGCCAATCCCTATTCCTAACTATAGTTCTAATAGAAAGTGGAATAATAATGATAGCGAGAGATAAATATAACGCTTTTGGATAATTTTCTTTGGACAATTTCTTAATGGTCTTTTCCATTGTCCATGCAACCAAAACAAAAATTCCTGCAGATGCGAAATAGCTGTATCTTTCCGCCACAATCCACGATATTCCAAAGGGGGTTAAGGTGGCGGATAGGGCAATTAAAAATAGAAGCGGCCAAAAAATTAAAGGCCTGCTTTTTTTGTATAAAAAAAACAGCAGGAGGACAACACACATAAAAACAAAAAAATGTAAAGAAAACGAGACGGGACTAAAAGATATTTCTGTATGGTATAAAGTTAAATCTTTTGGGAAAAACATTAATTTTAGATACTCTCCCACGGCAGTGGGAATTTGCAGCAGCGGGCTCATAAGAGTTTTTTCCTGATAGTGTTCTAAATGCAGGCTTTCTGCTCGTTGTTTGGCAAGGGTTATAGAAATAGGAATTATACTGGCAATAACCACTATGTAAGGAACAGTTCTTTTCCAGTTTTTTTTCAATGTCCCCCGGCTTGTTTCAAACGCAAACGGTAAAAGCCCCAAAGGGGCGGAGTGGATTAATATGTTTACGGACGCAAAAAACATTAAAAGCGAAAGCAGTTTTTTGTTTTTAAGATAAAAATAGAGCATTAATAAAATTAAAAAAGCGGTAAAAACATAAGGGCCTCCAGAAATCCATGCCACTGCCTCTACCGCAAGAGGGTGCACTGCAAAAACAATTGCTGTTATTAAGCCCACAGTTTCCGAAACTAATTCTGCTGCCAAAATAAAAAGGAGATAGCTAACACCTAAATGCAGTAGAATATTTGGCAGTCTAAAATACATAGGGTCAAGTCCGAATAGTTTATTTGTCAAGAATATAACTGTGTTTCTAATGTTAAAAATAAGCGGCCCGAAAATGTAGGAAATGTTATTTATTTGAGAGTTGGCGCTTATTATAGGGATATCGTCGGACACAAAATCGTTTCCCAGAGAATTTAGATAGCAAACAAAAACCAAAAAAGCCAAGAATACGAACACAAGTTTTTTGTTGTATTTGATACTTTGAGGACGCAAGATGTCCCTGGGGCTTTCTAAATCGTTAAACTTTTCTTTGCCCCAAGTTTCTTTTATATGTATCCCTAAATCTTCAAGAGGGATATTCAAGTTTTTTGAAATGTCCCTTAAACTTTTTTTTCTTATGTTTTTCTTTACAAACTTTTTTTGAGTTTTGGTAAGTTTCATTTAATTCTTGTTGTTAAAAATATAAAATACCGCCCAACCCTTTTTTCTTCTGTAATTTCTATTTCTTTATCCACCCATCTTCTAAAAAACTCGTCCACCCGTTTTTGCGTGGTAAACACGAATGCGGGATTGTCCATTTTGTCCACGATTAGTGTGTTAAATGGGGTTTCATTTTCGCCGTATCCAAAATGCGGAGAGGGGGAGCAGATAACCTTGTAATCGCTCTCAAACATTATTGGATAAGCATTCCAGTACCCTGCGTAACACCCTTTAATTTTCTTGCTCACGAGATAGTCGGCGGCTTTTATGTAATCGGTTTTTGTGTGGTATCGTTGCTTTAGACTAGCAAAAGCTTTTGGATATATTGCATAATTTCTGTAGATAAAAAATATTAAAACAGAAGTTGTCGCGACTCTCAGTATCCACGATTTTTGTCTAAACAAGCGATAGAACCCGCAAACGAATAAAACTACAAACCCTGGCCACATATTAGTTATGTATCTGGATGAGCTGTTTATCCCCCCTGCTTTGGAGATAAAAAACAAAAGGGGTATTAGATAATAAAAGCAAAAAGCATCTTCCAGCTTTATCCTGTGAAGTTTAATTACTTTACAAAGCGAGATGAATAAGCTCGTTAAGGGAAAAATCATAATAAGCGCAAAAGTTTTAGTTTTTAGAGCCGTTCCAAAAAATAGGGGGAGTATAGCATTTGTTAAAAAATTGTATTGTTCGCGAAAAGTTTCATCTATTTGATTGGCGCGTTCAATTGAATTTCTTGAAATTGTAAAATATGCCCCAAGCATAAAAAATGAAAAAAGGAGAGAGAAACTTTTAAGATTTTTGTCTCTTGCGGGGAAAAGTAAAAGTTTTATTGGGGCTATAATGTAAAAAAGCAAAAGAAAAAGAGCGGTTTCAAAGCTGTAGTTTAGGAATTGCAGACCTTGTCCCTTTAAGTTGAATTTAACGGATAAGGTTTCGTAAGGATTGAAAAGCGCTTTTTTGGCGGCGAGCATATAAAACAGCCAAAAGAGCAGAATATAAAACATAAAGGAGATAATATTTTTAATGCTCGGTTGTGTCCATGAAATGCCGGGGGCTGCGCCCCCGTTTACTCTAGCGTCCCCCGAACGGGCAAACGCATTTCTTCGTATGCAGCCTTCGCCCGTTTTTATCATTACTATACCTGATATAAACATTGCAAAAGCTATAACTATAAAATAAACATTTTCTAAATTTGCCCAAAAAGACAATCCTAAAAGTAACCCCGTTAAACTTGATATCCAAACCCGTTTTTTGCTGGTTATCTTTTCTTTGCTTAAAAATAAGTACCAACAAGCGTACACAACTAAAAGTCCCACCAGCGAAACAAAAGGTCTATTTCCCCATGCTTTGGTGTAATTTGAGGTTACATCATAGCTTGCCAAGTTAAAGAGGAGGGGTCCAAGCAACGCTGTTTTTGGGCCGGTTAGTTTTTTTAAGATAAGGTAAATCGTTATGGAGAGGATAGTAGAAAAAATGAGAGAGTTTATTCGCAGTGTTATTAGGTTGTATCCAAATAAAGCTTGAAATATACCGACTATGTATCCTTCTATTGCCCCCATATATTTTTGATTTAGAAAAAAGATGTGGAAATCCTCACCAGAAAGAACTCTTCTTCCTATTATTGACCAAGTAATCTCGTCCGAATCGTAAGGGATGGTGTAGATAAACAAAAGCCTAGTTAGGATGGATAAGAGAGCGATTCCAAAAATGATGAAAAGGTTTTTTCTTCTCCTGCTCATTAGTATTTATTCTATCACAGTTTAGGGATATTTAGGGGTATTTAGGGGTCTGACCCCTTTGGGGTCAGACCCCTATTTAGGTTTCTATAGCGGGGTAAAATCCGTGCCTGCTTTTGCAGCTTCCCGACGCCTTCTAAATTGTTCAAAGAAGTTGCGAAACCTTATAGGTTGTGGTAGTATATAAGGGTGTTGTTGTGAATGTCCAATCTGTAACAGCAGGATGCAGGAGTTCCCGATAAGGAGGGAAAGATGACAGTGAAATGTGAGGAGCGCATTGGGGTTAATATAGCCTCAATGCTTCCATGGGCGGCGGTGCCTGTAATTGGGCTTTGGATTGCGGGGTGGATTTCCGAAAAGGCAGGATTTTCTTTTTGGCAAGTTCTGCCTATAAGAAGTGTTTCTGTTCCGGCTCTTAAAAAGTTGCATGTGTCGATTAGATATGTTGAACCGGCATGGAATGCCACGACGCTTTTGGGACATCTTCGCGGGAGGTTGGGAAGCGAGAATATGCCTACAATGTGGCAGGATGTTCTGTTCTTTCCAAATCCTGCGGTGTGTAGCAAAGTCTTTAGAGAAGTCGCGTCTTTGGGCGCGACTTTTATCACACATCATGTGGAATCGGGAAGTTTGGTGGAGTTTCATCCTGGGCTTGGAATTTCAGCCACGGAGCTTGTCAGAAGGGCATATGGTCCAGGCGGCGTTGTGATTGATACCCGTCACATCCGCCGAACTGAAGCGGGCGATCTCCGTCCCGCTAATGAGTATGGTGCGGATTTTGCGGCTCTTTTGCCTCTCTCAGTCCTAATCCATGTTCAGGCATGGGATGCGAGGGAATGGAAAAGGTTCGCGGAGGGGAAAAGGACTAACCTCGAAGCTATGCTGAAATATGCTGTACAGCATGGTTTCTTGGGGGACTTCGTTGTGGAATATCGCCCTGGGGCGATCGGTGGAATCTTGGAAATTGTATTTCCCTGGATTCTCGCAAAATCGCTTCGGAGTGTCCGCTGCCGAATTGACGAGATTATGGGGCTTTTTGAGTAGTATGTTCGTGAGCCTTTGTGGGACACTGTTGTATAATGTGTTTTGCAAGGGCTTCTTTTTTTGTGGTATTATCGTTTTATGCTACAAATTGTTATTGGCTATCCTCCTATAGAAACCACTAAAGGCACTCCGCTTTTGTCCCAGAATAGGCAGTTTCAATATTTTAATGCCCCTACCTATATTTATCCTATGGTCCCCGCTTACGCCGCGACCTTGCTAAAAGATGCGGGGCATAAAGTGTATTGGATGGACGGAATCGCCGAGAATAAAACTCTTATTGAGTGGGAAAAAGAATTGGCAAATGTACGCCCAGATTACTTGATTGTTGAAACTAAAGCTCCGGTTATAAAATTTCATTGGAAAGAAATAAAAAATCTAAAAATCCAAAATCCGAATCTTAAAATCATCCTTGTTGGAGACCACATTACATTTAATCCTTTAGAATCTTTTGAAAATTGTCCTGTTGATTACATTGTAACCGGCGGGGATTATGATTTTGTCCTCAAAAACCTTTTTGACCACATAACCAAAAAAACAAAGCTTGAAGGAGGAGTCTACTGGCGAGTTTCCGATAAATCCATAAAGCAGAAGCCCGCCGCAATGAATAAATTGTCCCCCGCCTTAAAAATTGGAAACAGCGGCCCCGCCTCTCTTGCCCATAACTTGGACGAACTGCCTTTTATGGACCGCGATTTAACCAAGTGGGAGTTGTATGCCTATGAAAACGGTAATTATAAGTACAAACCCGCTACCTACATGTACTCCGGTCGGGATTGCTGGTGGAATCGCTGTACCTTCTGTGTTTGGGACCACACTATAAACCCGCGCGGTTCTTACCGCAGTTTTTCTCCCGAGAGGCTTTTTTCCGAAGTGAAATATGTGGTGGATAAATACAATGTCCGCGAAATTTTTGACGATGCCGGTACTATGTTTGTTGGTCCTAAACTTAAGAAGTTTTGCGAGCTCTTGATAGAATCCGGATACAACAAAAAAGTTGTTTATGGCTGTAATATGAGATTTAACGCCTTAACCAAAGATTTTTATGAGCTTATGAAAAAAGCCAATTTTCGTTTTCTTTTGTATGGAATGGAAAGCGCTAACCAAAAAACTTTGGATAAACTTGATAAAGGTATTAAAGTTGAGGATATAAAAAATGGCGCAAGAATTGCGTCTCAAGCAGGGTTGGAAGTCCACGCTACCGTAATGCTTGGATACCCTTGGGAAAGCTATGACGATGCCAAAGAAACAATACGGCTTGCCAGAGAGTGTTTTGACAAGGGGTACTTTAGTTCTATGCAGGCAACAATTGTTATTTCCTATCCCGGAACGCCTTTATGGAAAGAATGCAAAGAAAAAGGATTGTTAAAAACCGAGAATTATGAGGAGTACGATATGCGAAAACCTGTAATGAAAACACCTATGACCGATTCCCAAATTCTGGAATTAACGCAGGAATTGTACAGCGCGTTTTTTACACCGAAATTTATAGCGAGGAAAATTATGTCTATAAGAAATGTAGATGATATTAAGTTTTTTGCTATGGCGGCAAAGCGGTTAATTGCGCATTTGATGGATTTTGATAAGGAGCAAAAGCGAGGTGTTCTAAATCCAAAGTTTTGGATGCATTCTATTAAAGCAATGGGTTCCCAGCTTTTTTCGTCTGCCAATTCAAAACTGCCCGGCAGGGAAATAAAAGCTTAAAATATGGTAGAGCTTGTTAAAAATAAAATAATATATACCCTAAAGACGGAGATTTTTCATCTTATTGCCGCTTTAACGGCGGCTTTAATGGTCCATATTCTTTTTGGAGATATTAGGTACAGTATATTGGCGCTCGCAGTGGCTTTTTTTGTGGATGTAGACCATCTTTTGGACTATTTTTTGGCGGAAGGATTTAGAGTAGATTTTAAGAGCTTTTTTAGCGGGGAATTTTTTAGTAAGTGGGGAAAATTGGTTATATTTTTTCATGGCTGGGAATATGTTTTAATTTTCCTTGTCCTCTTCCTATTTACCAAAACTCCTGTGTTTGCGGTTTTATCTATTGCCCTTTTTTCTCATTACACCGTTGATTTTTTCACCAACCCTTGCGTGGATAAATTTGGCTACTTTTTAACCTTTCGTTTAAGAAACAAGTTTAGGTTTAACAAGGTCTTGTCCAACAAAAATCATAGTTTATGATATTATCCTAATATGGAAATAAAAGGGCTGATAGCCGCAGGTGGAAAAGGTACTAGGTTAAGGCCTATTACTCATACCCAAAATAAACACTTAATTCCGATTGCGAATAAGCCTATGCTGTTTTACCCCATTGAAACATTGGTTAATGCGGGTATTAAAACTATTGGAATAGTCGTCCCCCCGGAATCGGAGAGGGAGGTTAGAAATGTTGTGGGTAATGGGAGTAAATGGGGGGTTAAGATAAAGTACATACTTCAGCCGTATCCAGGGGGTCTCGCGCATGTAATTTATGTTGCCAAAGATTTTTTGGGCAAATCAAAATTCGTTTTTCATCTTGGGGACAATATTTTTAAGAGCGGCATAGAAAAACCGCTTAAAAAGTTCTTGGATAGCAATGCCAATGGTCTAGTCACTATATTAAAACATGAGGAAAACTGGCGAATGGGAGTACCCTATTTTGACAAAAAGGGGCGTCTCGTTGATCTTAAAGAGAAACCCGAAAATCCTCCGCATAAATATTGCATTCCAGGAATATATTTTTCCGACCACCATATACTTGAATGTTTTAAGGGCAGAGACAGGATAAAACCCTCTGCTCGGGGGGAATTGGAAATCCCCGACGCTTTTAAGTATTTGCTATTGCGCAAGTATAGCGTTGAAACTTGTGAAATAGATGGCTGGTGGAAGGACCCTGGGCAAATGAAAGATTTGATAGAGGTAAACAGAATGATTTTAGACGAATTTGATGGGAGAATAATTGAGGGTACAATTGATAAAAAATCCGAGATTGTAGGGGATGTAAAAATTGAGAGAGGGACAAAAGTAGTTAATTCAAGAATAAGAGGACCCGTTGTTATAGGGGAAGATTGCATAGTAAAGAATTCATTTATTGGGCCTTACACTTCTATCTATCATAAATCCAAAGTTTTGAATGCGGAGATTGAAAATTCTGTGATTCTAAAAAGCGCTGAAATAGAGGGGGTTCGGGGTAGGATAGGCGATTCTTTAATAGGCAACTTTGCTTTGGTTTCCGAAGGTAAAAATGGACTCCCTAGAGTTCACAATCTGCTGGTTGGAGATAATAGTATTGTGGATTTGTTATAAACTATGAAATTATTAGTAACTGGAGGAGCCGGATTCATCGGTTCCAATTTTATAAGATACTGGCTAAAAAAGTATTCTGAAGATAAGATTATAAATTTGGATAAACTTACTTATGCAGGTAATCTAAAGAACCTTGTTGATGTGCCCAGCAACCCGAATTACATGTTCGTCAAAGGCGATATTTGTAATAGAAGGCTTGTGGACGATTTAATGTCCAGTGTGGATGTGGTAGCGCACTTTGCGGCAGAGTCTCATGTGGATAGGTCTATAATAGATTCTACGCCTTTTGTTAAAACCAATGTCTTGGGAACGCAGGTGTTATTGGATGCGGCACTGAGAAATAAAGTAAAACGATTTCATCATATATCTACTGACGAAGTTTTTGGGGCATTGCCTCTTGATTCCTCAGAAAAATTCAATGAAGAAACTCCTTACGACCCCCGCTCTCCATATTCGGCATCAAAGGCGGCATCTGACCATTTAGTTAGAGCCTATCACCATACCCATGATTTGCGCATTACCATTTCAAATTGCAGTAACAATTTTGGACCATTTCAATATCCTGAAAAGTTTATTCCTGTTGTAATAAACAGTATTTTGGTGGGAAGAAAAATCCCCGTTTACGGAGATGGGAGGTATGTTAGAGATTGGCTTTATGTGGAGGACCATTGTTCTGCTATAGACCTAATTATCCATAAAGGTAAAATTGGAGAAACTTATTGTGTGGGGGGGCAGAAAGATAAAGAGTATTCAAACTTGGAAATAATCCGCCTAATTTTAAGATTGATGGGAAAAGGTGAATCTTTAATAGAGTTTGTCAAAGACAGGCCGGGACACGACAGAAGATATGCGGTAGATTGGGGTAAGATA
>Ga0210051_1005135_pt1 | contig 12595 bp, 13 predicted proteins | sample CryGey092014_all_FD_185464 | JGI IMG/M metagenome (GOLD analysis project Ga0210051, IMG submission 185464) | Groundwater microbial communities from aquifer - Crystal Geyser CG23_combo_of_CG06-09_8/20/14_all (SPAdes) (version 2) | ecosystem: Environmental > Aquatic > Deep subsurface > Groundwater...
TCGGATTGTCCTTGCTTATCGGAGGAGCAGGCGGCGGATATCAGTATTCCAAAATACAGCAAAAGCAGGAGAAATACGAAAAAGAAAAAAAGCTTTTGGAAATAGATCTGAAGAAAAAAGATCTGGAGATATGATTCCATAATGTCCATGATAAAAAAACAACATTGGAGAGTAAGGTGGATATGGTAGAAGGTGGTACGGAAAATGTATACTATGAGTTTGCAAAAGCATACAGCACAGGCAAAGCTTCCGAAGAAGAGCTCAAAGCATTGATAAAGAACGAACTCCTCAAAAACGATAATCTAAATGATCTCTATATGGATGTGGATAGGATGACAGAAGCATCCAATGATTTTATTTCTGATGTGCTTATCCCCAATAACACCATACTTCTCAATCAGCGATGATGTGATTTTTTGCCCTATAAGGAGATCAAGGAATATCAAGGATATTTTGATATGACAACGGCATTCAAAGGGAATCTGAGCATCAACCGACAAATAAACGCTATAGGCAATAGCGATAATTCGTACTATCTAGGACCCACAAAAGAGAATAAAAAAGCTGTCAAAGATAATGATATCCCTGCAGACAATAAATGCTATTTTGACAAGATTCTGGACGAATACGAGTCAGTCTCTTGAGCAACATATAGTGTCATGCTGCTTTTGATTAATGAAAATGTAGAAGAAAATAATAATTATTATTCTGGACAAAGGACTCCAAGAAGACAAAAACAGTATATCGTTGCGAGCCGCGATATCGAAAATGGCAATAAAACGTATAACATCGAACTCTGAAAGGAAGTGATTGAGGATATCACCAGACGCCGAAATAAGGCAGAAAAAGCACTGCAGAAAGATATGGAAAAATAGATTTGCGATGTAGAAGAACTTCTACTACACTTTATGCGACACTACTATTGAAAATCAATGGTAGTTTTTTATTATGTCATTGTTTCGATAAATGTCAATAAAGCTTTTACACTTTTAAACCACTATCAATGAAAAAAACTCTCTCTTTAGTATTAGTCCTATGACTACTGCTTACAACTCTCACTGGATGTACACAGACATCTACAACAGAAACAAAAACCGTAAAAGTATGAGTTATTGCTCCGCTCTCAGGACCGGCGGCAACATACGGTGAAGATACCGTCAATGCGTACAATATGGTCGTAGACGAATTCAATAAAAAAAACAAAGATCTTCAAATCCAACTTGTCTTCGAAGATGGGAAATGTGATGGAAAAGACGCTACCTCAGCAGCGCAAAAACTTATCACAGTGGATAAGGTACAGGCCATAGTATGAGGCGTCTGTTCAGCAGAAACGATTTCTGCGGGAAAAATCGCACAAGCAAATAATGTTTTGATGTTATCTCCTGTATCAAGCGCTCCGGAGGTTGCAGAAGTCGGTAATTATGTGTTTAGGTACTGGAATGATGCGTATGTAACAAAAAAATTGGCAGATTATATGAATGATCAGGGAATCAAAAAATTGGCGATAATCAGAGAGAATACCGATTACCCATTATGATATGCCAATAGCTTAAAGAAATTTTTTGCAGGAAATGTTACATTAGAAGAACAATACAATGGCAACGAGAAAGATTTTAGCATTATCGCCAAAAAAGTAAGAAATCAGATAAACGATATAGATGCGCTTATCTTCATCACCAGTAGCGATAGCAATACCATAGATCTTGTTAAATCATTTGATAAACAAGGCATCTTGGAAACACTTAAAGGAAGAGTCTTTGGTACAGAAGTTACTACAACAGATGTCGTTAAACAATGATTAGGTGATTTGCTTGAAAATATAAAGTTAGCACAACTCGTAAGTGTGGATGAATTATGAAAACAGTCAGCGCTATTTATAGAAAACTTTAAGAAGGCATTTGAAGTAAAATCTACACCATTGTTCGTTATTTTGGAAGCAGAAGCTATGCAAACGGTTTTGGACGCTATCAAAGCAAAATGAAATGATGGAGAAGCTATCAGAGCATATATTGCCAAGTATAGCGCTTCAAATCCAAGAAAATGAATCATAGGGAATTATTACTTCACTGACAAAAGAGATGCGTCTTCATTGCAATTCAAGGTGTATCAATTCAAAAACAGTAATTTGGAAGTGATAGAATAATCTTTTATTCTTTATGAAAATAAAATGAAATATAACAAACCGGAGATAATAGGAAAAGACATGAATCTGCCTGCGGTGACCATGAATTTTTCAGCACCGGCAGTCGGAATAAATGAGAATATGGAGCAATACAAAGAAAAAATATCATCAGAGATAGAACAGATGTTCTGAACTAAACCGGATTTCAACGACAAAAAAATCTCTGAAGCCGCAAAGCAAATCTAAAATTAGAGGCTTAGATAATTAGACACTTAGAGGTTTGGAAATTTAAAATTCAAAATTTAAAATTTAAAATCATTCGAAGAATGGATTATTCTTACATCCTTTTCAATACCATGATTTACTGAAGCATAGGACTCGTCATAGGCTCATATTTTGCCTATGGGAAGTTCCTCAATTTCAGTATCGGAGCGTTGGTCGGGATGATGGGATATATCATCTATAATATAGCCAATCAGGGATTGAATATTCAGAACATTCTTATGATTGTCGCCTTGGTTGTCATCTACGTATGAACCAATCAGATATTGATGAAATATTTTCCAAATACTAAACAGAGGGATCATGTCTGATTGGTCATTACGATAGGACTTAATATCGTCATTCAGAATCTCGTGAGTTACGTCTATGGTCCGAGTTCGATAGGAATGCATCTTTTCGATGCCTGACCGCGAGTATTGTTCATCGTCATTCTCTGCATTTCATGAATAACCTATTACTTCCTCAAAGGTTCCTTGATCGGGAAAATCTACACCGGCATCGAAGAGAATACGAAGATAACGGATAGTCTGTGAATTAAAACGACGAAATTATTGCACCGGTTATTCGGCTGATTGTTCGGACTGCTGGCAGTCAACGCACTCTTCATCATCAACGAAACCAATCTCAAAGTGACTGACGGCATCTTCTATCTCATCAAGGGAATCTGAATCATGATTCTAGTTTGAATAGGGAAAAAGGAGTACATGTTTATCTGAGCACTACTTTACGTCCTGCTTGAATATCTCCTTTTTATTACATTGTGACTACCAATAGCATACAAGGAAACACTGGTTCTCGTTATTATTCTCTGAGTGCTATTATTCAAGCCGGAAGGTTTATTTATGATACATAGACGTAAGATCTAAAACAAGAATTAACCAATTAATAAATTACGAATTTCAAATTTCGAATTATTCTAACCACAAAAAATCCGTAATTCGTAATCCGCAATCTTTTAATCTTTTAATGTTTTAATCTTTTAATGTTTTAATCTTTTAATCTTTTAATGTTTTAATCTTTTAATCTTTTAATCTTTTAATCTTTTAATGTTTTAATCTTTTAATCTTTTAGTTTAGGTATGTTTAGCCAATTCATCCTCCATATCATCATCACTGCCATCATCTTCACGGTCATCGCCAGCGGATTCAAGTTTTTCATCAAGATCAAAGGAGGATTGGATTTCTCATATATCGCTATCATCATGTTTGCAAGCTATATAGGAGCGTTGGCAAATATCCATCGATGAATCTGAATCCTATGATGTATCGGGATTGCTTTTCTCGCATCCATCCCATTCACCTTTCTCATACTATTCCTGTCATCCAAACTCAATGACGTCTATTTCACCATAGGAACGCTTGCACTCTATATGCTCGTGTATCAGCTTGCGTACAATCTGGAATGAATTACCTGATGAGCGTTATGATTATCCGGCATCTCAAGGAACCTTATCGACGGTTTTTATCTCCAGAGTCTGGAACAATTCTTCATCTTCGGAGCAATCGTTATAGCGATAATTACATGATTTCTGCTCTATTTCAAAAGGACCTATATCTACAAAGTACTCACCTGACGGTGAGAGAATGTACTCAGCATAAAATCACTGTGAACGAAGATAAATACATACAAGACTGCCATGATTCTCGTAATGACTGCCTTAGCAGTCATCGGCGGCAATATGTTCGGATTCTACTATCTCTATATCGATCCATCAAGTTTCCGGATAGGGATGTTGGAAGTGGCGCTCGTCATCGTCTTCATCTCCTACAAACGGAATGACGGATGAACATTGATTGTCGCATTGTTAGTTACTTTCGCTTACGAATATCTCAGATTCTTCAAGGTCGTCGATCCAAGCAAGATGGGATATTTCAGAGAGATGCTCTTCGGAATGGTCATCATAATTGTTTCCTTCATCGTCTTCAGAAAAACGAAATTCGGAAGAGAACTTTAACCTCGATCGGAGATCGAGAGTGATAAGTTTTAAGTTCTAAGTGCTAAGTTTTAAATAAAAAAATACCATAACTTAACACTTAGCATTCAACACTTAGCATAAAAAATCGTTAGTTGTTTATCATTTATATATAAAAATGCTAAAGCTCGAAAACATTCATCGGCATGCAGGCAAGACGCCCGTTATCAACGGCGTGGATTTTTCCATCCAGAGCGGACAAGTGATAGGGCTTGTCTGACCTAACGGTTGCGGAAAAACATCTTTGCTGAATCTGATCAACGGCTTCTATGCTCCGACGCAGGGGAGGATCATCCACAATCATCTCGACATCACCGGCACGTCCGTAGAACAGAGAGCCATCAACGGAATCGGAAGAGTGTTCCAGAGTTTCTGAATATTCAGGAATCTGACATTATATGAAAACCTCGCCTTAGCGTTTGTCAAACAATTACATCGGAAATACAAATTCCTGCCAGTCAAATTTCTCCCGAAACACATGAAAGCGGAAATCGACGAAATTCTCCATGAATTGGAGCTCTATGACCAAAAAGATCAGCTTGCAGGAAATCTTTCAGGAGGACAGATGAGACTGCTTGAAATAGGAAGACTCTATCTCCAAAAGACTAAAATATATCTCCTGGATGAACCGACAGCGGGTGTTTCACCGAAACTGAAAGGAAAAGTCATCGACCTCATCAATAAAATCATCTCCAAAGACAGGATGGTGATCATCGTTGAGCATGACTTTGAATTCCTCGCTCAGTTCGTGGACAGCTTCTGCGTGATGAACGAAGGGAAAATAATTCTGGAAGGAAACTATGAACAGATCAAGCATTCCGTCGCTATCAAGGAAATATATTTTGGGAAGGATAAGGTAGAAAAAAATGAATGTATCCTTGAAAGAGCTGAACTCGTGAAAGAAGCTAAGTAAAATATATTTTTAATTCGATCATATGTATATGGATCTCATACAACCAAAACACTCTTATGCTGATGAAAAGTCTCAATGACAAATCTATACCAATACGTCATTGCGGACCGTGTGAGTTATTCTTGAAGACGCCTGAGTAGCTATTTCTCTGCATGACGAAAATATTAGAGAGACAAAGGAACTTAACTCCAATATCGTAGGAATAAATTTAGTCTGAGCGCCGTATATTCCTGTAGTGATGGAAACTATCCAGAGACTAAAAAAACAATTTTGAGATGATTTGATCTTCATACTTTGAGGACAGCCCCTTACACAGAAAAAACCCAAGACGTGACAGATATTGGGACTGGATGATGGTCAGTTTGAAAAATTATTTTGAAGGGCATATAATGGAATGGAAACAAATGTTTTGGAATCACTATCCAAACGAAAAGATATATCTGATTGACACATTTCATTGATCCCGATGTATCAAAAACTTTCTGACTCGGATTTCACGGAATATTTCACTAGGGAGATCTCCTTGTATGTATCACAATGATGTAAATTCGATTGTGATTTTTGCGGTGCGGTAAAGAACCAGAAAGAGCAGTACAGAGACGAAAAAGTGTTGTACGAAGATATATGCTATATCGTAGAGAGATTGCAAAAATTGTGAAAAAAACAGGTAAGCATCTATATGTCCAATCTTGATGTCTTCCAGTCTCCCAAACAATTGGAATGATTCGCTGACATGATTCTGCAGATCAAAAAGGACAATCCTGGATTTACTTTTTCTCTTCGCGGACTCGCAGGAACCAAATCATTTACGGACTTAGATAAAAACAATCCTGCCGTATTGGAAAAATTAGTCAAAGCGGGGTTCAATAGTGTCTGATACGGAGTAGATGGGATGTGATCGGGAGTATGGAAGTGAATCAAAAAACCGCAGAATAACGAAAAAGAAATTTTGGACGCAATCCGTCTTTCCAAAGAGAAATACGACATCACCCCAGAGTTGCTTATGGTCTTCGGACATAATTGAGTCGATACGGAAAAGAGCCTAAGAAACGCTTATGAATTCGTGGAAGGAATGGTGCAGAAATATTGAGCTGTGCCCAGACCGCATGTGGCGAAAGCATTCCATTCCCGGCAATGACGGACGGACGAATCCCGCTTATCAAGATGAAATCAAATTGCTTATAGAAAACCCTCACTTATTCCAATCGTTGGATTTCACCGCATTGGCGAGCAAACTCACGCATCCGGATGAGAAATTCAGGAAGCTCGTAAATCATTACTATCTAGAGATGTGTAAGTTGCCTGGAAATACCACCTTGCCTATCATTCCCTACGAAATATGAGATTCACAAGAAGAATTGGAATGTAAGAGAAGAGAAAATCTAGGAAAGTTCGATAGATAATCAGTCAAATAAAAATCTCACATAAAAATTTAAAACAAAAAATCCCTGAAAACAAAAATTCTACTGAGCATTACGATGCTCGCGATGATCTTTAACACCAATGCAAACGACGAAATTTCTATGGATTCGATTCGTTATGCTATACAGCATCCTAGCACGTCGATAGTAATTGCTTCTCAAAGAGAGATTATTGTCTCATCTGATTGGTTATGGGAGACAATATATACTACTAATAGTATAGTTATTTATGATGCAACTATAGATAATTTTTCTCCTATATTTACTAAGAAAGAAAAATCACAGACTTCTCTTTGTTTGACTGGAATATTTTTCTTTATCGCAGGCTTGGTATTTTCTTTTTTGGGAATCTATAGAGAAAAGTATCTTATTTCTTTACCAATAATAATATTTCTTGCCTTAATATTTATAAATGAAAATATTTATTGGTGGTTGCCTATCATAATAGTTATCTGTTTTTTCGTTGCGGGATGGTTTGGATATCATCTAAAAAAAAGAAAAGAAAGATTAGAAAATGATGTGAATCCACTCGGATGTGTTTAAAACATTAACTAAAAAAATCTAAGGAGGAAAAATTATTAAAAAAGTTGTATCGGATTGGAGATTCCAATTGATAAAGAATACTCTGATTATGGTCCTATTATTAGCTGTATGTATATCAGCTATAATGGCTATTAACAAGGAACTCGGGTATTGGATTTGGATTATCTTCTGGTATCTACCTGTTGTTCCCATTGGTTTATGGTTTGTTATATTAATTATCATCAAAAAACTAAGGAGGAAAAATTACGACTGACTGAGTAACGCTCGGTCAGTTTTTTTAAATCTAAATTATCTTGTCAAAAAATAGTTTGACAACAAAAGGGAGAAAGATATACTACTATCGAACGCGAAAATTTATTTGGTAAAAGAACGAAAGGATGAAACAGTGAATTGCATTATTTGAACAAAAACAAGTTCGTCGTGTCTATGACGAAAAAAAAGAGATGCGGTATTTTTCTATCATTGATGTGATAGAAATCTTAACCGGTTCAGATCGTCCCAGAAAGTATTGGAATGATCTCAAAACCAAGTTAAAAACTGAAGGAAGTGAAGTGTCCGAAAAAATCGGACAGTTGAAAATGCTTTCTGAAGATGGTAAAATGAGAGAAACGGATGTCGCTAGTACACAAACAACACTTCGTATCATTCAATCCATCCCTTCACCAAAAGCTGAACCATTCAAACAGCGATTAGCGAAAGTCGGATACGAAAGGATACAAGAAATAGATGACCCGGAACTCGCTATGCAGAGGATGAGAGAGCTTTACGAGAAAAAATGATATCCAAAAAACCGGATACAAAAAAGGGAAAGAGGCATTGCAGTCAGACATACGCTTACTGACGAACGGAAAGAGAGAGGAATAAAAGAAAACAGAGAATATGCTATCCTGACGGATGAAATCTATCAGGCCGCGTTTGGGATGACAGCCAAAGAGTACAAGGAGTATAAATGAATAGAAAAGGAAAATCTCAGAGATCATATGAACGATTTGGAATTGATATTCACCATGCTTGGCGAAGCGTCCACGAAAGAGATTATGGATGTGTACGATACCAAGTGATTCAACGAAGTCCATGAAGCAAGCAAAGCATGAGGTGATGTAACAAAGACCGCTCGTGAAAATCTTGAATCCAAAACTAAGAAGTCGATAATAGACAAAAACAATCATGCAGTGGATATTTCATTAGAGGATATGATGTAAAGTATGACCGTCCAATTCGGGCGGTTTTTATGGATGAATACAACTCTTGCTTAAATAAACTATACCGGATATTCCTATTGACTTTATTACATGTATTTGTATACATTTTTACGTAAAATTTATCGGATTGCATAGATAGTGTATGATAAATACTTGCGATAAGAAAGGAACCGAACAAAATTGCGAAACATGCAATATTTTTCTTATTACGAAAAATTGCTCCAAAGAGACATTGGAAGTCTTGGAAGCGATGAACAAGGATCCGAATGTAGCTAAGGAATTACATAAGGCGCTCAGCGTCATCAAAAAAGATAAGGAAGATGGCATCAAATATAAGAGAATCCGGAATTTCGCTTATCACAGGGTTCCGTTGCAGGATGTTTTTGTAGATATAGAAAATTTCCAGAACAGGAGAAAACCGTATGGCGAATATAGCGTCCAGGGAATCGTAGATGCGGTCAAGAGATGAGAATTCAAACGGAAGATGTTCACTCCGGCGTTATTACGGAGAAACGGTGACGGGAAACTTTACGTGTTAGCCGGTCATTCCAGGCATGAAGCATTCAAAAGGCTTGCTACGACCTATGATAACGATATCGATGTGCAGACATATTGCTTGAGGCATAATTGTCATTTCAAAGAACTCCCTTCGCTGATCCTCAACGACATAGATTTCGATGATGCGAAGATGGTGGCCTTGATGTCGAACGCACTCGCAACTGCGGAAACGGATGTGGAAAGGGCGACCGTGTACAGGCATATGAGGATGATGCAGAGAGACAAAAAATCGATAGAGGAATTCGGAAAAAAATGCGAGAAAAGCAATCGATCCAGGATCAGGGCTTTTTCCTATTTAGCTCCGGACGGATTGGCGATGGATATGGTCTATGCGTTTGAAACGGGCGAGGATTCCAATTACGTCATCAAAAGGATTTCGTATCGGCTAGGGGAATTGAGAAGGAAGAATCCTGACGTTTCCGATATCCATGAACGCGAACTCTTCGACCGGTTGCTCAACAAATGAGCGTACGGAAAAAACAAGGACAAATCAGAGATCAATAAGATGGAAGTATTCATAGAGATTGTCGAAAATCATATCCAGCAATTGAAAGCGCATAATAAATTTGATCCCAACGCATTGCTGAATATTAACCAGATCAAGGATCTTTCGTACATCATGAAATATTATTATGCTACAAACGATAAAATTAGGGCAAAGAAAAGCGTGATCATGAAAGATTTCCATGAAATACGCAGAAAGATAAGCAAATTAAGGGCGACTACGGATATCTCTCCTGACAAGAAAAGCGTTATCCTAAAAAGATTGGAAGATCAGTTCTAGGTTTCTTTCATGGCCATAACTGATTGCGAGAATGTGAATACAGCAACGGCTATGTTGTTTGATGACAAGGAATTTCGTCTGAATCCTGATGAAGAAATAGCTAAATGCGAAGCCATACAAGTGGCAATCATAAAGGAACTGCAGGAGATAGAAAAAAATACTACAAGCATCGTAACAAAAAAGATTATTTTCAAGAAACCAGTAAAGCAGTGATTAAAATCGACTTTACTAAATAAAAAAACCCGAATTGCTCGAGGCCTTTAGTTAGATGTAAGTATCAAGTATCAAGACCTAAAATTTTTAACTGAAGTCTCGGTACTTATGTCTTGATACTTATGTCTATTGTATGATTTTGTCGATGATTCCGTATTTCAATGCTTCTTCTGGATTCATTCGCTTGTTCCTTTCCATATCGTTAGCCACCACTTCTTTCTTTTGTCCGGTGTGCTTAACCATCAGGTCGATGAACATGTTTTTCACTTTCACGATTTCTTCTGCCTGGATGACGATATCGGTCGCTTGACCTTCAGCGCCTCCGAGCGGTTGGTGGATCATTATCTTGCTGTGAGAGAGCGCATATCTTTTTCCTTTAGCTCCTCCAGCGAGAAGTACCGATCCCATGGAAGCGGCTAATCCTACGCAGACCGTAGAGACATTGCATTTCACATATTGCATGACGTCATAGATAGCCATTCATGAATACACATCTCCGCCTGGAGTATTGATATACATGATGATATCTTTGTCAGGATCTTTCTTTTCCAAGAAAAGCAATTGAGCGACGATGCTGTTCACCATGCCCGCTTGAACCGGCTCTCCGACGAAGATGATTCTGTCTTCGAGTAATCTGGAATAGATATCATAAGCTCTTTCGCCTCATTTCACTTTCTCTATTACGCTTGGGATTAACGTCATTTTTCTTTATTACTAACTAAAAGATATATTTTGGATGTTGAATTGTGAATTTTAAATGTTCGACTTGTTGTATTATCGACTATAGCGATTTACAATAGTTCATTTCAGTGACTCCTTCATCCAACATCTAGAATCCAAAATTCAAAATTGTATTTCAGTCAGATTATACGTGAAAATGAGTCGATTTGCAAATAAGTACGAGCAGTTTAGTGATTTTTACAACCAAAATCAACTTGAATTTATATAATAAAAGTTTAAAAAATTGAGTAATCAAGCTTATTGTCTTTACTTTTTCATAAAAAGTGATACAAAATAATTTGGAAGTTTAGATGATGAGATGTTTATAAATTCGTAATTCGCAATTCGTAATCCGTAATCAATTAAATAATTTAATTCTTTAAAAGAGTACATGGTAAAACAAAAAAAGAAAGCTCCAGGCAGACCAAAAAAGGAATTCGTCTCCCAAAAACCGAAGACCAAGATCAAATCCTGACCGGGAAGACCGAGAAAGGATCAGGAACATCATACGGTGACAGTTCACGTTCCGCCTGCTGTCGCGTGATTTGTCGCAAAATCCGTCGACGATTCCAAAAAAAAGGATATGATCATCCTTCTGTTGTTCCTTTTATCGTTCGTGCTTTTCGTCGTCTCTTTGTATTTCACGTTTATGAGAGATAAAAAAGCAAGTGATCTTACACCGTCAGAGATGGCTGAAATAACGAATGTAGAAACCGGGAATATCGATTATACAACAACAGACGCTGTGCAGGAGCCGGAAACGACTTCTCCAGTAACAACTATCGTTCAACCGACCGTGCAAAACCTTTCTGCGGAGCAGCAGATAATCGTGGATTTCTATCAAGCCGTGAATACCATAGATACCGTCACCATACATACTATGACTGATGCTCGTCTCAAAGAGTCCAATGTGTTTAAAACCTATTACAGCAGGAACCGATTGTCTAAATTTTCCGAAGTGATTCTTGCGCCGAAAATCGTGGTGACCAACATCCAGGAAGAAGATGCCATTGCGAATCCGAATATCAAAAATTTCTCCTATACGCTCGAATACACGATTGCAAGCAATCAGCAGAAATTCACGGAAGAGCGATCCACGGTGCTGATAAAAAAAGGCGACGAATGGATAATAGGAAAGCTGATGTGCGAAACCAAAGGCTGTTCGACTATGCCGTTTTTCAATCCAGATAAATACAAATAGAACAAATATACTAAGATCGCCTTTGGCGATTATTAAGATATTAAGGGCTACGCCTATTAAGATATTAAGGTATAATTCTTAATTCTTAATTTCTTAATTCTTAATCGGTTCTAAAGTATGGAAATAGCAGATATAGTTCTAGAGGCGAAAAAAGAAATAGAGTCCTTTCGTGAAAAACATCCCGATGGAGTGGTCATCATCCGATGAGCGACTGCTACGGGAAAAAGTAAATTATCAATATTACTCTCAGAATATTTCGACGAAGAGATCATCTCTGCGGATAGCAGACAGATTTTTAGATATATGGATATTTGAACCGATAAAGTGCCAAATGATATTCTCAAAAAAATTCCGCATCATCAGATAAACATTATAAACCCCGACGAGATATATACCTCCGGACAACGGAAAAACGATGTCTACAAAATCATTTCTGAGATCCTTGCACGTAAAAAACTCCCGATGATTGTATGAGGCACCTGACTCTATATCGATACGGTGTACAAGAATTTTTCCATGCCGGATATTCCACCTGATATGAAATTGAGAGACGAACTTTTCGCCAAAGAAGAAAAAGAGCCGTGAATTCTCCACAAAGAACTGATGAAATTAGATCCCGAAGAAGCGGGGAAATTACATCCGAAATCTACGAGATACATCATTC
>Ga0210051_1005136_pt1 | contig 12595 bp, 7 predicted proteins | sample CryGey092014_all_FD_185464 | JGI IMG/M metagenome (GOLD analysis project Ga0210051, IMG submission 185464) | Groundwater microbial communities from aquifer - Crystal Geyser CG23_combo_of_CG06-09_8/20/14_all (SPAdes) (version 2) | ecosystem: Environmental > Aquatic > Deep subsurface > Groundwater ...
AATAGACGACTTCATACTAGTATTGATTTGCAGTCGCCTAAAAAATATACGTTAGATTTTATTAAAAATTTTCCCAAATAATTTGCCAAATAATAGTATAGTATTTCTAGGGATTGACATTATTTGAACCGATTATAAAATCAAACACCTTATCATTCAACGGTTGCCTGAAAAATCCATGCATATCCAATAATATTACTTTTTTATGATTTAGCAAAAGTCTCTCTATAATTTTGCTAATACATTTATGATAATACTCGTAATATGTTTTTAATCGTTTATCGGTGTAGGCTATCTCTGGAATAAAACGATTATAGTCTATGAATAGTCTCGGAAGTAGTCCCATAACCGCATTAGCTGGATGTTCTTTTAAAATGTCCGCTACTAAATGCCATATTTGAAAGTCTCCTCCGAGGACGATTCTCTCGCTGGCTGGAATTTCTTTAGTTGATTGATTATAGTTGGCTTTTAGCCTCGGCTGAAAAAAATTTTCCAGCCAAGAACTATACCTTTGCTTCATGCCGCCATGAGGAACCGTAATAATTATCGGGGAATCATGTTCAGCTATACTCAAAACAAAATTTTTCTGGGTGATTTTTGTCATGTTATGTAATTTTTAAGGTTCGACAATCTATTTAATTGATTTTTTATATTATAACAATTTTTGAATATAGTCAAATACTTTAAAACACCTAAAAGCCCCTTAAGTTAAGGGGCTTTTATAAATATTAATCTTTGGCTAAAGACTAATTACCACCTGTTTCATTTTGGTAAATAGTCTTTACCTGGGAAGCCTTTAGAGCTCCTTGCCAAATACTAAAATCATCAATTTCGTATTCCCAATTGGCGTCATAAATTTCAAACTGGGTAATCGCTTCGTCCGGTAAGGCCGCGTGGAAAACGCTATATTTCAATTCGCCGTCAACATAAAAATTCACTTTATTATCAAACGAATCATAAACCAGAACTAAATGATGCCAAACGTCGTCAAACGGAACGGTTAAGCCATTTCCCTGACTGATTATGCCATAATCGCCATTGACGTAATAAGCGGGACGATAAGGGGTGACCACTAAAGCAAAAAATGTTTTATTGGGGCTGAGCAAGCTGAAATTACCGCGGCCTTCATTGGGATAACTCCGATTACGCCACCAAAAATCCAAACTTAAATCGGCGCTTCTAATTTCCCGAGAAAGATTAAGCGTCATCTTTCGATTATTATAGACATTATGAGAAATAGCGGCGCCGTCATGGCCAAGACGCACCCATTGGTTGACATTGACAGCTAAACTATCGCCGGCGATATCATCAACCGCCGTTGTCCCGCTTCTCTCATCAAAACTCCAATGATGAATTTCAACCGGGGTAACCTGTTCCGGTCCCAACTGAACTGGAGCTAATTCACTTTGCGCCAACCAAAGATTATTAATCTCTTCCCCGCTCAAAGCTCTTTCCCAAATGGCCACTTCATCCAAATAATTATAACCATTATTATCACCAATAGCCAAGTTATTGAAAGTTTTGGAGAAAATCGCTTCAAAATATTGCTGATAGACTCGCTGACCGTCCAGATAAAGTTCCCAATAATCAGAAGCGCCGTTTAAAACAAACACTCCATGATGCCAGGCGCCGTCAGCCGGCCATTTAATATCATTGGAACGGAAAGAAGTCGGCAAACCATTGGCCTCGGTAAAGCTCGGATCAAACACGACATTAATTCCCCCGTCCGGGCCGGATAAAGCAATATTAGTCCGACCGATTCCGGAAATATTTTGGTAATTGAAAGCAAGAGAAAGTCCATCGCCGCTTAAATCGGCCAAATCGGTTTGAAGCGGCGGATAAGTATAGAATTGCTCAATAGCGCAGCCCCATTTCCCCTTCCGCCAAGTAACCGGAACCTCAAAATCATTGCTTCCCACCGCGTCTTTAAGAAGATTGCCGCCGCATTCATTAAAATGCCATAAATGGACCAAACCTGGCGAATCATAGCCGGTATTAGGGCCAATAGGGGCCGTCTGGCCGCCGATAGCCACAAAATCAGCCTGATTATCATTGCTGTCATAAGCCGCGCCTAAACCGTATTCCGGACCATTCTCCGCCATGCTCTCAGCCGTTGAAGTCGAAGTTACTTTCCGTGACAAAAAACCTTCATCCAAAATTTCCGGAGCCGGTCCTGCGCCTTCATAATAAGTGGCGGCGCCAAAACCGACCAGATCAACAATATCAACATCATCCGGCGCGCTGATACTGTCAAGCCCCAAATAAAGCGTATAGCCGGAACCGACAAAGGTAAAATTATTGCCGGTCGCAATCGCATCGGCCGTCGCCTTAACGTCCTCGTTCGCTTCATCGCGAATTATACGATAATATGACTTAGCCTTAATAATCGTTCCGCCCGGATAAGTCCCGTCATTTTCATTACCGATTCTCATCAGGATCATCGGATCGAGCGCCGTCTTGGCTTTTTCCAAGCGATAATTGTTTAAAGCCAAATCAAAATCAACTTCACTGTCATTATATAAATCAATCCAATCATCATCGCCGGTCGCGTAAACTCGGGCAATTACTATCCGGGGGGTAGAACTAACCACGATTTCAGTGGAAGTCGCCGGGTCATCATTATCTCCACTATCGGGATCAACTATCACTTCCGGAGCTAAATTTAATAAAATAAAATCTGATTGATTTTGGTTAGTATCATAAGCATGCCCCGACAATTCATCACTTCCGCCTGACTTGAGACTATCCGCCGAGGAATTTTCATCAGCTTTCCGAATTAAAATTGAATTCGTTATCAAAGCGGGCGCCGGGGCGGAACCTTCATAATATTTAGCCTCCGGACCAAAACCGACATAATCCATAATATCCGAGTCAGTATTGCTGCTAATAGCGCCCGTGCCCAAATAAATCGTGTAGCCTGATTCACCCCAAGAAAAATTAGTGTTGGAGGCAATGGCCTGCGCCATGGCTTTTAATTCCGCCGGAGCGTCTTCCGCCGCAATTAAATATGAACCCCCGGCCGAAATTTCCATCCCGCCCGGATAAGTCCCGTCGCTCTCATTGCCGAAGCGCATCATAATTCCGGGATCAACGGCAGTTTTAGCTTTCTCCAAACGATAAGCGCCGTCAAATAAATCAACCGCTTCTTCATTGGGATTATATAATTCAATCCAATCTTCTCCGACCTCCCCGATTAAAATTAAAGGTTTGACCGCCGCCTGAGTATTATTAACTACCGTGGTATTATAATTATTAACCGTCGGGTTGACGACTGGATTAGTCTGAGGAACTACTGCCGGCACACTGGGAGTGGTAGGGTTGGCTGAAATCACAGGACTTAAACGAGGCGAGGCGGTTGGGACGCTAGGCGTGGTTACTTTATTAGTCGGAGCCGTTTTATCAACCGCAACCTTAGCAGCACTGGTGTTTGCCGGCGAAGTAGAGCTTGTTTTTTTGGTCGTACTTGCTTTAACAGTCGCAGTCTTAGTGGCGGTAGTTTTAGCCGTTGTCACCTTAGTGGCAGCCGTCTTGGTGGTTTTGGCTTTAGCCGTGGTCGTAGTTTTGGCTTTAGTGGCCGCGGCAACTTTTTTAGTTGATGTCGCTTTATTATCCGTGATCGCCACCGCCAAAGCCGTATCGCTCTTAAACAATGAGGCAATTTTATCTTTCACCCTAATCGCCAATTGCCGCAGACTGGAGCTGGGATTATTAATCAAGCTCCACTTGAAAATTAACGCCAGCTGTGGAGTCTTGCCCCTGATTGTTTCATCGTCAAAATCACTGGCCAAATCAATATCTACCGCCACATCTTCTAATGTCGGTTGCAAGAATTGAGTTTGGGGAATAAAGAAATAACGGTCTAAGCCATTTTCCAGCCCGGCGTCATAACCGATAATTTCCGGCGCGGGCAAGAGCAAATTTGGTCGGCGCGAAATTTTGGAAAATTCTTTGTCAGTCGCGAAACAATCTCTCTGGGAATTATACACACTCGTGTTGTCAAAACCGTCAGGCGTAATATCAATCCCATATTCATCCGGATTATAGACCAGGGTGTTTAAATCTTTGGGGTTGATTGTATTGGCGCTTTCATAAATCTTTTCGGTAAATCCGACGCAAATCCACTGACCGCTTTCCGAACCTTTCTGATGTTTGAAGTCAAAATCATATTTCATCCCGGCCTCCGTCAGACTCCGAGCCAAAGCCACAACTTTTTCCCGCTGTTCTTCCGTCAGGTTTTTCGGGATCTTAGCTCCAATCAATTTTTCCCCCGCCCGGGTATTCAAAAAATATTTGGCCGGCATCTTCACCAAACCGCTCGGCAAAGCTTCGGCCACATAATCCACCCCGTTTTCCTTGCCAATATAGATGCCCACATGGCCGGTATAAAGGTCGGTAATCAAACCTTTCTTCCCAATCACCAATAAATCCTTAGAGGTATAACCGTAAGCATTATTGCGCCAAGAAGTGCGGTATAGGAGCGTCCCCAGGGGCATGGCCGACACCGGCTTAAAACTATAAAATAGGCCGAAGATAAAAACTGCGGAATAAACTAGCCATTTAATTTTTTTACTCATAAAATAACGGCTTATTTTCTATAATTAATCATAGTCGGTAAACCGGCTAATCCCAAACAAATTAATCATTCCCCCATAAACTGTTATGATCGCGATATTCCTGCCACTCGCTAGTGCTAATTTCCGGCGGCGTATAATTATTGGCGCTGGATCGATTCAAAATATCAACCACAAATAGACGACTAAACTTATCAACCGCTGTTTCATCCAAATAAGCGGCCGTTAATATTTCCGTCACGATATTCTCTTGGACCGGTAAATATTCACCTAACAATAGAATAATTTCTTTCCGCAAATATTTATCCGTGCCGGAAGCAAAAATCAAATCTTTTATTTCTGATAAAAAATCATCTGTGACATAAGTCTCACTGGGAAGTAAATTACTCAAAGCCGCCAAAGCGCCATTTTTGATTTTTAAATCCGGGTTATTAATTATAATCCCCAGATAAAAATCGGCCAAGGTGGAATCGGATTTTTTCTGTAATAAATTCAGAATATCAATTTGATCTTCCGGGGAAGAAGAAACCAGAAAACGATTCATCAATTCAACCGCGGATATCGACTCAACTACAAACAACTCCTTAATTTTCTCTTGCACCTTTGATTCTTCTCCGCTCACCAAATATTCATTCAAATAATCCGGAATAGGCTGAGAAGATAAAACATCCAAGAGTTCTAAACGAAAAACCAGATTATTATCTTCCGCCAAGATTAACCGCTTAACTTGATCGCTAATTTTGACCTTATTTAAATTACCGGCAATAATTTGCTTATATAATTGTCGCTCATAAAAGCAAGCTTCGTGACAAATCGGATAATTATAGCTGCTGGACCCCAAACGATTAAGGGCAATTCCGGCCTTGATTTTGTCCGGAAACTTTAACCACAATCGGCCATAAACGACGCCATAAAATACACCAAACACTACCATCAATGAACTTAAAGCGATGATAATCAACCACTTGTAACGAGAACCAAAAGCTATACAGCTTCGACCCCACTGCTCTATTTTTTTCATAAAAATCATATTTAATCCTCCGGTTCGCGCGAGACCGAAGAATTAATAATTAACGCTTATCATCATAGCAGAATTACCTTAAGGGCAACCTAAACCAGTTCTAAATTTTTGCTTAACCAAAAAGATAACTTTTCAGTCTGATATTCGCCAAAAATAATTAATTAAAAATTAATAAATTTAAACAATCAAAAAATGACAAAAGTTAAAATTGTATTTAAGCCGTTGCTTAAATGAGTTCGCCTAAATTTTTAATTATTGCCTCTAATTTTATCAAATTGATTTTCTCTATTCGAAGGGTATAGTAATATATCATGAGAGATCTGCCTGATTATCAAAAATTAAAAGAAGCTTCCCAAAGATTCTACAATAATATTGGCAGAGTCTTTTCGCCGGCCCTAAATGAAGAAATATTTTTTTCAGCTGATGGTTTTAATCATATTATTTTTAAAAAGCATCGATCTGAGAGAGAAAGATCTTCGCAAATTCTGAGATTTAAGCTACTTCCCCTGGTTAAAAAATTAATTGAAAAATCAACGACTTATCAAGAGTTTGAAGAGATCATGAAAGAATTCTGAATAAAAAATCATAAGAAAAAAAAGCAAAAAAATAAGATTGTTAAGTATTGGGGTATTATTGCCATTATTGATGGGCAAAAAATAAAGGTTATTATTAGAAAAATAGGTGACAATGGTTTTTTACATTTTTGGAGCATCATTCCAGCTTGGACAACCAATAAATATCGTGATACTAAATTTTTTACTACCATGAAAGGTCGCCCCGAAGAAGATTAAATCTTTTATTTTAAACAACGCCAAACAAAAAACACTTCATTTTAAAGAAGTGTTTTTTATTATGCCTGCCTTCAGCTTATGCTTTAGCCGAATAGGGCTGACGCCCCACAAGCATATTAATATTATATATCTTTTTATAAATCACGTCAAACGTATTAAACAATCAACAATTACTGCGCCGCTTGGCCTGGCTTGATCTGAGAATCCAGATAAGCTTGGAAGTATTGAGCGCTCTCAATGTCTTTCTTTTCTGAAAAATAGTTTATCGCCCCAGTCACTAAATCTCCCGTCCCCAACAAACTGATACTATCCAGTTTGGCGCAAGTTCGCGCCGATTCATAGGCCTGGTTATAATCTTTAAAGAAAAAATAAGCCCGGGCTAAACTGCAGTAAGCATCGGGGGAATCCGATCGGAGTTTAATGGCTTTTTTTAAGGCGTTAATTGCTTCATCTTTCTCGCCCCACGTTAAATAAATATCCGATTTAATGGAATAAAGCGGAAATCTCTCCGGACTGGCGAGAATGGCGGTATCAATTGCGGCCATGGCATCACCGGAATATTCGTTAAACTTATCCATGTCTTTGTAATTAAGGCGAGCGGCGACATCGGAAATTTTAGCCAATTGAGTATGGAGTAAACTATCAGTCGGATTATAAGCGGCATTCTGACGCGCCAGCTCGACGGCATAAGCCGCCACTTCCTGGGCGTCTTTAGTCGATAAAGACATTAACGCTTGGGGGTGACTGGAAATTAAGTTAACCAAAGTTCCTCGACTGTCACGATTATATCCGACTTCTTTGGCCAAGGTCTGCTTATAAATCGCCACTCCCTCCATTAATTGACCTTTAGCGACAGATTGATAGCCATCAATCGTTCCGGCGAGCATCTGGAAGCCGCGAATATTGAAACGAACCACAAAAATTAGAGCCAAGATGATTAGGACTACCCATAAAGCCAATTCTTTCTCATCTGATAGGGCTGATTTCTTGGCGCTGACGACATCAATCTCATTTTGGTGATAATTATAATAAATAAAACCCAAAAGGCCGAACAAAGAAACATAAGTTACCAGCGAATCAAACACCGCCAAATTTTGGACGAAATAAGCCACAATCAAGCCGGAGAGAACGGCCAGTTGCCAAGAATTAATCTTCTTTTGCCGGAATGATTTAAATAAATAATAAAAGGCGGCGACAAAAATAAAGAGATAGGTCAGGAGACCGAGCGAGCCGGTAGTGGAAGCGATTTCCACAATATTATTATGCGCCCGATCAAAATAAGTTTCATTCGGACTAAAATCATAAAACTTGGTGGTAAAGTATTTATCAAAAATGGCCGCATAATTGCCATGGCCGACGCCCAAGATCGGATGATTATGAAAATCCAGATAAGCCGCGCGCCAAGAAAGCAACCGAGTATTAAAAGTCGCATTGGTGTTAGAGAAAGCGCGCAACATTCCACCCAACTTGGTATTATCAAATATTGGATTAGACCGGAAAGCAAAAAGCAAAACTAAAACGATCACCAATAAGCCCATGGCCGCAGCCCCGATTATTTTTATCTTCTTGCTCTTCTGTAAAAAGAAAAAGATAATACCCATTACCGCGAGCCCCGCGCCAAAGCCGGCTTGAGAGCCGGAAATATCCGCCTTGACGAAGCCGACTAAAATCAGAAAAGCGGCGAAGATATAGATACTTCTCTGCCACCAGTCTTTACAGGAAAAAATCCGCCACAGAGCAAACCAAAAATTGAAAATCATTAATCCGCCCACATAAGCCGCATTACCAATAGTGGAAGCGGGATAGACCTTAATCAAACCATAAATAACAATGATGACCGAGGTGACGATGGAAACATCCAATAATCGTTCCCAATCGCTTTTCTGGCGCATGACGGTAATCAAAATCAAATAGAACAACAAGAAGTGGAGCAAATGAAATAAGCCCAGCATTCTTTCGGCATTTCCCCAAAAACTTAAATTAAAATCAACCCCAAAAATAGCGGATAGTCCCACGGCCAAGAAATAGGCCAAGATTCCCCCGGTCAAATAATTCTTCTGAGGACGATATTCCGGATAAGTGACAATTAACAACACCCAAACCACCGCCAAAACTTCCATTAAAATATTAAAGGAAATCTGCTTAGAAGTAATGAAAGGAAACAAAAGAGAAGGAAAAATTAATAAAAAAGTCACAAAAGAGCTATAAAGACCATATTTCAAAATGGCCAGATAAGTTTTTGGCTGCATAATTTTAGCTTGATTTTAAGTTTTAAGTTGATATAATGATATTATATGATAAAGTCCAAATTAAAACAAATTATTCTGCTCTTGGGAGATATTGCCATTTTCTACTTAGCCCTGTATTTAGCCCTATATTTACGCTACTGGGACAAACCTCATAGTGAACTTTGGGAGCAAAACAGCGCCGCTTTTACTTGGGTTTTTTTAGTTTGGCTCCTGGTTTTCTACATCGGCAACCTGTACGACCTCAAAAATTTCGTCCACAAAGGCCGGCTGGTGGAAAAATATCTCCAAAGCTTAGCCATAGCCCTAGTCCTTTCCATCATCTTCTTTTATCTTTTCCCTTATAATAATATTTCTCCCAAGACTAATCTGGTGATATTCGCCGGCGTTTTTTCCGGATTATTTCTAGCTTGGCGCTTCTTTTTTTCTTATCTCCTCAAGAATCGTTTGCCCAAGAATAATTTAGGCGTCATCGGTTATCACCCTCATTTGGCGGAATTGATTAAAGAATTTAAATCTAATCCGCATTTAGGTTATGATATCAAATTTGTAATTTTAAACGAGGGCGAGACAATTGATCCCAGCATCAGAGAATTAGTGGATATTTTTGATGAAAATGACGGGTTGGAAGAATTGAGTTCTAAATATAAAATTACCAATATTATTTTGGCTAAAGACGTCAACAGCTCTCCCGAGCTCAAACGTCGCCTGTTTAATTGTCTGCCCCTGGGTATCAGCTATACTACCCTCTCCAATTTTTATGAAAAAATTACCGACCGCGTCCCATTGGAAATAATCGGCCAATCTTGGTTTTTGGAAAATCTAGATTTGGCTGACAAGAAAATATTTGAATTTATTAAGAGAAGTTTTGATTTGATTTTAGCTATCATCTTTTTGTTGGTGACTCTTCCCTTTTGGCCTTTTATTCTCTTAGCGATAAAACTGAGTAGCGCCGGTCCGGTTTTCTTTTCCCAATATCGCATGGGCCAAAACAATATTCCTTTCAAGATGTATAAATTCCGCACCATGAGAACCGCCAATAATAATTACGCGCTGACCGTTCAGAACGACAAACGCATTACCGGAGTCGGAAAAATTATGCGTCAGACCAGACTGGACGAAATCCCGCAACTGATTAATATTATTAAGGGCCAAATGAGCTTTATCGGACCGCGACCTGAAAGACCGGAATTTATCGCCGAACTTAAAGAAAACGTGCCCTTCTTTGATATTCGCACTTTAGTGAAACCCGGCATCAGCGGTTGGGATCAGATTTCGGGGGAATATCATTCCGCCTCCGTCGCCGACACCATGAAAAAACTGCAATACGATTTATTCTATATCAAAAATCGGTCATTATATTTGGATATTACTATTATTTTAAAAACCATTAAAACTATCATTGCCCATCAAGGGAGATAAAAACTATGAAAAAAGCATTAATTACCGGCATTACCGGTCAAGACGGATCATACTTAGCCGAACTATTACTGAAAAAAGGCTATGAAGTTCATGGCATTATCCGCCGGTCGTCATCATTCAACACCGGCCGAATTAACCATCTTTATCAAGACCCTCATAATCCAAAAACAACTTTCTTCTTGCATTTTGGCGACGTGACCGATTCCAGCAATATCTCCCGCTTACTCGAAAAAATTCAACCGGATGAAATCTATAACCTCGCCGCTCAAAGCCATGTCCGAGTCAGTTTTGATATTCCGGAATATACCGCCGAAACTGCCGGGCTAGGCGCGCTCCGGATTCTGGACGCTATCCGAGAAACTAAAATTAAAACCAAATTCTACCAAGCCTCTTCTTCGGAAATGTTCGGTAAAGTACAAGAGAATCCGCAGAATGAAAACACGCCTTTTTATCCTCGCTCCCCTTATGGCGTCGCTAAATTATTCGGGCATTGGATTACCAAAAACTACCGCGAGAGTTATGACCTCTTCGCCGTTTCTGGCATTTTATTCAATCACGAATGCTTAACTGCCCAAACACCAATTATTATTAAAAAAAATGACTTAATAGATATTGTCTCTATTGAAGAATTAGTACCCCATCGTGAAAATCATAAACATGGCGTAAAATATACTACTCAAAATAAAAATCCATTAGAAATTTGGGACGGAAAAGATTGGACAAAAATAAAAACAATGACGGCTACTTGGAACAAAGCTGGGACAAAAACAGACAAAAAAGTTAAACGAGTTATTTGTCGGGGTGGTTATTATGAAGCGACCAACGATCATCTATCTTTTTTAGAAAATAACCAGGAAATAAAAACTGGCGATTTAAAGAAAGAGAATCGCTTATTACTAAAACAACTACCACCCTTAACTAAAAAAACGCTGACCAGTTTGGCTGAAGCAGAATTTTTAGGAATGATAGTCGCTGACGGATATGTTAACGCCGATGGCCACGGTAGATTTATAAATAACGACAGAAAATTATTAGGTCGAGCGGAAGAGCTGTGGCTGAAAATAGCCGGCGGCTCCAGCCGATATTCCAAACATCCCAGTGGTTTTAATAAATCGAAAGACGTTTTATCCATTGAATTATCCGGAAACTATGATTATTTAAGATTCGTTCAAAAAGAGATATATAATGAAAAATTATATAAAAAAATACCGAAACGCCTATTAAACGCCGACAAAGATGTAGTCTTGGCTTTTTTAAGAGGATATAACAGTTGCGACGGACTTAAAGCCGGCAGACAAAAAACTGAATTTAAAAGCTTTACTACCAATTCCTCAGTTCTGGCCCAGGGTTTATGGTATTTAACGGAAAAAGTATTAGGATTAAGAATTACTATGCATCCAGAATTTAGATCTGGAAAAACTTACTACCACCTAAATATTAATTCTAATAATAAAACCAGGAAGGGGAAACATTTGCAAAAAGAAATTTCGGAAATTAAAGCCATAAAAAATAATGAATACACTGGTTGGTTATTTGACCTAGAAACGGCGAGCGGCACTTTTTCGGCCGGCATCGGCCTTACTTGGATTCATAACTCTCCGCGTCGCGGTTCAACTTTTGTTACCAAGAAAATTACCGAAGCTCTGGTTAAAATAAAAAATGGCGCTCAAGATAAATTATATTTGGGAAACTTGGAAGCCCGACGTGATTGGGGCTATGCCAAAGACTATGTCTATGGCATGTGGCTCATGCTCCAACAGGAGACTCCCGATGATTATGTTTTGGCAACCGGAGAAACTCATAGCGTCCGGGAGTTTGTGGAAACGGCGGCTAAACTATTAGGGATGGATATTGCTTGGGAGGGCGAAGGAATAAATGAGAAAGGTATTGATAAAAATACCGGCCAGACTATTATTGAAATCGATCCCAAATATTTCCGGCCGGCTGAAGTGGAATTATTGTTAGGTGACCCGACTAAAGCTAAAACTAAATTGGGCTGGGAGCCGAAAGTAAAATTTGAGGAGTTGGTAAAAATAATGCTGGACGCCGAATTAGAAAAAGAAAAGAAGTAAAATCAAAAAATATGATGAACCTCAATAGCAAAATCACCGTTTTTGGCGGTAGCGGCCTAGTCGGCAGCGCCATGGTTAGAGGGCTGATTAAACAAGGCTATACGAACGTTGATGAGCCAAATAGTCAGACGGTTAATCTCCTGGATAAAGGCCAGGTAGAAGAGTATTTCAAAACCAAACAACCGGAGTTTATCTTTATGATTGCCGGACTCGTCGGTGGTATTTATGGCAATATGACTCGGCCCGCTGATTTTCTGTACAAAAATTCCATGATGATCTTGAATGTCATGGAAGCCATTAAGGACTTCAGCCCGAAAACTAAAGTCCTCTATACCGGCTCTACTTGTATCTATCCTAAAGCCAATCCTCAACCAATTAATGAGGATCGTTTTATGGCCGGCAAACTGGAAGAAACTAACAAGGGCTACGCCGTTGCCAAAGGTTTGGGCGTGGTTGCTTGTGAACTATATCG
>Ga0210051_1005156_pt1 | contig 12570 bp, 10 predicted proteins | sample CryGey092014_all_FD_185464 | JGI IMG/M metagenome (GOLD analysis project Ga0210051, IMG submission 185464) | Groundwater microbial communities from aquifer - Crystal Geyser CG23_combo_of_CG06-09_8/20/14_all (SPAdes) (version 2) | ecosystem: Environmental > Aquatic > Deep subsurface > Groundwater...
AAACGCAGACATGGGGGATATGGAATGAACAGAATGACGCCTCAAGAAAAAATAGCGTCTACATTATTTTTATCTTTAAATAATATTAATTATCCACAGAAGGTAGCTTTGACTCTGCAACAGTACAAGATTTTTTGCATAAAAAAGGAGGAAAAAAGATGAATGCTCAAACAGCAGAAAGTGGAATCGTTGGAGTAAGAGAACCAAATACGCCTTTCGCGGTGGTTTTGGGCGGAATTCCTTCAAACGGAGAAAAGCCCAATAACGAAGGTAAACCAAAGAAGGAGAGAAAAGTGAAAAAAACTCCAAAAAAAGGGAAAGAGCAAGAAACAGCCGTGCTGGCTGAGAAAGGAGAGGGGGAAGGGGTGGATATCACTAAGAAAGCAATCCCTGCGATGTCAGAAAAACATGAAAAGGTTTCATTCAACGGCATCCCTACTGGGGTCTCCATCCAGCAAGAAACTTTGAAGCTGTCAGGAGTCTATCACTCTCTGCAAGCAACGGCTGATCACGAAGAAAAAACCTATGTCCTGGAATTTATCAGGCATAAGGATTTCCCTGCTGGAGAATTCCGACTCGCCAAAATATCTATAGGTGAAAATGTCCTCTGGCAATTCAAGGGACTGTCGCCAATTAAGTCGCCTGACGGCGACTTAATTGGCGACAGTCCCGCTTAGCTACAATAGTAAGCGAGTTTTAACTTGTTTAATTTTATTTTAAACTGTATTAATTAATCTTTTAATATAATCTTCCTCTTTGAAATTATTGATTATTTTTTCGTTTTCTTTAACCTCTTTTTCTAATTCACAGTAATTCTCAATCACCCACTTTATTTTATCTATCAAATCATACTCATCCCCGGGATTGAATAAAAATTTTTCATTTTTTATCAGCTCCGGAATTCCACCGAGGCGCGAAGCTAAAACCGGTAGTCCGGCCTGAAACGCTTCATAAATTACGGTCGGAGAATTTTCATAGCATAGCGAAGGCACGATTAAGCAGTCGGAATTTTGCATTAATTTAAAAACATCCACTTCCCCCACCCGGCCTAATAATTTTATATTATTATAGCCAGACGCTGTTTTTTTGGCCTTGGTAAATTCCGAGCCATCCCCGGCTATTATTAATTCACATTGCCAATTTTTATTACTTTGGCTTAATTTAATAAATGCCTTAATCAAAAAAATTATGCCTTTATGCTCTTCTATCTGGCCGGCATATAAAAATTTGAAATAATTATTTGGCTCGTAAATTATTTTTCTACGGGATTCTTCACTCGCTATCGCTCGTTCAGAATGACGGGTATCCGGCTTGTCAATTTTAAATCCACGGGATTCTTCGCCTGCTGTCGCAGGCTCAGAATGACGGGGATTTATCGGATTAGGCAGAATTATTTTTTTGGAATTTTTGAAAAATCCATTTCGGCTATGCAAATCCATCAGCCAGTTTGAAGGCGAAATAACCGCGTAGGGAGAATTGAATAATTTTTTATTAAGCCAGATATAAATTTTATTAAATAGCGAATCAATCTTTTTTTCTTCACCTCTTATTAATAGTCCGCTGGGATGGATGAGCTGGATGTCGTGCAGGGCATGGATATGTTTTATTTTTAATTGCTTGAAAAGCGCCGGCAATAAAAATCCTATGCCTTTTAAATTATGGGTGAATGCCATATCCGGCTTGGCTTTTTTTAATATTGATCTGACTGCCATATAACTGCCGACATCAAACATATCCAAGCCATGCCAAAATAATCTAATAAATTTAGGCCATTTTGCTAAATTAAAATATATGCCGGAAATATAATATATATCTTTGTCTTTGTTTTTTGGCTTGGCAAAATACGGCTTGGAAGCAATAACTGTTGCTTCATGACCCTGGCTTAATAATTCTTGTCTTATTGATTTTACAACGTTTTCCGCCCCGCCCCGCGCCCAGGGCTCATATAAATTGTTGATTAAAACTATCTTCATTTTATTATTAGGCAAAATTTGTTATTATTAGATTATGATAAATGAAAATTTATTAAAAATTATAAAAAGCGATATTACGCCTATATTATTAATTCTAATCGGCCTGATCTCATTTTTCGGATCTTTGGTTTATTATTTCTATGCCCTTGATAATATCGGCGTATTATTAACATTAATATTAACTTTTTTCAGCTTAGCAATAATATTAAAAAAAGCCAATCATAATTTTGATCCGGCCGCGAATAATATAAAATTATCCATAAACGCTAAAGATTGGGCTTATTTGTTTATTTATTTAGGTCTTTTTTTTATAGCTTTATATATATTATATTCAAGCCGGACTGCCGATCCGATTGCTTCCCCTTGGCAAGCCGTGCCTGCAAAATTTTTTATTATCTATGCTCTGGCAACATTTATATTATTAATTTCCCCCGCTAACCCGCTATTTTGGCTAAAAATTACACTTCATTATTTTTTATCTTTTTCTGTCGCTTTAATAGTTTATAAAATCGGCTATGGCTTTGACCCGTTCATCCACCAGGCGGCTTTAGAGGTTATTGATAAGAATAGCTATATTATGCCTAAAACTTTTTATTATACCGGGCAATATTCACTGGAAATAATATCCCATAAAATTTTCCGCCTGCCGCTTTTATATATAGATAAGGCCCTGGTGCCGGTTCTGGCAAGTATTCTTTTGCCACTGACAGTTAAATTTTCACGGCAAAAAATATTTAACAAAGAACATCTTAAACCCACACACCTTAATCATGGGACGTTATACCCCCACACCAAAGATTTGGGCGCGGGGGCAAGCGACAACCCCTGCGCCAAGAGCGCAGGGCATTCAAGGTGTGGGGGTAAACTTTTATTATTAGCGCTTGTTATCCCCTTCTCCATTTTTATTGTCACCGTTCCGCAAAATTTAGCTTATCTCTTTTTAATACTGATTATTTTATTAAGCTTAGCGCCAATTAATTATCTTAAGGCTATGGCTATGGTGTCTTTGGCTTTAGCCGCGTTTTTTATCCAGCCCATCGCCGGCATTCCGGCTATATTATTTTTAATTTATTATTTTACAGAAAACGCCGCCATTAAATCAGTTTACAAAAAAATATTTTATATTCTAATATTTTTTTCAACCTCTTTTATTCTTCCGTTCTTATTTTATTTATTAGAAAAAAGAAATGCAAATTTTAACAGCAACGGCAATATATTTACATGGGCGAATTTTAATAATTTGAAATGGCCGCCAGCAATAACTCCTGATAGCGAAAATTTTATATTAAATTTCGTTTATCTTTACGGGTTCAATCTTAAATTTATTATTATATTACTGGCCAGTGTCGGCTTGTTTTCATTGGTTATTAAAAAAAATCCTCTAATAAAAAAATACCTGTTCTTTTCGGCAACTATTTTTTTGGCTTATATCTTGACTGCCAGCTTAAATTTTAACTATTTAATCAGTTCGGAAAGGAGCAACTATGCCGACCGGCTGCTTATTATCGGCGCTATTTTTCTTCTGCCCTTTATTCTTGAATCATTGTATTTATTAGCTTATAAAATCAAAACAGAAGCATCAGCCGTCAAAATTCCCCTATATATTTTTATCTGCCTGTTAATATCCGCCTCGTTATATTTATCATATCCGCGCCAAGATAAATATTATAACGGGCATGGCTACCAAACTTCGCAATCGGAAATAACCGCGGTAAAATATATTGATTCCGTGGCTAAAAATGAATTTATCGTTCTAACCAATCAGCAATTAAGCGCCGCTGCTTTGCGAGAATTCGGCTTTAAGAAATACTATAAAAATAACATTTTTTATTACTCAATTCCCACCGGCGATAAATTATACAGCTATTATTTAATGATGGTAAAAAATCCCAGCCGGCAAACTATGTTATCGGCTATGGATTTCGCCGGCGCTGATGAGGCCTATTTTGTAATTAATAAATATTGGTGGGCGTCTGCCAAAATAGTTGATGAAGCTAAATTAAGCGCTGACAGCTGGTTTATTATTAATAATGGGGATGTTTATATATTCCAATATGTTAAATAATTTCTTTATAAATATCACTGAGATTCTTGCCGATTTTATTGATGTCATATTTTTTAATTGCTAATTCTCTTCCTTTCCGTCTCATCTCTTCTGCTTTAACGCTATCTTTTAAAACAGAATATATTTTCTCCGCCAGATTATTGGCATTATTATTTATAAAATAATATCCTTGCTCACCGTCGTTAAAAACGCTTCTCACTCCGGGCAGATTGGGCGCAATCACGGGGCAGGCGCACGCCATCGCTTCCAAAAGCACAATACCGAAAGCTTCTCCCCGGCTGTCAGCAGACAGAACGAACACATCGCTTTTATTGTAATTCTCAATTAACGCTTGATCGCCAACCTTTCCTAAAAAATTAACAAATGGCATTATTTTTAAATTTTTAGCAATTTTTTTAAAATAATCAACTCGGTTGCCGCTGGCAATAATATTTAATTCCAATTCAACATTATATTTTGCCATCAAAATATTTACGGCTTTAAAAAGCAGGCCTAATCCTTTGGAAATATAGGTGTAATCAAGCTTGCCGATAAATAAAATCGTTTTCGGGTCCGGCTTTTTTGTGTTGGCAATCACTTTAAATTTATTCAAATCCACCCCAAAATAAGTTTCTTTAAACTTATTTTTATTTTGCCGATAATAATTTTTGATAAATGAATGTTCGATATAATCTAGAGAGGCGCAGGTAATTAATTCTGAATATTTTAACAATAACGGCAGGATTAATTTTTGATATGTTTTAAAAATAAGCCCCTTTATTCCCGTTCCGTAATTATCCATATGATAATGCAGAACCAATTTTAATTTTTTGCCTGATATTATTTTTTTAGCCAGTGCTAATTCGGCTGTGCCATAAAACGGATAATGGAGGTGGACAATGTCAAAATTACGCAACCGGGTGAATATTTGGGGTAGTACGGCGCTATTGCCGAATTTAATTAAAGGAGACAAGTATACGACTTTAAATTTAATTTTTTTTAATTTACTTTCATCATCATCTATTTTTTCTTTCGTTTTAGCGGTAAAAACAATAACTTCATGGCCTAAATTTGCTAATGCATCCGCAAAACCGTAAACACTGTTTCCCATTCCTCCCTGATACGGAGGGAAAGTGCTGACAATATGAGCTATCTTCATAATATTACTCTTCTTTATTAAATATATATTTCTCCCAAAAAAACATTATTAAAAAAACAACGAGCGCTTGAATTATATTTGCTAAACTATTTTCTGAACCCATAATTTTGGGAATAAGAATAATCGCAATCGGAGTGAGGTAAATTATAAAATCAAATTTTATTTTGTCAAAATAATCCAAATATAAAACAATGCGAATGTTATTGCCAATTTTTCTAAGCTTGCTATCGTTATAAGCAAGTTTTAATTTTATAAGAAATAAAATCCCAAAAATCAATATTGGTATTAATAATTCCATAAATTTTTCAATATCATCCAACCATCCGCCTGTTATGGCCATATAAGTTACCAAAAAAGCGAAAAATATGACTAATCCTTTGGTTATCAATCCTATGATACTATATTTATTATCCATAACTTTATTTATTTAAAGTAATTTCTCTTACTATTTTTGTTATATCTTTCTCAATTTTTTCCAGTTTTAATCTTAATTTAAAAATTAAATAAAATAAAACTACTACTCCTAAATAAAAAAGGACTTCAATGCCGGTACCGGAAAAGCCCAAGCTGGCTACCGCCTGGTCAATCCATTTTAATAATATTATAGCGGCGGTCGCTAACAGCCAAAAAACCAGCCAAAAAATAAACTCATAATTGCTGATTAGGCCTTTCTTTTTTGCTAAAAATTGGCGGGCCAATAAAAAAGCGATAATAATTAAAGCAATAATTTGCTGTAACATAATTTATTAATTAATTAAACGTGACAAAAATAATTCTTTTAAAATATCAATGCCGCCGCTGAATCGCTGTCCGAAATTATAATAAATAACCGTGATCGGCACTTCTTTTATGCGCAAATTATATTTTACTGCTTTATGCATAATTTCGCTGCAATGCGCCTTGCCGTCATTTTCTATTATAATTTTTTTAGCCGCCATCCGAGACAGGGCGCGAAAACCGCTTTGCGGGTCAGTTAAATTAACTCCTAAAAATATTTTATTTATTAAGCGGGCTAAGGCCATAATAATATTTTTTTTAAACCAGGGCATATTTGATTTTTTGGCTAAAAATCGGGAGCCAAAAACTATATCAGCTTCACCGGATATAATCGGCGCCATGACATCGTTGATCTCTTTAGCTAAAAATTGGCCATCGGCGTCAAAATGAACAATTAATTCCGCGCCATGGTCCAGAGCATATTGATTGCCTGTTTCCAATGCGGCTCCCTGATCGCGATTTATAATATGATTTAAGACTATTATATCCTCTTTTTTCGCCAAAGCCAGCGTCTGATCTGAAGAAGCGTCATTAACCACTATTACTTTGTTAAAAAATGGCTTCACGCTTCTAATTACTTTAACAATAGTTTTGGCCTCGTTATAAGCAGGTATTATGCAATATTTTTTTAGATTTAACATAAATTTTCAATAAAATCTTATACTTCCTGCTGGTAATTATAATAACTCTCTTATGCCTTTCAGGCCTTTAGAAGCTTGCAAATCATTTATTGTTTCTTTCAACCCGGCTTCTAAATTAATAACCGGCAACCAGCCTAATTCATTGCGAGCTTTAGTTATATCAGGCAAATATAGCAAAGATAAAAAATTATTTTCTTTATCATAAATAATTTTCGATTTTGAATTTAAAATAGCAATAATTTTATTAGCTAAATCTGTAATATTTATATTGATATCAGAACCGATATTTATCGGGCCGGCTGAATCAGTTTCCATCATTTTAACAGCCGCGTCAACCACATCGCTCACATAGCAAAATGAGGATGAAAAATTTTTATCTCCCATTACCAGCAAATCTTTATTATCAAGAGCATTATTAATAAAATCAGGAATCATATTGCCTTCATCCAGCTTCATTCTTGGCCCATAAGTCCTAAAAACGCGGATAATTTTAGCATCTAGATGATATACATTTTTATAATTTATGATAATAGTTTCGGCGAATCTCTTGCCTTCGTTGTAAGCGCTCCGGTCGGATAATAAATCAACCTGCCCGATATTTTCCTCTTTGATTTTAATTTCGTTGTCTTGGGTTTGCCCGTAGATAACAGCTGAAGAAAAATGCATAAACTTAGATTTATATTTTATGGCTAAATCAAGAGAATTTTTCGTGCCGTATGAATTAGCCAGCAGAGTTGGAATTTTATTTTTTATAAAATGGATGGGAAGAGATGGGCAAGCCAAATTATATATTTCCTGTATGCCCTGCCATTCAATTCTGAATTTTTGCAATTCTTTAAATTTAATCAAATCTATCGGTTCGGTGATATCATGGCGGATAAATTCAAAATTTGGATCAGACAATAATTGATCAATATTTTTTTCATCCCCGGTGGAAAAATTATCAAGGCAAATAACTTTATTATTTTTAATTAATTGATCGCAAATATGGGAACCAATAAAGCCGGCGCCGCCGATAATTAAAACATTTTTTTTGTCAAAAACTAAATTTTTTGCCATATTTTTATAATTAGACTTGTTGCTTAATAATCTTTCTGCTGCAATTTGAAATTTCAGCTGCAAAATTATAAAAGCTCCTCTGCTTATATTAGCATATAAACATCGTCGCTTTTTTAATTTTTCGCTTAACCTGCCTGCCGGCAGGCAGGAATTTCTTCATTTCGCCACAAAATCTTATTAAGCAACAGGTCTATTATATAATTATATTTTATTTTAAATTTATTATAACTTAATTGATCCGATATTTACGCCACCATTAAAATTCTTTTCATAACCATAGAATGAGCTGATTAAACTGCCTGATAATTCAAAAATACGGATATGAGGATCTCCGCCGCGGCCGGCTCCGGTAATAATTTCCCCTAAACCGTCCTTGTCAATATCTCCGATAGCGACATTCACTCCGCCGCGGAAAGACGGGCTGTAGGCGAAAAACTGACTGATGACTTCACCTTGGCTATTGAAAATTCTGACATGCGGGCCGCCGCCGGCTCCAGGGCCGGTTATAATTTCATCTTGTTTATTTACAACGCCTCCGTCTAAATCACCGACTGTTACATCGGCTCCGCCGCGGAAAGACGGGCTGTAGGCGAAAAACTGACTGATGACTTCACCTTGGCTATTGAAAATTCTGACATGCGGGCCGCCGCCGGCTCCAGGGCCGGTTATAATTTCATCTTGGCCGTCGCCGTTCACATCGCCGGACGCGACATTCACTCCGCCGCGGAAAGACGGGCTGTAGGCGAAAAACTGGCCGATGACTTCACCGGTTTTATCAGTTATTTTAATTATACTTTCATGATCAGCCATGGGAGATATTAATAATCCTATATTAGCCCTATCTAAATCGTTTTTTGCTGAAAAAACCGCTTTATATACATTTAATCTTCCTTTTCCTAATTTATTTAAATAATTTTTATTTAATTTATTTATGTTATCAGTGTTATTTAGTAAAATTTGCACTACTTGATCTCTATTAAATTTAAGATTTGATGCTTCTATCAAAGCAATAGCGCCGCTAACCATGGGGGTAGCCATTGAAGTGCCAGACCAAAATCCATCGTAATATTTATTGAAATAATTGCCGTTAATTTCGTGATCGGGAGAAAAAACAATCGTGCTGTATATACTTAACCCCGGAGCGGAAATATCAACGCATTTAGTGCCATAGCTGGAAAATATCGCTTTTTGGTCAAGGGTATCGGTGGCGGCTACTCCGATTACTCTATTCTCGCCATTAGGGCCATCATTGCAAACCGGATACATGGGTACAGTATCTAAAAAATAGCCTTCTCCTCTATCAAGTTCGTTTCCGGCCGCGGCGACAATAATTATCCCCTTATTATAAGCTTTTTTAATGGCATTATCCAGGCCTTGGCTGAAGCCATAACCAACAAAACTAAGATTAATAATATTGGCATTATTTAAAATTGCGTAATCAATGCCTTTTATAACATTAATAGTGCTGCCTTCTCCACTGTCATCCAATATTTTAATTGGCATCAGGCGAGAATTCCAAGTTACGCCGCTGATGCCGGAAGCATTATTCCCGGAAGCGGCGGCTATGCCGGCGACAATAGTGCCATGAAGAATCCCGGCTTCAGAAAAATCATCCTTGAATTTAGGGGATGGATCAGCTACGTTATTTACAAAGTCCCAGCCATTAATATCGTCAATAAAACCATTTTTGTCATCATCAATATTATTGCCGGCAATTTCATTCGCATTTTCCCAAATATTGTCTTTTAAATCTATATGATCTGTCTGCACCCCTGAATCTAAAATAGCTATGATTATATTCTGGCTTTCTTTTATATAATTCCAAGCTTCCGGAGCTTTTATTTTCTGCAAATACCATTGTTTATTATAATAAGTGTCGGTCGGTATAATTGAGGCTTTATAAATAAAATTCGGCTCGGCATATTCTACTTCCGGCAAATTATTATAATAATTTAAAATAACGTCAAAATCATCAGCTTGAGCTATGATTATTAATATAATTTCATCGCTTATTTTAAATTTAACTAATATTTCATCAAATTTTCTATTACTGTCTAAATAGGCCGTCCGGGCGGAAGAATGGGTAAAGTTAGGGGGATGTATAAAAATACTGATAAATAAAAAAAGTAAAATTAAATAAGATGTTAAATTTTTATTCATAACATCTTAATTATAACATATTTTATCTTAAAAATGCAAAACTTAATTTCCGTTCTAAATTGATATAATTTCTTTTAATGTTTCATAAGCACATTTTTCCATGCTATATTTTTTTACTTGTTTTCTACCGAAAGAAATTAATTTTTTTCTTAAATTTTGGTTTAAAATAACTTCCGCCATAGCTCTAGATATTGCTTCAACATTATAAGGATTAAATAATACAGCCGCCTCGCCAACTACTTCCGGAATGGAAGCGGCATTGGAAGCGGCAATAGGCACATCGCAGGCCATGGCCTGCAACAGCGGAATGCCAAACCCCTCGTAGTATGAAGGAAAAATAAAAGCGGTTGCCTGATTATAGATATACGGCATGGCAGATTCTTTAACCCAGCCGGTAATAATAACTTCGTTATCAAGCCTAAATTCCCTGATCATGTAATTAACTTCATCATAGCCGAAACTGGCGGCGCCGACTAATACTAATTTGTGCCCTAACTTTTTATTTGCCTGTTTCAATAAATAAAAAGCTTCAATTAATTTAGAAAGATTCTTTTTTTTATCCAAGCGCCCGACATAAAGCAAATAAGGCCCAGTGATATCGTATTCTTTCAATACTTTTTCTATTTGGATTTTATCAGATATTTTTTTATACAAATTATAATTATAACCGTTATAAATTACTTTTATTTTATTTTGCAATTTGCTAATATTTTTTTTTGAACCGTAAATCTCTAATATTTCTTTTTTGGAAAAATTAGAAACAGTAATTATTTTTTTAGCTTTTAGAAGCGCATAGGCGGTTGACCAATCCAAATAATCAAATGTATCAGCTTTATTTTTTTTAAAAGTAAATAATTTAACTAAAATATTAATAATTTTTTTACCTCCTTTATTATCCGGGCCTATTTTATTATGGTCATAAAGGCGGGCAACTCTTTTAAAGCCAACATCATGAATGGTAACTATGGAATTTTTCGGATGGATAACGGGCAATGTATGGCTGGGAATGAATAATACATCTGGTTTATTCAATAGCATTTCCAGGGATAATCTGCCTTGCGTCCATAAAAAATTATATGGCCATTTTAATATTTTAGCCCGAAAATTATTATACGGGCTTAATATTTTTTGCCAGCCATTATTTTCGTATTTTACTTCATAGCCGCATTCATTATTAAATTCATCACTAATTAAATCCAGCATCAGCCCAGTCAGCGGCTTATCGGTGTAAAGGATATACTGATTCTTATCATCAATTTTTGCCAGCCATCTAATTATATAAAAAGAATACCATTCCGTACCGCTTTTAAATTTTCTATTAGCGCGACTGGCGTCAATGCCTATAAGCATAATTTTTATAAAATTTGTTTATTCCCCTGCGCCAAGAGCGCAGGGCGAATTAAGGAATAATTTTATTTACTTGGAAACCTAAGGGTTCCAAACCTTCCTAAGCGGTTCCTTGTGGCAGAGACCGCAGGGTGAAACTATTATATATTATATTATCTACTTAGTGGCTAATATTGATCGCTTATAGCTGTCTAGATTATCCAGCGCGATACCGGTTCCCTTAGCAACGCATAATAGAGGTTCATCAGCTATATATGACGGCACGCCGGTGGTTCGAGAAATTAGCTGGTCTATATTTCTTAATAAAGCTGATCCGCCAGTCAATACCATCCCTTTGTCTATAATATCAGCCGACAATTCAGGAGGAGTTTCGTATAATATTCTTTTGGCGGCATTAATAATAGCTTCTAATTCATTCTGGATAGCGTCTGTAACGTCATTGCTGGATACGGTTATAGTTCTAGGCAAACCGGTAATCATATCCCGCCCTCTTACTTCCATAGTCAGCTTATCTTCCAAATAAAGGGCTGAACCGATATTAATTTTTATATCTTCAGAAGTCCTCTCGCCAATGGCCAGATTATATTTTCTTCTGATATATTCCAATATCGCTTCATCAAATTTATTTCCGCCGACTCTAACCGAGTTAGAGGCGACAATGCCGCCTAAAGAAATTACCGCCATTTCTGATGTCCCGCCGCCGATATCAATTATCATATGGCCGGAAGCGGATCCGATCGGAATATCAGCGCCGATAGCGGCCGCTACCGGTTCTTTGATAATATAAGCCGCTTTGGCTCCAGCGGCTATGGTAGCGTCAATCACGGCCCGGCGTTCAGTAGAAGATATGCCGGCCGGAACTGCTACCATAACTTCCGGTCTGAATAATCTGAATCCGCCGGTAGCTTTATTGATAAAATATCTAAGCATAGCCTCGGTAGTCCGATAATCAGCGATCACTCCGTCTTTTAACGGCTTAATGGCAATAATAGTATCCGGAGTCCGGCCTAGCATATCTTTCGCCTCATTCCCAACTGCCAATATTTTTTTATCTGACATTGAGCTAGCCACCACGCTTGGCTCATTAATAACAATGCCGCGCTTGGGCAAATGCACCAAAGTATAAGTTGTCCCTAAATCAATGCCAATTCTTTTTATAAACATAAATAATTGAAAAATTTAAGCTAATATGCTAACCAGCATTAGATTAACCCTTTTTATTGGATAATTAAATATACGCAGATTATATCAGAATAAAATATAATTTACAAGAAATTGTACAAGATGAGTACATCGGTAACACTTTTGAGAATTCCAGGGGTGTTTGATAATTTAAAGATTGGTGCGGTCTTTTAAAATTGTATTCAATGAGCCATTCCGTCAGATTATGGTTAAATTGATCTTGGTTAA
>Ga0210051_1005158_pt1 | contig 12568 bp, 12 predicted proteins | sample CryGey092014_all_FD_185464 | JGI IMG/M metagenome (GOLD analysis project Ga0210051, IMG submission 185464) | Groundwater microbial communities from aquifer - Crystal Geyser CG23_combo_of_CG06-09_8/20/14_all (SPAdes) (version 2) | ecosystem: Environmental > Aquatic > Deep subsurface > Groundwater...
AGAATAAGATTTACTTTCTTATCGGTTGGTCCGACCCAGTTCCAAGTAATTTCGTACGTCTCATTTCCATTCAATCCCTCCCAATGTCCAGGGCTGGTAACCTCAATTGAGCAAGGAATCTCTGGAATTTGGGGTTGGCAGCCGGTGATTCCAATAGCAACTAATCCTAGGATAAGAATAAGCGATAGTTTGATAATCTGCTTTCTCATTTTTAAAGAACCTCCTTCTTTTTTATTAATGCTAATATTTTAGCATTGTACCTGCAGTATATAATATTATCTTAAACTTGTCAAGAATGAAACTCGTTAAAAATATATTGTAAAAATTTTAAAATGATATTTTTTAGAAAGGGTTAATGTGTTATTATAAAAAAGTAATTAAAATTATGCAAAGAGTGGACGTAAAATTAGGTTTCCAATGTAACAATCGCTGTCGGTTTTGCGTTCAGGGGAATAAAAGAGAGGAATACTCCGACAAAACCACTAAAGAAATTAAAAGAATTCTAAGAGAGGCCCGAAAAAAACATGAAGGGCTGGTTTTTACCGGTGGTGAGCCAACTATAAGAAAGGATTTACCCGAACTTGTTGAATATGCAAGAGAATTGGAGTTTAAAGTGATCCAGATTCAAACTAATGGCCGGATGTTTGCTTATAAAAAATTCTGTCAGAATTTAATCAAAAAGGGAGCCAATGAATTCGCTTTGGCTTTACACGGGCACAATACTAAACTTCATGATAGTCTAACTACTGTTCCCGGGAGTTTTGAACAAACTACCACTGGTATAAAAAATCTTAAATCATTAGGCCAGCCTATTCTTATGAATACGGTAATTACTAAGCCAAATTATAAATTTCTTCCTCAGATTGCCAGACTTTTAGTAAATTTAGGAGTCAATCAATTTCAATTTGCTTTTATGCATATCAATCATATTATTTTAGAGAATAGAAAGTTAATAGATGAGATTGTCCCTCGGAAATCCGACGTAATGCCTTATGTTAAAAAAGGTCTTCAGATTGGCATAAACGCAGGAATAAATGTAATGACTGAGGCTATTCCCTACTGCTTCATGGAAGGTTATGAAGATTATATTGCCGAAAAAATTATTCCTGACGGAGCGGTTTACGATGCTGATTGGGCTATCCAAGATTATGGTAAGTATCGGAGAACAGAGGGTAAACTTAAGGGACCAAATTGTTTAAAATGCAAATATTTTAAGATTTGCGAAGGACCCTGGAAAGAATACCCCCAGATTTTCGGCTGGGAAGAATTCAAACCAATTAAGAAATGAATAAAAAAAATTCTAAAAAGCCAATATGGTTAGTAATGACAGGCTTTTCCTGTAATAATAATTGTGTTATGTGTTCAACCCGGCCCAAAGCCGAATTTTATCCTGACAGAAAAACTCAGGAGATAATTAAAGATTTGGCAAAAGGAAAAAAGGAGGAGTACAGTAAGGTTGAATTTACAGGAGGAGAACCGACCATCAGGCCTGATATTTTATATTTAGTAAAGATAGCCAAAGATTTTGGATATAAAGAAGTTGGTATTAGTACTAATGCTCGAATGTTAAGTTATAGAGAGTTTTGTCAGAAAATTATTGAGAATGGAGTTAATAAAATAACTTTTACTTTGAATGCCCATAATAGCAAATTGGGGGACGCTATTTGTCGAACGTCGGGGGCTTTCAGGCAAACAGTCCAGGGGGCAAAAAATATATTAGAATATCCAGAAATTACTACTTCTGTCAATACTGTAGTTTCTAAGTTAAACTACAAGTATCTCCAACAAATAGGAGATTTTATCAGTAATTTAGGAATTAAATGTTGGCATATTTTGGATTTGATTCCCGACGGTTATGCAAAGGAATTTTATAAAATTCTTGCTATTAAACCATCTGATTTATCAAAGGATATTAATAATTTGGATAAGACAATTGAAAAGTTTAATTTAGTAATATTTTTTGACTTTCCTTTATGTCTCTTTTCTCCGAAGATGCTGGACAACCCCAAAATTAATTTTATTACTGCTCAGGGCAGGGCAGAAGTAATTAAACAAACCGGTTATAAACCAAAAAGATTTGAAAGATCTGCCGATGACTTTTATAAAGATATTCACAAGCGAAGGATTAAAATTTGTCAGAATTGTAGATTTTGTAAATCCTGCGGGGGTATCTGGAAAGATAATCTTGATTTATATGGAGAAAAGGAAATAGAATATTTAGTTGAAAAGCATAGTTGCTTAAATAACAATGAAGCCAACATCTCCTAAGACCCTTTATATTTATCTTGATGAAAGATGTAATCAGAATTGCGTTTTTTGCGTTGCCTACGAAAGAGGTAAATCAAGATTTGGGTCTATGAGTACGAACGATGCCAAAAAAACTATTAAGAATTTTATGGATTCCGGTGGAGGGACAATAGCATTCAGTGGGGGCGAGCCGACCATTCGCGATGATTTAGCGGAGATAATAGGATATGCCGAGAAATTTGATAATTTACAAGCAATTTCAATAATTACTAATGGAATAAGGTTATCCGATAAAAATTATCTTGAAAAATTAGTTAAAGCTGACAAGAGAAATAAAATAAGTTTTTCTTTTTCTCTCCATTCTCACAAAAAGGAAATTTCAGAGTTACTTACCGCATCTAAGAGAAGTTTTGAAAAAACAATGTCCGGGATAGAAAATGTTATTGAAAGCGGGAAAAATGCATCAGTCTATCAAGTAATTACTTCTAAGAATTACAGAGACCTTCCGGAATTCTGTTATTTTCTAAACAGGAAATATCCTGAAATAAAATGGGTGGTTTTTGCTTATCCTTTTCCCCAGGGGAGAGCCCTATTAAATGATTGGATATATGTAAGGATAAGCTCTCTCCGGCCTTATTTGATTAAATCTCTGAGATTTTTAGAGGGAAAAAACTATGTAGTAAAAGTGGCTAACTGCGGTCAACTTCCTTTGTGTGCTTTGCCGGGTTTCGAAGAAAAAGTCATAGATCCTAGATTTTTTACCCAAGAGAATGTGATAGGAATGGCTGGGAAGAATGACTTTCAGGATTTTGAATATAACACAGACGAATGGGCAAACCATAATAAAGGCAAAAATAAGGAGTGTAAAAAATGTCTTTTTAATAAAATCTGCCAGGGATTATGGAAGAAATATATTGATTTATTTAATTTTGATGGCATTCAGACGGTGACCAAAAATAATTTCAAGGGGAATAAAATAGTTTCCTCCCTAAAAACTAAAAAGGATGTTGACGAGATAATTTCTAAACTAAATGTAGATAAACTTAATTTTCTTAAATTGAGCGATTATAATAGTAAACTTTTTAATCAACTTATTAAAACCGTAAAAAAGAAAAAATTGCTTTTGATAATTCGCTTTAAAGGAAAGAATTTATATCCTTAATTTAGATTATGAAAAAAGAAATAAGTCCTTATTTATATATTGGTTATCAATGCAATAATAATTGTATTTTTTGCAGTGAGGCAGATGAATATATGGAGCATCTAAAACCAAAAAGTTTTAACGAGATTAAAAAAGAAATTCTTGAAGCTAAAAAAAAGTACGATTTTATTAACTTTATGGGCAGAGAGCCAACCCTAAGAGAAGATATTCTTGATATTTTAAAATTTACTGTCGGTCTCGGCTTCAGGCAGGTGGGAATTACCACTAACGGAAGAATGCTTTCTTATCCAAAATTTGCAAAGGACGTTCTTGGTACCGGGATTAATCAAGTAGGTATTTCTTTAAGTGGGGCCACAGCTAAAACCCATGATAAATTAACTCAGGTTCCGGGAAGTTTTGAACAAACTGTAAAAGGTATTTATAACATTTCTCGATTTAAGAAACCTAAAGTGAGCCTTTTAGTAAATCTTAATTTAATTAAGTCAAATTATTTTGAATTTAAACAAATGCTTGATTTATTAATAAACCTGGGAGTTAAAGAAATAAATATTTTGTTTATTTCTCCTTTGAGTAGAAGGTCCCGTTCAAAGAAAATTGTAATGGAAATGAGTGAATTAGGCCATTATGTATTTAAAAATCTTAAACCTTATTTAAAAAGAGACGATATAAAATTTCTTTTAGTTGAATTTCTCCCCTGTGCTTTACCAAAAGAAGCAAGAAACTATTTTTTCCCCTGTTTGGAAAAAAATCCTCATAAAGTTAGAATTCCTTTATGCAGCAATTGTAAATATAGAAATAAATGTGATGGAGTTTTGCAAACTTATATTGACCTTTACGGCATAAAAGAATTCAAATTATAAGTTTTATTAATTATGTCTCAAAGAAAGATTAAAAAAAGCGTAATTTTTACAGGTTATAAATGTAACAATCGCTGCCGATTTTGTATGGAAGCTAATAAAAGAGAGCTGCCGGTTAGGACGACCTCGGCATTAAAAAAAGAAATGGAAGGGGCTCGTCAGAGAGGAGCTAGTTATTTGGAATTAATTGGAGGAGAGATGACCATCAGACCCGATATTATTGAACTAATAAGTTTTGCCAAAAGCTTGGGCTTCGAAACAATAATGATGTCAAGCAACGGCAGAATGTATTCTTATAAAGATTTTGCAAGGGAAATATTTAAAGCGGGATTGAATAGTCTTGTTTTTTCTATCCATGGCCATAATGCAAAACTCCATGACTATTTAACTCAGGTTCCCGGCAGTTTTAGTCAACTGAGAAAAGGAGTGGAAAATGTAAAAGAGATTATTAAAGGACTCGGTCTTAAGAAGGTTAATCTTGGCACGAATACAACTATTGTTAAACAAAATTATAAATATCTTCCTCAGATTGGGCAGTTTATCTATGATTTGGGACTTAAAAGTGCAGAATTTATTTTTGTTGACTGTAATGAAGGATGGGCTAAAGACCATTTTGATGAATTAGTCCCACGCATTTCAGATGCGGCTCCGTATATTCGTAAATGTCTGGACTTAAAGAAAAAACACAGTATGCCACATTGGGATATCCGTTATGTCCCCCTTTGTTATTTTCAAGATTATTTAAACCAGGTCAGTGAGCTCCAGGAAGTACAAACTTTTCATACCGAACATATCGCGCCCGATTTTTACAATCCGGACGTAGAGAAAGGAAGAGCAACTATTGGCAGAAAAAAAACAAAAAGATGCGAGGGATGTAAATTGTATAACCGCTGCGAAGGAATATGGAAAGAATATTTGAAGCATTATGGAGATAGAGAGTTAAAACCGATTAGGTAATTGGTGAAAGGATAAAAATATTATTTTATGGGGATTATTATTAACAAGCTTCAAGAAGAAGATTACAAAAAATGGGATAGATTTATTAAATCAAATCCAAATTCAACCATATTTCACACTATAGGATGGAAAAAAATAATCGAAAAAACTTTCGGCTATAAACCAGATTACTTGGTCTTAAAGAATTCAGATGGAGAAATTATAGGAGTTTCCCCTGCCTTTTTAATAAAAAAGTTCTTTGGAAAGGTTATTATTTCTCAGCCATTTTTTGAATACGGGGGGCCGGTTGTTAAAAAAGGATTTGAGGAAGGATATAGAGATATATTAAATTTTTATAAAAAAAAAGTTAAAAATCGAGAACTAAAATACGTTGAAATAAAAGCTCTGACAGATAAAAACGATAAATATTTCAGCGAAGCCGGGTTTAAAAAGCAATTTAAAGCATTTGACTTTTTTATTGATATTAAAGGAAAAGATTTTGAGAAGGATATTTGGTCAAAACTGTATACAGCAAGGTCAAGGGTGAAAAATTCCGTTAGAAAGGCAGTAAAAAAGGGGGTAAAAATAATAGAAAAAGATGATATTGACCTCTATTATGATATTTATTTGGGAACGATAGAAAGGTTAGGCTCGGTTCCCTTTCCTAAGACTCTTTTTGAAAATATCAAAAAATATATTAGCCCTTTTGTAAGATTTAGATTTGCCTATTTAAGAGAAAGACCAATTGCAGCGATGATAAGCTTTCCTTATAATGGGAGAGACTTGATGGTCAGTTTAGTGTCTGATAATTTATACTATCAATATAGAGCCAATGATTTACTATACAACCAGGAAATTAAATACGCTACAGAAAGTAAATTCGATATTGTTGATTTTGGGAGAACAAGACCGGATTCTTTATATGAAAGATATAAAAGGAAATGGGGGGCAACAAGGATCAATTTGTATAGCTACGTTTATCCTCCCCAAGAAGCTAAAAACATAGACCCTTATTGCTTTTATCTTCTTTTTTCGCCTCTAACAAAAAAAAATCCTTTATGGAAAATATTTACAAGAACAAAAATAGGAGAGTACCTGGTAAAAAGATTTCCTTAGATTGGGCAAAAAAAACTGAAAAGGAGTTTGATGAAAGAGCTAATGATTTTGGAGCTTTTCCAAAAGCTACTGGCTCTATAAAGTTGAGGAATGAGGTTAGAAAGAAAGTAGGGGAGTTATTGGTGTATAAAAAAAATATTTTAGAGGTAGGAGTAGGAAATGGCTTAATGTTTGAATACTTAAAAAAGAAAGTCAGTTATACAGGCCTTGACCTATCGGTTAAGATGCTGACTCAAGCTAAAAAGAGAGCTCTCCAATATTCAATTTCTTTTTATCCTATTCAGGGGAATGCCATAGATCTACCGTTTAAAGAAAATTCTTTTGACAGTACAATCTGTATTGATACCCTTCATCATATTCCTCCTGAGATGGTCAACAGAGTGGTTGAAGAACTTATTAGAGTAACAAAAAAGAACGGGCAGATATTGTTAGAGATAAAAAATGGATTAAACTTGATTGTTCGTTATTTATACTGGGAAGCTCAAAAAAGAGGAGCCTTAATTATGCACCCCCTGAACCCATTTGCTGTTAAGAGATACATAAACAAGAAAAATTTGAAGATAAGAACTTATTTTATAGGACCCGGTTATTGGCTTGCGCCTTTTATATTATTTGAAATTCGGGTCTAATTTGAGAAGTGAGATTGGTTTAAAACTTCTTTTATTGTTCTAAATCTGAATTCTTTTAGTATGGCTTCAAATTTTTTTAAGATAAAGTTAGTTCCCAAGTAAGTCATGATTCTTGATGGATTTGATAAAATATTTAGTTTTGGTGTTTTTTTAGAAATTTCCCAGGGATGTATGTATAAAATAACTGGCCTAATTCTATTTACTTTTTTAATTCCATATTTTAAAAACCAGAGGGGTAACATTCTTACGCTGAAACCACCGGCAATGGGAATATTTATCCCAAAATTAAGGCAGGTTAAAGGAAATTCAATGATTTTTCCTTTTGGATTATGTTTTGTGATATCATTATTAGAGGGTTTGTAAATGTTTAAAGAAGCACCTGGGACTCCATTATAAGTTAAACTGGTTGGGAATATGCTTGAGTCATATTCAAATCCATATTTTTTCAATATTTCAAACGCCCATTTAGTAGAATTGTTGATTGAAAAATAAGGGGCTCTAAATCCCTTTAAACGGTATTCCGCTAAAATATTTAGAGATTTTTCAATCTCTTTCTCAAATTTCTTTTTCCCTAATTCGGATAAACTTTTATGGGAATAACCGTGGCTGGCAATCTCATGCCCTCTCTTGTAAATTTCTTCAACAATTTCCGGATGGTCCTCGGCTGCCATTCCTAAAATAAAAAACGTAGCTTTTGCCTCGTATTTATCTAATAAGTTCAGTAATTGTATTGAGGACTCAATAATTGATTCTTTTTCCTTTTCCTTTTCGGACACTTCTCCTAAAAATTTATTACACCACCAATATTCCCAGTCAATAGTTAAAGCGTTAATTGTTTTCATTGATTATTTCTATTAAAATAGCATTTATAGAGAATATATGAAAGTATACCTTATTAATCCACCTGCTGCAATTAAAATGAGCAGAGAGGGTCGTTGCATGGTCAGGGGTTCGGCTTGGGCTATGATTTTGCCACCATTTTCTTTAGTTAGCTGTGCGGCGGTTTTAAGAAAAAATGGTTTTGAAGTTAAAGTTACCGATTGTATAGCAGAAGGAATTAACCTCTCTGCTTTAGAGGGGGAAATTAAAAAATATAATCCTGACCTTGTTATTTTAAATACAACTACTCCTTCAATTGACGAAGACTTGAAAGTTGTTGAAATTGCTAAAAAAATTAGTCTTAAAATTAAAACGGGGATAATAGGTATTCATCCCTCCTCCTTGCCGAATAAAACTTTTTCTCTTTCAAAGGGCCTTGATTATATTATAAGAGGAGAGCCAGAGATTTCAACCAAAGATTTAGCCTTGGTTTTAGATAATAACCAACCTTTATCAAAAGTAAAGGGTATTTCTTATCGGATAGCCGGGGAAATTTTTCACAATCCTCCAAGGGAATTTATTAAAGATTTAGATTCTCTCCCCTTCCCCGCCTGGGATTTAATAGATGTAAATAATTATAAAATACCGTTCACAAATAATCCATTTTTACTAATCTTACCTTCGAGGGGCTGTCCTTATCAATGTATTTTTTGTAATGCTAAGGTATATTACGGAGAAAAATCAAGATTGCGTTCGCCCCAAAAAATTGTAAAGGAAATGAAGTTAATAAAAGACAAATTTAAAGTGGAGGACTTCCTTTTTTGGACGGAGTCATTCACTCTCAGAAAAAGATTTGTTATGGAAATCGCTGACGAAATTCTAAGAAGAGGTTTAAAATTTAGATGGATATGTAGCAGCCGGGTGGATAATGTTGATTTAGAATTATTAGAAAAAATGAAAAAGGCGGGATGTTGGATGATTGGTTTTGGGATTGAATCCGGTGATCAAAAGATTCTTAACGACTCTAAAAAAGGTATTACTTTAGAACAAAGCATAAATGCAGTTAGGTTGGCTAAGAAAGTCGGTATGGAAATTAGTATCCATTGTATTATTGGTTTGCCGGGCGAAACAAAAAAGACAGCTCTAAAAACACTATCTTTCGCTAAGAGTTTGGATGCGGATTATGCCCAATTTTATTGTGCTGTGCCTTTCCCCGGTTCAGAGTTATATAAAATGGCTGGAGAGAAAAAATGGTTAAGCACCAGTGATTGGTCAAGATTTAACCAGAGTCAATCGGTTTTGAATACTGAGACTTTAAAAGCAGAAGAGATAATGCAGTTAAGAAAAAAAGCTTATTTTAATTACTACCTTAGGCCAAAACAAATTTTTGGAACTTTGAGGAAAATAAGAAGCGTTTCCGAATTAAGGAGTCTTTTTTATCTAGTTAAAGATTTTTTGGGCTGGATACGATAAATTGATAAATTTATGAAACTCTCAGTCATAATCCCGGTTTATAATGAGCAATCTACTCTTGTTGAATTGATTAAACGAATTGAAAAGGTTAAAATTGAAAAAGAAATGATAGTAGTTGATGATGGATCTTCTGATAAAACTTTAGAAATACTAAAATCTTTGAAAAAGGAATATAGTTTTACTCTTTTGACCCATAGCGAAAACCAAGGGAAAGGAGCGGTGGTTCAAACTGCTTTAGAATATGTTCGGGGGGAATTAGTTGTTATCCAGGATGCCGATCTAGAGACCGATCCTAATGACTACCTGAAATTAGTAGAGCCAATTTTAAATAGGAAAGTGAAGGTAGTTTTTACTTCCAGGATTCGTTCTTTCAGGGAGATTAAGCCTTTTATTTTCAAAATTTACTTTTTAGGAGCGAAGTTTCTAACCTGGTTAGCTAACATTCTTTTCTCGGCTCACCTTACTGATATTAATAGCGGATGTAAATTATTTAAAACAGAGGTGTTAAAAAGTTTGAATCTTCAAAGCAAAGGATTTAATATTGATGAAGAGATTACGGCAAAGATTTTGAGACGGGGTTATTCCTTGATAGAGATTCCTATCCATTATTTTCCCCGAACCGTTGACGAGGGTAAGAAGGTTAGATTAATGGATGGTTTAATAGGGGCTTTGACTTTAATAAAGTATAGATTTAAAGATTAAAACGTTTAGTAGATTTATAAAGGTCGGATTAATCTTAAAATTAAAAATTATGACTAAAAGATTTTTTCAGTCTCCTACCAATATCTTGATAATAATAGGCCTTATTATTTTAGCTTTTCTTTTGATATGGATGGTATCTCCGGGACTTTTTCGGAGTCCGGTTTTAGAGGAGGGGAGAATAGAAGAATGGATAAGGGAAGCGAACGAAGACGAAGTATTGCAAGTTAGTAAAAAAATGGATGAGGAGCTAAAAGAGTTTGAAGTAGGATATTGGGGCTTTGACGAAGATAATGTTAATGATTCTTCAAAATATGGAAATAATGGTAAAGCTTATGAGATTAGTTTTGAAAGTGGGATTTTAGGCAGAGCGGCGAGATTTAAGGATAAAGATAGTTATATTGAGATCCCAAATAATGATAATTTAAATTTTGGGACAGGAGATTTTACTTATTCTCTTTGGTTTAAAGCAGATGAAGTCTCGCCCAATCCTGCTTATCAACTTCTCTGCAAACGAGGAGAGGGTTCAGGAGGATACGAACTTCAGATTTCCTCAAGGGCTCTGAATGCTTATTTCGGCGGCAGCAAAACTAAAGAAACTCTTGTTTCTCCCTTTATCTCCGAAAATACTTGGTACTTTGTTGTTGTGGTAAAGAGAGATAATGAAGGATATTTATATATCAATGGCAATTTAGAAAGCAATACGACCGTAGATTGTGATGTTGACAATATTAGCCCTCTGTATTTAGGACGAGATTTTAACCTCGATTTGGATGAGTATTTTAAAGGATTAATTGATGAGGTTCATATTTACAATCAAGGGTTGACTATATCTCAGGTCAGAGAACATTATTTAGCAGGGTTAGCAGGACATTTCTAAGATTCTTATTTTAATCTAAAAGGAAACCTTGGATATGATTTTGGATTTTCAATCTATGGGATTTGAGGTTTTTTATCCTATTTTTCCAGTTGTAGTAATTATAATTTCCTTGTTGGCTTTGTTCCTTATTTGGATTAACCGAAAGCTTTTTATTGCTTTATTTAAAGATATTAGCAGAAATAGTTTACTAATTCTGATTTTAATATCTATAGTTTTTGTTCTAATTTGCGCTTTTAGCGGCTTAAATTTTAAGTTCTTTAATGCCTGCGATTCCGAATGGAGGGAGTTAAATGCGGCTAAAAATCTGTTATCAGGGGATAGGTATGTTTTTAATCAAATTCCGGATAGGATAGTTTCTCCTTTGATTTTAGCCTTTGGATTTAGGATATTTGGATCCGATCCTTTAGTGGCTTCTTTGTTAAATTTATTTTTGGCCGTTCTCTCTATTTTTTTAGTTTTTATTTTAGCCCAGATAGTTTTCAAGAATGAAAAAGTCAGTCTTCTCTCTAGTTTTATTTACGCTTTTACTCCCTTTACTTTAGTATTCACTTCCTTAAGGATGGGAGATTCTACAACGGTAGGATTTTTTTTGCTCCTTTTCGTTATTACGGCAATCTTGTCTTTTAGATATCATCGATTAAGTTTGTATATCTTAACTTTAATTTTTTTTGCTTTAGCCAGCCAGACTAAATTAGAGTATTTTATTTTAATATTTCCCTATATTTTTTGTTTTATAATTTTTAAGGAATATAAACATCTATCTTTAAAGAAAATAGTTGTTTTAATAATTCTATTTTTTCTATTCTCTTTCCCCTTTTTTATAAGCAACGATCATTTTAGAAAAGCAACTGTTTCGGGCTGGTGCGGATATCCATCACAAGCTTTCTACGATGGGGAGATACATTCTTATACCTTACCTCTAACAGGTTTTTTGGACAAGATAATAAAATTTTCAGCTAACGGTCGCTTTTCAATTAATTATTTAATTTACGATATACCTACTTTTATAAGATTTTGGTTTTCAAAAGCGCTTATATTTGTCTCTTTGCTCATTTTTTTAGGGATTCTTTTTGCCTTCAAGAAGCACAAAAAAGAAATTCTCTTTATCCTCTTCTCATTCTTATCCATTTCGGTTGTCTATTTAGCCGACTGCATTTTTTACGAGACAAGATTAGCTATTTCCAGCTATGGACCAATAGTCATTTTTTCCGGGTTGACCATCAGCTTGTTTTTAAAGAAAATTAGTGAAATCGCAGGGAAAAGAAAATCAATTGAAATAATTTTTGCAGGCTTAATTATTCTGGTTTTATTATTATCCTGGTATTTTGATTCTCATAGTTCCAATAAATTATTTTCTTATAAAGATTATGATAACTGTACTATAGTTGACAGTTATAATGGCCTTAAAGATGTTGTAGATTATTACGGTTTCCTCCCGGCTGATTCTTACTTTTTCGTGGTTCATAATAGCGAAATGGAGATCTTAAAATTCTTAGGTTATAAGGCTGATTGTTTAACTGATTTAGTTAAAACTGATTATTTTCAGGATTATCAAAAATTTTTTGAATCATTAACCTTACCCCTTGACCAGAAGAAAAATAATTATTTTATTTACAGCTGGCATTGCAAAACCTTAGATGAAACAGCAGAGGTTTGTAATTTCGTAAAAGAAAACTATGTTAAAGAAGAGATTGGGGAAATAAATGGATATATAATATATTCACTAAATACAAAAGGTCTATAATAAAAA
>Ga0210051_1005165_pt1 | contig 12562 bp, 18 predicted proteins | sample CryGey092014_all_FD_185464 | JGI IMG/M metagenome (GOLD analysis project Ga0210051, IMG submission 185464) | Groundwater microbial communities from aquifer - Crystal Geyser CG23_combo_of_CG06-09_8/20/14_all (SPAdes) (version 2) | ecosystem: Environmental > Aquatic > Deep subsurface > Groundwater...
CACGAAGATGTGGACGCGGTCTAGTACTTCGGCTCGGCGGAAGGCAGTACCCACGTGGAAGACGAGTCCACCGCCAACATGAAGCGGACGTGGGTTGGCTACGGCCTGCCGCGCGATTGGATGGATCGCGAGCAGGGCGAAGGTCATGAGTTCCTGCACGAGGCGACGCAGGTGAAGAATATCTGGGCGCCGACGGGGGAGTAGGGAGAAAGGATGAAGGATGAAAGATGAAGGATGAATGGAGATTGGAGATTGGTAATTGGTAATTGGTAATTGGTAAATGGAGAGACCTTCGAGGGGGCGGAGGTCTTTGGTTTTGATTGCAACCGTTTCTGTGAGTATTTTTTTATGCTATACTCCCGTCCATCGTGGAGAAACCCCTGCTTGAAGAAGCCATTCCCCAAAATCGTCAACCCATTTTCAACAGCCAAAGGAGGCTACCATGACCGTGAAATTCAATGTCGTACAGCGCGGGAATCCGTCCAATGCGGAAGCACCCAAGAAATTTTATCCGTCCATCGAATCCAGCGGACGCAAGACCATGCGCCAACTGGCAGGGCAAATTTCGCAGATTTCCACCGTTTCCAGCGTGGATACGATGGCTGTGCTGGAAGCCTTGCTGACCATCATCCCGCAGGAATTGGCGGCTGGCAATATTGTGGAATTGGGCGATTTTGGCAATTTCTGGTTGAGAGCCGACACGGAAGGCGCAGATACCGCCGAAGCCGTGCGCGCCAGCCAGATTAAAGGCGTTCTGCCGCGTTTCAATGCGGGCAAGGAATTCAAGAAGGTGTTGGACACCATCGAGTTCGAGAAGGCGTAAGTTGTCTAAAAGACCTGTGACGTTTTCAAAACGTCACAGGTCTACTTCTTAAAAATGACAGTACATTTTCCCCAACATGTCAGTACATTTTTACAAAAATGTCAGTACTTTTTTGTAATCCTTCCTGGGAAGGTTTGGGGAGAGGTTCTGTCCTGCCATGCTATAATTTCGCCGAGGAATTTATCCAAGACACTGACGGTGGATTGAGGTAACGGATTTTTGAAGCGGATAAACGGATGCGCGGCGTGATGATTGGCGAGGGAGGAAGAGGAGAGGAATGTGTAGGGGTTGGTTGGGCGAATAGTGTGATTTTTTTGAAATTATTGGAATGTCTTTGACAATATCTTATTCCTGCATATTTGGATATCGAAACTTCCGATTCTGTTGTTCAAACTGCTTATCATCCCAAGCCTCAAGAAATATAGTGCCTCTGTATGTGCATACTATATATCGAATGATTTTGTTGGTGTTTATATCCCTGATTGGAAACAGGCTGGACCGACTTAACAATTTAAGGATAATTCCAGACAAACATCCAAAAGTGCTCTTAAGCAACCATCTTGTCTTATCTGAGAAAGTCATCTCAGTCCCTATCATTTCAAGCAATAATATCACCCATTTTTTTGAGTAATATAGGTCTGATACACCCAATAGAAAAGAATTCCGAGGTGTATCCCACCCATTATCAACAACAGAGGAATAGAATATTTAAACAAATCAATACCTCTTAGAAGCAATGCTCCTGTTTTGGCTTCAAAATAGATAATAAAGCAATAGATGACTATTGGGAATTCTATCAAGGAATAGTTTAGAAAGAATCTTCGAGAAGCTTTATCTGTGGTTGGTAATTGCCTCATTACCATATTCCAGACAATATAAATAGCAAATACAAGTCCCCAGTGTAACCATATTCTTTCGGAGTATCCTAACCTCGTATGAGAGGGAAATGTGAATGCCATGAAAAGAGCTACATAATTGAGGACGGTCAGCAAATCTGAGATAAGAAAATACCAATGTTCTCTTTGCTCTGCAATACGGGCAGACCGCCAATCTTGATATATTGACCACAGTAATACTGGATAAATAAAATATAAAACAGGTGCTGTTATAAAATTGAGCGCCACAAACGCGACAAATATGCCTCCCAAATATAAGATATCGATTGAGGTTGGGATATGTAGTAATGGATCTCTGTATCGACTCATAAACTTCCTTAAACGGTTTATTGGCCTAGCGTCGTAAAAGGACCGCAGCAGCCAGTAATATTTTGTTTAATGCAAATCCCCCCACTTCATAACTGGGAGACCACTTCAAGACACCAACAACTTCAACAGGTTTATCATTTGTGTAACATACGATTTCTTTTGAATCTATGAGGAAGAAAATAGGGAAACGAAATCCTTCCATCTCGATTTCAGCAGAAAAACATTCTTCTCCATAGACCTTGTAAGTCTCATCAATCTTAATTTCTGGGGGTTTGAATGGGTTGTAAGGTTTTACATCTGTGTATGGAATATGGAGATTTCCAATTATGCTTACTACATCGGCAGACCTGAGTTCTTCTCGTGATATTTTCTCACATAGTTGGTGTACAGATAACTGTGAATGTTCTACTTTGTCGTATACGTAGTTAAAAATATCTTCGGGAAACAGCTCTGCAATCTTAGTTTCGACGCCCTTTTCGCGAGACATATCAAGCGAAGCTGCCAAGAACCAGTTAAACCCTGCTGTTCCAGCCGTCTTAGTGCCAGCCAGAAGTGAGGAACCCACCAACTTTGCGCCTATGGGGACAATTAATCGCTTTTCTACATACACAAGTGCATTCATGTAGAGTCTCCTGATTTATGTTTTTACTTGTCCGAGCAGGTCCGCGACGCGTGATGCTACAACATTGACAAAGTGTCTATGTTAAGTCAGGAGTCGCAGACCTACTCAGTGTGAAAATAACATTGTCAATTCGATGAAGATTAATGTTTGCCAATCGCGCTTAACCCTGAAGGCAATGCTTTGCAAGAACGTTTAGGCATGCCAAAAGTTAGACATTGCTCACTTTTGTCATATACGTTCTCCAGAGGGGTAATTGTTGGAACATCAAATATTTCTGTTCCCATCCCGCTAGTCTCAGGTTCATGGACAATGGAAATTTCTGCAAGTTGAGAAATATAGTTTGCAACGAGCCTTCTTAACTCGTTCTCTCCTACTGAATACTTTTGGCTTAACTTGTCACAGATTTGTTCAAAATCCTTACCCTCCCGTAAAAAAGCCAAGATAATTTGACCAGAGTCATTTAGCGCGTAGCATTGGCCAGTTTCATTCAGAAATAGCAGGTGAAAACCATCCTCCTGCCGCTCAAGGCAATCGGCCACAGAAAAGTGCAATTGAGCTGTTGAGTTGAACATTTTTAGCCTCCTATATCAAATTGGTTTGCATACAGGGCACTGTGGATCTCTCCCTGTTATGTCTAAGCCGTGATTAGCCAATGATGCCTTGCATCCTCCCCTACACTTAATGTAATGCGGGCAATCCAACGAACAGCCTAGATGTTTTTGTTCTCTAAAGATATTGGCTTTCGTACTTTTCCAGATAGATTTTACATCAGTTTCTAGCAAATTGCCCAATCTATAGTTTTCATGTCGAATAAATGGACAGGGATATACAAATCCATCATAAAGTATCGCAAAGTCTCTGTCCATTGCGGTACAAGGAGAATGTTGAATCTCGTCAGAGTACAAAAACCCCCATTCGGTGTTGATTCTGACATCGATCATAGATTGATAAGTGTTTTTCAATAACACAGCGTTTTGAATAAAACTTTTATACTCGGTTGGATTGAATGATATTTGCTCGCGCAACGATTCGGGGCCATATAATGGGAGAAGCTCTCCAATCATAAGAATTCCAATTCTATACTTAATGGCTAGATTTATTAATCCTTCAATATCCAGATAATTATGTTTGTTAGCACAACATGCTAAACTAACGGGTATGTTATGCTCGTGGAGCAAACTGACTGCGTCTAATGCCAATTCATATGCTTTGTTGTGTTGGCGAATATAGTTATGCGTTTCTCGCTTGTATGAGTCTAAACTTATTTGTATAGTCACACGAACTTTCGAAAGCCAACTGATTAATTTACTGTCAATCAAGGTGCCGTTTGACGTAATGTGTGGCACGATTCCATGTGAATTAAAATACTCAATGAGTTCTCGTAGAGAATGAACAGCAAAAGGCTCTCCGCCTGTTAATGTTATTTGAAACACACCTGCATTCACTAATTTCTTTGCGATAACAAATAATTCTTCTTTAGGCGCTGGCTTAAGGCGAATATTATCATCTTGTTGATAGCAATGTAGGCATTTAAGATTGCATACATTCGTCAATTCCCAATGCACGTGTAAAGGAGCACTCAATTCCATGGTGACTCCAAGTGGTTATACACATCTAATCCACGATACCAAATTACTTTAATTCTGTTCAGTGCATCAACATCTTCCAAGGGATTTTTCTCAAACAAGAGCATATTGGCCCATTTTCCTGCCGCTATTGTTCCATATTTGTTTTCTCGCCCAAGGATTTGTGCTGGCAAGAGAGTTGCTGATTTGATAGCAGTAGCCATTGGCAACCCTCGGTGATGAAGCATTTTTACTTCCTCGATGCAATCAAAAAATGTGCAGGGTGCTGATCCCGCGTCGGTGCCAACTGCGACGGGAAATCCGTGGTTAATATGGAATTGGAAATTTTTATCAAGATATTCATACCAGTTATACAAATAGTCTCTTTCAATTTTTGGAATAGTCCTTAGAAAATCTTCCCGTAAAGAAAGCCATGCACAGTAGAAAGTAGGAACAAATTGTATCTGACAATTCCTAGCAATTTCTATTAATTCCTGATTATTGAAAACAACAGCATGCTCAATTGTGTCTGAATGTGCGCGTATCGAACCTGCAATGCCAGATTCCGTAAACGCATGAACTGCTACTCTGATGCCTAATCGGTGGGCTTTCTCCACCAAGGTTCTTAACAGTATTTCATCAAACAACTCTGGGCCATTCATTACTTTAAGCCATTCGTAACCCAACTCAAGGTGGGCATCTAACAGTTTGTCCATATTAGATGAATCAATTGATTGCCCAAACTCAAAGCCATGACCACCACTGATACAAAAAGGCTCTCCTGAGAGAATTATTTCAGGGCCTGGTATGTTTTCTGAGTCTACTAAAGATTTGAGTAAGGCTGCTTTATTTCCTTTCGAACCTACGTCTCTTACCAGGCACACCCCTGCTTGCAATGCTTCCAACAAATTCTGAGCTCCACGTATAAGAGACATATCATTATTCTCATCAAAATGGAAAGCCCCAGGGTAATGGTGAGCTCGACCATGAAAAGTAATATGGGCATGCATATCAATAAATGACGGTATTGCCCAATGCCCGCGTGCATTGAAAACCCTTGCATTTGGATAAGCCTCATTCACTTGACCAATTTGAGCTATAACCCCATTTGATACAAGTATAGAGACGTTTGGCAGAACCGTATCTTTCTCAATATCTATTACATTGAGGTTGTGTATAAGCAATTGTTTTTCCATAAGGTTCTAAACACCATTGAATGCTTAATTATCCCTGTCAAATTTACGGAACCAATATTGATGTTGTATCCTTTTTTTGAACATCAGTGTTAGGACTCTACATAGTACTTTGCAATAAAAACAGTGTTGAATCCCATATGCTTATACCAACTCTCAACCCCTGAACCCGATTCTGTTTGGAGCATAATGGCAGAAATACCAAGATCGGCTGCGCGTTTGCCCAAATAAGCCATCAGTGACATGCCAATCCCGCGCTTCCGATATTCCTTAATTGTGCCAACGCTATATATGCCAGCAGTTTTATTGCCAGAAAGCATTTGGGCAATCCCTACAGGCTTTTTGTCTATTGTCGCCCATATATAATCCATACGGTAGGCGTTTGAATGATTATCGAATGACCGCCTAAGACTTTTGCTGTAGTATTCAGGCAAATTGGCATAAGGATCATTGGGGTTATCGCCCCCATATGCGAGCTGGAACGTATTAACGAATTTGTCTCGACTCTCATAACTTACTGGCTCAACCATTACATCTTGTGGAATTTTGTAGTTAACTAATACTGTTGGATCATTAAGAACCATATATGCGTCTGCGCCCCATTGTTTAAAACCTTCGGGAATTAGCTTTTCGTTGTTATAAATATTGGAAGAGGGCGTTACATAAATTGCAATTTTACGGTTTCGTTCTTGAAACAGCGGACGTACTTCCAAAAGGATATTGCTCAGACTCTTCGTTGTTTGAGCGATATAGTTGTAGTAACTATCTTCTACAAGGTCGCTGAAGAGCAAGACATATCCATCACGTACAATGTACTCTGAAAAATATGTTCCTTGAAGACTCTTGAAATGAAAATCTACAAGGGCTTCCATTTCAAACTTTGAATTTACTGTGGTCATTTCTGCCTCCTTCGCGGCATGAAACTAACTGGTGTTCGTTGAAATCGAATTAATTAAGTTCTCATTGCTTGTTGTTTCAGTTTCATAAAATATGTGACATAAACAAAAGCGAATATGATTAAGAGATGGTAACTAGATAAAATGACAATCAAGGGTTCGCTATAATTTAAAATATCTACGTGCAAAGCCGCTCCAATTAAGTCTTTGAAAAACGGCACGAATATGATTGCGGGAATAATTAATCCAAGACTTTCTGCAATTGAAAAATAAACAAAGAATCGCTTAGTGGTTTTATCAGCATGTTCGACAATCAATAAAGAAAAATTCCATCCAATATAAATGGCAAATACAAAGAAATAGTGAATCCAAATAAGTCTCGAAAAAGGCTCTGGCGATATAGCAGGAAAGGTTAATGCCAGTAATAAGGAAATATAGTTGTAAACTGAGATAAGATCGGAGAAAAAGAAGATTGATTGGTTTCGCGATAATGTAACCTCTGCCGATCTCCAATCCAAGAGAATTGACAAAACCAGAACGATTAATACAAAGTGGAGGGAGGGATTCGAAACAAAATGGAAGATTGAGAAGGCAACCAGGATAGTAATAACGTATAACACATCAACATGAGATGCACTTTTGTTTGATGTATTTCTCATTGTGGTAGTCCCGAATATTAGAAAGATGGGCACGGTTCACATTGAGTAAAAATCTGCTTTACAATTTTATGACAAGTATTCATTGTGCGAGGCCTTAAATACAGAGCATTTCAGCGTAAAAGCCGCTTAATCGCCATGTATGGTGGCGCAAATCCGGCGTAAATTGTAAAGGTGTTTTTGCCACAAATTGGGCTTTTCTGAACCGTGCCGAAAGATGATATTTCTGGTTGGCGATTACGCAAATGAACTAATAGTTTCATAGCAGATACATCATAACTGGTGCGCTCGATACTATTACCATTAAAATAACACTCCTCCTGCTGAGTATTATAGACCGAATTCTCCCCAGAGGCAAGAATAAACTTGGATCTGTGTAAGGAGATTTGATCAACGGGGAAGGGAAAGAGATTGGGGAGGAGATGAGCAAATGGGAGTCGCTTCGGAGTGGGTGGGCATATCCCTGCGGCGGATTCTGGGTTTCGGTGGGCGTGTCCGTGGGGAAAACCGTCCACGAATTCTTTCCACGAACACCTGCACTTGAGCCAGGTGCAAGTGTAAACGAATAGATGATGTTCAAATGGGAGTCGCTTCGGACTGGGTGGGCTTGTCCCTGGGCGGATTCTGGGTTTCGGCGGGCGTGGCTGTGGGTTTAGATGGGTAGAGTGTAAATGAGTAGACCTCCGAGGGTGGGATCGGAGGTCTGTTTTTAGCAAGGGCGAATTAAATTCCAAACTTATCGCGTATTATCGCTTCGTATTCTTCTGCGGTAAGCGGGCATTCGGTTAAATCTTCGAATTGATGAGTATCTAATCGAAGGGAATTTTGAATCTGTTTAATAAAGCCTGTTGAAACCGACTTTGACCCGCCGTGCAGATTTGGCAAGGTGAGCCTTAATACCTTTTTTCCATCAAGGCAATACCAATAGACAGGATGCGGCGCTCGCCTCTTTGATTGCGAGGATTGCAAGGAAAGTTTTTTTATCACCTTTCCAAAATCAGATGCGGATATATTGCGCCACTTCATAAGAGGTTATACGGTTTGTTTTATGATTTTTTGTAAAACAGATAACCATGCTTTCGGCAAATCTCCCAATTCGTCGGGTGAAGTGTCAATGAGTTCCTCGTACAAATCCAGTATAGCCAATTTTAGATTCGTCAAGGCTTCCGATTCGGTTACACCTTCACCGAACACTTCAATTTCTGGGAAACTAGCAATAACTGTATCTTCGCTGGTGTATTCCTCGACAGAGACGATTATGGGTTCAACGAGAGAAAAACTTTCATCGCCCAAATCTCGAATTTGTGTGTTGTACTTTACTGGCCGTTCCTGAACATCCATTCTCAACTGACCAGTTTGGTTAGTTAATGTTTCCAATCTCTCAAGAATATTTGATTCAGTGGTTGCGGTGGTTGAACCTTGATAAAACAATTCCTCAATCCGAGGAATTTCAGTTTTTGACTGCTGAAAAGAACTTGTCATTTGAAGCCTCCATACCTGTCTAAAAATTTATCTGAAATATCCAAAATTTGTTGACTTCCTAATTTTAGAAAGTCGCCTAAGTTCTTAGACCGAGTTTCAGAAGGAAAATTTGGTTCACTCCTGAATAAATCGAAATCCAAAAAGACGGCTACAGAAGGAAGTTTGCCTTTCACATCATTTGACTCAAAGAAATTTACTAATTGGTCTGATTTCATTGGTCCTAAAGTGAAATTTGCCTTATTCTCTCCAAGTGCTAAAGTGAGTGGTAGGGCAAGACCTTCTGGATAACCACCGAGAGAAGTCCAGCCTTCTTCATCCAAGCCAAATAATTTCTCGCGCATTTTCGACACAAGCAACTTGAAGTGTTGTCTTTTCGCTAGCTGGATAATCCTTAGACCTACCCGATCTATACTTTTGGTTTGCAACAGATCTAGAACCCAAGTCGAAAATTCCAAAGCGCGATCGGAGAATAGCGTGTGATTTTCTGGCAATTCCATAACTACGCTGGTGTTCTTGAAGCCAGCATTTAGAAATGTGGTGCCGCTTTTGTTATGAACAGACACCTGATTGTTAGATATCCGCCATTCTGATAAGTCGGATGTCCACTGCCATTTCGACGCAATTTTGCCCCGATTGTCGAACAAATTGGCGGCGGCAGGATACCGTATTTCGAAGACTATTTTCCAAATTTTTAGATCTGTCATAGGAATATGTATGTCATAATGCCCAAATTTGTTTAAGTCATTATATCACCACTGGCTCTATTTGCTGGCCATCGTTTGGAGGCCATTACAAAGAGCGTTGATACTTTTGTATATTCACGAAAGCATTCTCTTGATTGCGTACAACTCCAATTTATGGGCAACCTAAATTCTCACTTTCAATACTGTATGACAATTCCTTCTTTACCCTAAAAGGCACACTCATCGTTGTGACGCCATCGAATACATCGGCTTCCCCGTAATCCCAAATTTCTTGCCAAGTGATTACGTGCTTCACATTCGTATTCGGTTCTGCCGCCAACTCAGTATCCAAAGTACGAGTGTCAACCTGACCTTGTTTGAAATTGTATTGATTTTGGAGTTCAGCCACTACACTAAACCAAATTGGGGGAGAAATATTAACGCCAACTTTTACTTCTGATCCCGCACTTATTTCATGTATGAAAGTTTGTGTCCGAGAATAACTTTGCACAACCTTCGAATTGCCTCCGCAGTTGTTTATAGATATCGGAATTGTCATTGCTCCGAGATTGCTCGATTCCGACCCAGATATATTCACGTTAGAAACTTGAACTTCCGAGTTGAGAGAGACTGGCGTGCCACTATTTTCATCAGGGGTTTTTACAACAATAGAACCATCTGGTTGAAGACTTGCTGAACCTGGTTGTAATAATTCTGGCGGCAAAGTTGATATGTCTCCGTCAATCACCACAATTACGTATTCGATATTTTTTGAAGGTATCAAAATTTTCTGAGTCGAGCCTTCCTCAAAACTGGCGAACCAGTGAAATTTGCCTCCAAACTCATCGGTTTCAAACTCCATTCCGCTTTCATTCAGTTGCTCAACAGTGAGTTGATATGTGTTAGGGATCAAAACGGAAAATGCACCGTCCACAACACCATCTACCTTAGTTGTGCTTGTTTTTGTTGTATCCCGTCCAATTTCTTCGTTTTTCATGAAAACCAAAACCAGGCGATTATTCGGCCATTCACCCGTTTGGCTATTGACGACTTTCCCTGTGAATGTTATTTGAGAAGTAGATACTCCACAAGCCAAGCCAACAAGAATTACAAACGCAGAAACCAACCCCAATAATCGTAATGGAGCGATTTGGTGATGAAAGTTGGAATTATTTTCATATTTAGTTGACATAACTTTGCCTCCTGAATTTGCCAAGATGTAATGAAGGTTTTGCTATTTTACCCGAATCTTTGCTGAATCCATCTACATCAGCACTTCTCAATACTGCGTGCCTTCGGACTGGGTGGGCTTGTCCACTTCGACAAGCTCAGTGCAACGCCTGGGCGGATTCTGAGTTTCGGCGGGCGTGTCCGTGGGGAAAACTGTCCACGAATGAAAAACCACGAACACCTGCACTTGCGCCAGGTGCAAGTGTAAACGAATGGACGATGCGCAAATGGGATTCGCTTCGGACTGGGTGGGCTTGTCCATGCGGCGGGTTCTGGGTTTCGGTGGGCGCGTCCGTGGGGGAAAGAAAGGATGAAGGATGAAGGATGAAGGATGAAATATGAAGGATGAATGGGTGGATGGCGCGTGAATGGGAGTGGTTTCGACAGGCTCAACCCAACGGCTTCGGAGTGGGTGGGCTTGTCTGCTTCGACAGGCTCAGCACAACGCCTGCGGCGGATTCTGGGTTTCGGTGGGCGTGTCTGTGGGGGGAAAGAAGGGATGAAGGATGAATTACACTTGCACCAAACGCAAGTGCGGTGTGAATGATGAAGTGGAGATGTGGTTAGCGTGTGGAAAAGCGCGCCGACGAATTTTGTGATATAAAATAGGCAATGGCGAAACTCAAGAAGATTCTGGCAAAGGTTTTGGCTGGTTCGAAGAACATTGCCTTCGCTGATTTTGTGTCATTGGTCGAAGGCTTTGGGTTTCGGCTTTCACGGACGAGCGGCAGTCGCCATATTTTCATCCACCCGAATGTGAAAGAGCTGGTCAATCTGCAAAATGTGAATGGACAGGTCAAGCCGTATCAAATTCGTCAGTTCATGGAATTGGTTGAGCGTTACGCGTTGAATTTGGAGAAAGAATGAAAGACTATCACATCAACATCTTTTATAGCGAAGAGGATGGAGGTTATATCGCCGACATCCCCGATTTGGTTAATTGCTCCGCGTTTGGAAATACCCCCGAAGAAGCCTTGTTCCAGGCTTTGCTTGCAAAGAAAGCGTGGCTGGACGCCGCCCGCGCCGAAGGAAAACCTATCCCTCCCCCAATGTACCGTCCCGTCATTTATCAAGTGGCGGCGATGGCAGGATAAAGATGACACAAGTAAAGGTTTATTACGATCAACAGGGCAATACGCTCACCGTCTGGTTTGGTAATCCCCAGGATGAGGTTGTTGCAGAAGAAACGGGCGATGAAGTGATCCTGATGAAAGACAAGAATGGGAATGTGATCGGTTTTGAAAAACTGAATTACATTTTGCCCGCTTCTTCGCGGTTGAATGTGGCTTTTGAAACGGTCGCCGCGTAGAAAGCAAGATGGAGTATCTACAAAGACTTCCGAGGTCGCTGAGACTTCGGAAGTCTTTTGTTTTCGCCTTCGGACTGGGCGGGCTTGTCTGCTTCGACAGGCTCAGCACAACGCCTGCGGCGGATTCTGGGTTTCGGCGGGTGTGTCGGTGGGGGAAAGCCGTCCACGAATGAAAGGCCAGTAGAGTAGAGGAGCAGGGAACATAGTTTAGGCGGCGGGGTACTTCTGTGTCCGGGTTTCCCCTTTCGTGGCTCAGTTACCGTATGCCATGACCTCCCCCCCGTCCCCCCTCCTCGAACCGGACGTGCGGATTTCCCGCACGCAAAGCGGAGCTCTCCTGAAAACTCTCGCCTCAGGTATTCACAGGTCTTACAGATACGCCAATCCGAGTTGTTGCAGATGCTGGCACAGGCTTACTCCTTCCGGCGGTTGAAAGGGTCTCTGACTGCGACGGCGCAGATGCTGGTACATACGTTGCGTCACATACCAGTTGATATTCCGGTAGGCCATGCGTGACTGCACTGCAAAAACATTTTTCACCGCGAAGGCCGCACACCTGCCCTCCCACTCCGCTTCGCGTCGGGGACTACACCTGCCCTGGCGGGCGGTGCCAGGGAAGGTTTTTCTGGCAAATCGGGTTGAAGTTTTGCAGAAAAATCTGCTTGAAAAGATCGTTCGATAGCAGCGGAAACCTTTAGGAACTTAGAAATTAAATGCTTGCTTTTTGCGCAAGGATTTTTAAACACAACCCGCAGGGTGCTTCGCGAAGGACAGTAGAGTAGAGGAGCAGGGAACATAGTTTAGGCTACGGAGTACATCTGTGTCCGGGTTTCCCCTTTCGTGGCTCATTTACCGTATGCCATGCCATGCGCCCTGCTCCCCCCTCCTCGAACCGGAC
>Ga0210051_1005168_pt1 | contig 12556 bp, 16 predicted proteins | sample CryGey092014_all_FD_185464 | JGI IMG/M metagenome (GOLD analysis project Ga0210051, IMG submission 185464) | Groundwater microbial communities from aquifer - Crystal Geyser CG23_combo_of_CG06-09_8/20/14_all (SPAdes) (version 2) | ecosystem: Environmental > Aquatic > Deep subsurface > Groundwater...
GATTTTCTAAGCATAAGTTGCTGGTGATCTGACCCCTTTAATGATTTGAGTACAACGAACTTCATTTCATTCTCAATCCCAATGGTCCATATGGCCCCGCTTTCCCTGGCGACACCTTCCGCGTCCTCAAAGAAAAAGAAGAAAAGCAATACGGCGAGTACCGCACCCGCCGCCTGGTATTAGGAACGTATGAGAAACTGGAAACAAAATAACGGTTTTCGATTTACATTTGTCCCATAAGTGAGTTAAAAGAAGGATTGAAAGGCAGCCTACTTTTTGATTGGGAAAGGAACAGGATATGAATTCTCTAAAAGGTATCAATGAAATATTAAAGGCGCATAAGGAGGACCTGTATAAGAAATATAAGGTCACCGAAATAGGGGTTTTTGGTTCCATTGTAAAAGGTGAACAGAAAAAGAGGAGCGACATAGACATTCTTGTTGATTTTGAGGAGGTTCCAGATCTATTAGAGTTCATAGCACTTGAAGAATATCTTCGGAAACTTCTCAAAAAGAAGGTTGATTTAGTAAGAAAAGAGGCTGTTAGGCATGAGCTTAAAGACAGAATTCTAAAAGAGGTAGTTTATGTATGAAGAGAGACTATAGATTATTTATCAGAGACATACTTGAAGGCATAGAAAATATAGAGTATTTCATCGGAAACATGGATTTTAATGAATTTTACGCTGATGATAAGACCAGAAGTGCCGTGGTCTGGAAGATAGGGGTCATCGGGGAAGCAACAAAGAATATACCGAAGAATGCAAGGGATAATTATAAAGAATTGCCATGGCGAGAAATGGCAAGAATGCGAGACAAAATCAGCCATTTTTATTTTGGGGTGGACTACAAAATTGTTTGGGAGGTTGTCAAGAAACGACTGCCTGAAATAAAACCAGTCATCCAAAAAATGCTAAAGGAGATGAAGGGATAGAAGGGGAGTCTAAGGTACGTTATCAATGCCACTTTGCAATGATGCCAGGTTATCAGTTCTAAGGCTTATGTGGAGGGTTCCTTGAAAAAGATTGCGCCTTCGATTTTGTCTGCTGATTTCAGCCGCCTCGGTGACGAGGTGAGGGCTGTGGAAAAGGCTGGAGCGGATGTGATTCATGTCGATGTGATGGATGGACATTTCGTCCCCAACATTACCGTCGGTCCTCTGGTAGTACAGGGATTGAAGAAGTTGACCTCTTTGCCTCTCGATGTCCATTTGATGATCGAGAAACCTGAGCGTTATATTGAAGTCTTTGCTCAGGCAGGGAGTGACTGGATTACGATTCATGCTGAAGTGTGCCCTCATCTCAAGCGAATGATTAAGAAGATTCGTCAGTTGAATGTGAGGCCAGGTATCGTGCTCAAACCCGCCACTTCGTTAAAAACGCTTTATCCTATTCTTGATGATATCGATTTAGTTCTTATCATGTCAGTTAATCCTGGATTTGGTGGACAATTTTTTATCCCTTCCGCTTTAAAAAAGATTGAGAAGTTAAGGAAAATCGTTGATCAAAACAGCTATCCATTGGAAATAGAAGTGGATGGAGGAGTCAAAATCGAGAACATCAAGGAGGTTTCGAAAGCCGGTGGGGACATCTTCGTCGTCGGCACAGGCATCTTCAAGACCAAAGACTACGAAGAAACCATACGGAAGTTAAGACAAGAAATTGGGGGGTAAGGGCATGGAGCATAGGGCATAGAGTGTAACTCAGCCATTTAGGGCTGATACTCAGGGCTAAAGCCCTGAGTTACCGCTTACCGCTATGCTCTTTACGCTATGCATTTCTAAGGAACGATGGAACTTTCCAAACAGAAAAACTATCAACAATCCTTTGATTTAGCCTGTGCCTCCATCAAGGGGATGAATATAGAGGAGAGGGCAAAGAAGGCTGGAGCGGATTTTCAAAAAGGAAGAGATGGAGAGAAGATCACCATTCATTTTTTTTCAGAACCGTACGATATCCAGTTTCCTCAGATAGAATTTTACTCCCCATCCAAAAAAGTGGTTTCTCTGGTCACTCGTGTTCTCCTTCTCCATTATCTCATCCGTGCAGATGGGAACCCCCTCTCAGGGAAATGGGTGGCCTACAAAGATATTCCAGGAGGCCTGCTTTATGCAGGCGTTTTTGCAAGAAGGGTGACAGAACCTTTACAGCGGAAATTTGGGAAATCGGCCAGGTTGTTTAAAGAGACTGGCATCAGATCAGGGGGAGAACCTGTAGAGGTTGGGGATGCCTCTTTCATCCTCAAAGCTTTCCCCTATGTGCCTCTTCAGTATGTCCTCTGGGAGGGCGACGAAGAGTTCCCGCCGTCGGCCCAGCTTCTTTTTGACGCCTCTGTGGATCATTATCTTACTTTAGAAGATATCGTAGTTCTTGGTCAGGTGACCACCGGTAGATTGATCAACCGTTCTACACTCTAAAATTCACCCATTCGGCCGTGCGGAGTTCCCCCTTAAAAGATGGGGTAACAAGGCACGGCTCAGGGTGAACCTTGAGCAAATCCTGGCCTTCAGGCCAGGGAGTCGAAAGGTTCAATTCTAATCTAAAGGAGGGAAGCATGAAGATTGAAGAAATTAAGAAGGCCACCGTTATCGGTGCGGGTACGATGGGAGCACAAATTGCTGAAGTCCTTTCCCGTATGGGAGGCTATGAGGTAGGCATGGTTGATATCAATGACGATCTGGTCAGGAAAGGATTTCAATCTATTGAGGGGAGATTGGACCGCTTCTTTGTTTCAAAAGGTAAACTGACTGCGGAAGAGAAAAAGAATATTGTGAATCGAATTAAAGGTTACACGAGCATTGAAGAGGCAGCCAAGGGTACGGATCTGGTCATCGAGGCTGCTGTGGAAAAAATGGCCTTAAAGAAAGATATCTTTAAGAAACTCGATGAGGGCGCGCCGACCCATGCCATTCTGGCCTCAAATACTTCTTATCTGAATATCTCGGAGATGGCATCAGCCACGAAGAGGCCAGAAAAGGTGGTTGGAATCCATTTTTTTAATCCAGTGGCTGTCATGCAATTGGTTGAGGTGGTCAGAGGGGGACGTACTACTAACGAGACGATCGAATTGGCCTGTGATCTTGCAAAGAAATTAGGGAAAGAACCAGTGGTCTGCCGCGACACAAGCTATGGATTTTTGGCCAATCGGGCTTATCGGGGTATGGTCGATGAAGCCGTCCAGATGGTATGGGAGAGAGTTGCCTCTCCAGAGGAGATCGATAAGGCTCTAAAGCTTGGCTATAACCTGCCCATGGGCCCTCTCGAACTGGCCGATATGGTAGGGGGTTGGTCCCTTCGGGTTTCGTCGGAAGAAGATGCCATCAGAGAACTCGGTTCGGAAAAAGGACGCATGCATCCCCTCACCAGAGCCATGGTTCGAGCTGGATATATGAAGATTTATGACTACTGGAAGGACGTACTGTCAAAGCCCTAAGGGAAATATATCGAGATTGAAATGCTGATCAATTGGAGATGAATTTATATTTTAATCGACTCAAAGCCTATTCCCAAAAAGAATGGGCTTTTTATTATCGTTTCTTCTTTTTGGTTGCTTTGGGTTTTGTCGGAGCCGTAGCCATTTCCTTGAAGGTGTTCTCCCACCTATCGATCATGGTTTTCAGCTCATCCATTTTGGCTTTCGCTTCGGCGGGGCTTGCGGCAATCATCTCTTTTGCCTTCCCTAAACCCTCGTTAATAGCTTTTGCATTGATCGTCCAAGCCTTCTTCTTCTCTTTCAGTTTCTTCTCCATTTTTTTGGCAGTAGTACTTAATTTTTTCCAGGCCACTTCAAGGGTTTCCAGGGATTCATTCGCTTGATCGGCAACGGCCTTTTTTCCTGCCTCAACGGCTGCGGCCGCCTTTTCAAAAGCAGCCCTGGCATCGATGAAATTTTGTTTAGCTTCTTTGTATTTCTTCTCTTTTAACTGAGATTCTGCGATACTCCATAACTTTTTGGCAGTTTCCAGGTCAGCAGTGGCATATTTATCTGCGTCCGCTGAAATAGCGGCATCCATTGCTTTCTTTGCAGCTGCTTTTTCTGCTTCGGGTGGTTTTGAACAACCCACAAATAACATTCCCAGAGCAAAGACCACAAATACTAATACCGATAACTTGACCATTTTCATAAGCCAATTTCCTCCTCTAATTATGTTTGATAAAAACTTTGGAAGTATAAATGAACTTCTTTTGAATAGCAATAGGTCGAACAGTTATCCATAGATATCTGGGAGCTTAATTTTAAAAAGGAAGAAGTCAGGGTTTCATTTCCTTCTTCACTGAATTTTTCAGTCAAGTTTTCTCCCACCGCAAGATCTCTCGATTTTTTTTATTAAGGTTTGAATACTCATTTTTGGGACAATGATTCCACAGAAGGCTCATTTTAGCAACGGACAAACGGCGGGCAGAGAGGAAAGATAAAAGTCAGTTCATATATTCCATTGGATGCCGTCTCTTGATTCCGACTTTTCTTCTGTATCGGGCACACCTATGTTGGACATACTTATGTTGGCCATATGGTCAGCAATACGGAAAATCATAAGGATCATTTCCAGGAGGACTCTACTGTAAATTACCGTTAAAAGGAATATCAGGGGGGCGCCGATGAAAAGCGCAAAAATTCCGAACCATGTGGAGGCTTTAAACCCTACCATGACAAAAAAGAGGGCTATCAGACCCGCAGATAGAATAGATAACCCATAGAGAAACTTCATTATTTTTGGACTGGCAAATTGATTGAATGAAAAATCAAAAAAGGCCTGGAGAAAATCAACTTTCTTAAGGTATGAGACATCGTTTAACAATCTTGGGCGTGAAACTTTTTCCTCTATCTGGACGTCGCTTAGCGATTCACCACAATTGCCACAGAGCTTTGCATCATCCTTATTGGAAGCGCCACAATTTGTGCAAAACATATTTGCCTCCTTTAACTCACGGATTTGATCTCTTTTATCTTCCAACGGCCGTCTTCTCTCTTTAAGGTAACGTCCAGAACGGTTCTGCCGTCCTGCAATTGCCCCCCCACTTTTTGGGAAGTTTTGACAAGCCACTCTAACCTGACATTGGCGGTATCGCCTGATATCGTCTGCTTCTTCAAATCATAAGAAAGATCGAGGTAATTGTAATTTTCCCACATTTTGAGTGTATCCAGCCGCTTTCCTTCCATGCTGTTAAAATCTCGAGAGAAACAGGACATAAAGAGATGAATGTTCTTCTGAAGGTTTGCCTGTTTAATATTTTCAAAAAGGGAACTTATCTTTTCGACTTCTTTGCTTTCCGTAACAGTATGTGGGCTGTTTGGAGGAGGTGAAGGGGAGGGGGGAGTGACGATTTCTTTTGAAATCGGTCTGCTGTACTGAGAGTGCCGTTGCCAGAGAAAATACCCTCCTGCAATGGTCAGAATAATGATGACACTTGCTGTAAGCAAGGTTAAAGGCCGAAGGAGATTTCCTGTTAATCCGGGGGAAACGATATTCCCTCCCATATTATTGGGCAAGAGAGTGAGGATTTGCCGATATTTTTTTAAACTTCTCTCTCTTGATTTTATTTCCTTTCTCATTTCCTTTTTCTCTTTAACAAAATCGGGCTTTGTGACTGCGCCTAACTTATAAAGAGATTGAAATTCTTCAAGCCTTTTTTGAATGGGTTTCAACTCTTTTTCGAAGAAATCGATTTCTTCTGATGCTTTTTTTCTAATCGATTCAAGCTCCATTTCAATTTCTTGATGCTGGGGCGACAGGGATTCCAACCGATCCTTATAACGAACGAATAGAGGACTGAGGACATCACTGGAAATTCTATCCCGCTGTGTTTCCAACTTGTTCGTACAAGATTCTAATTCTTTCTCTTCTTTCAATAGCCTCAGCCATTCTTTGGACCATTTTTTAGTCGTTTTTTTCCCCAATAGTTGAAAGTCAGTTTCTTGATGGAGCGTCCCCTGCATCAATAGAGAACCACATTTTCTGCAATAGGTCCCTTTTTTATAAAGTACTTGGCACTTGGGACAAGTAAGTTTCACTTTTGTTTTCTCCTCTTCGGGAGTGGAGTCTTCTATGGCCAAAAGGAAGCTCCCACATTTTTTGCAAAATTCTTCACCTACCTCATGTTCGATATTACATTGGGGGCAAATGACCATTTTAAACTCCTTGGTTTTTACCCTCCTTCGCAGAAAGCTATTGGCTTTAAGACCGTTAATGAATGCGAGGTGGGTAATCCTTGAAGCTCGTTAGGAGCATAGCGAGGTATGCTTCGAAGGGTTCCGCCCTCTGAAGCATGTGGAGGACCATGGGTTTTAGCCCGTGGGGCTGCACTTTCATTAAGCATTACATAAGGTTCTAATGCATTTTATATGCCACGAGATGAATAAATTTTTATCTTCAGATTTCGAGGCCTTTTCTTATCATCGAAAAAACTGATTGAACAAAATTTCAGAATGTGGACAAAAAATGTCCATTCTTCTGCTCACTCCTTTCAAAGTTCATGGACTTCATATAGAATTCAGGCTAAGTCCATCGATTCATAAATTCGGTAACGTATTTATTTACTCAGGACTTAGTGCTGAGTGAGCAATTATTTCAATTCGCAGCATGAGGATACGTGATAGTATTTGCCAATCGAAGCACTAAGGCAGCATTGGTATGGAAAACCGATTTACCCCGTATAATCCCGAAAGCCCTGGTCTTCAGACTGGGGATGAAGGCAATTTCAGATCTAAGGATAAAGAAAAGCTCCGTCCTTTAGGGCGGGGATATACGGGGTTTACCATTCAATCCATTGAAAGAATCTTCCAACACAGATTCTCTTTTGCCACCCGCGTCCAGTTATGATGGAAGGGGAGAGATTCCTTCCAAACCATCTTTGATGCGGTCCTCGCTGCCTCCTACGCAGGAAGAGCCTTTTTTGCAAGACTTTTAAGGGCCGGTATTGAAATCTACACTTATCAGGAAGAGATGGTGCATGCAAAGACCTATCTGTTTGACCATCCTAAAAAGTTCTCAGCGCCAATTCTCATTGACACCTTTCTCATAATCCAGTACTCTTCAATTGAGACCGAAGCCATCCTTTGCAGGTTAATTCTTTAAGGGAACTCCCAGCATGGATGAGAATACCATCATAGACCGGCTTGAGGAATTAATTAAAAGCTTTGGCATACAAATCCGCTGTGAAGCCATAAAGCAAGATGAAGATTTAGTCAATGTAGTAGGAGGTCTGTGCCTATTAAGAGGGGAGTACGTATTAATAATCAATTCTAAGGCAACGGCGATGGATAGGATTGAGACCTTGGCGACGGCATTGAAGCATTTCGATCTCGATCAGATTTATTTACGACCAGTTCTCAGGGAGTTATTGGACAGGACACCTGAGCAAAGACCATTCAACCTAATTGATAAGCAGAAATTGAAAGGTTCTCCTTAGAATTCCTCAATACTCATTAACCACGCTGCCTCCCCGTCTCCACCCCAAAGTTTTTGGCTCCCTGCACCGGTTCTGCTAAAGTTCTGAAAGGATGGATCATCTAATTATTTGCCTTTAATCAGAGTCGATAAACAAAATGCCCATCATCTTTGGTCTTCTCGAAAGGATCTCCTACCACAACGAAGAAAACGACTTTGTGGTGGCAAAACTCCGGGAAAAAGAAAAGAAGGAGCTGACCACCATTGTCGGTAATCTTTCCGGTATCAACCCTGGTGAATCCCTGAAACTGACAGGTAAATGGGTACAGAATAAGAGATTCGGCGAGCAATTCCATGTCGAGATGTTTGAAGTCACCGTACCGGCTACCCTCCTTGGGATTCAGAAATATCTCGCCTCCGGATTGATCAAAGGCATTGGATCGATCATGTCGGAGAGGATTGTCGAAAAATTTGGGCTTCATACCCTGGAGGTGATCGAAAAGAAACCTGAAAGGCTATCCGAGGTGGAAGGCATTGGTCCTAAACGGATCTCGATGATCATAAAAGCATGGGTGGAACATAAAGAGATCAAAGAGATCATGATCTTCCTCCAGGGCCATGGAGTAAGCGCTGCCTATTCTGCCAAGATCTATAAACAGTATGGAGATCAGTCGATTGAGATAGTCAGAGAGAATCCCTATCGTTTAGCCCACGACATATACGGGATTGGCTTCATTACTGCAGATAAGATCGCTCAAAATCTCGGTATCGATCGCAATTCCCTGATCCGGGCAAAGGCAGGTCTCATCTATATCCTGAATCAGCTGACGGAAGAAGGCCATGTCTACTATCCTGAAAATCAATTGATTCATAAGGCAAAAGAAATACTGAGTGTGGATGAAGAAATCGTTATTCAGGCTGTAAGGGAGCTAACCAAAGAAAAGGAGCTCTTCTTAGAAGACCTCGATCCTGAGGGTAATCTCAAAGCCGTTTATCTTGCCCCCTTCCATGTGGCAGAAACGGGAGTGGCTCAGATGCTGATGAATCTAAAGGAATCTCCCTCAAACATCAGGCCCATTCATCCGGAAAAGGCAATCGAATGGGTGCAGCAGAAACTGAACATAGAACTTGCCCGAAGACAGGAGGAGGCAATTCTTCTGGCAGCCAGTTCAAAGGTGTTGATTATCACCGGTGGCCCTGGGACCGGGAAGACAACCCTCATCACGGCCGTACTAAGAATCTTTCAGCAATTAAAGCTGAGGATCCTTCTCGCAGCTCCCACGGGAAGGGCAGCCAAGAGAATGAATGAAGCAACGGGCTGGGAGGCAAAGACCATTCATCGTCTCCTTGAATACTCTCCCCGTAAGGGTGGTTTTAAGAAAGACCAGGACGACCCCCTTGAGGCAGATGTGGTCATCATCGATGAGGCCTCCATGGTCGACACCCTCTTGATGTACCACCTCCTGAAAGCCATTCCCTCCGACGCTCACCTGATCTTGGTAGGAGACATCGATCAACTCCCTTCAGTTGGTCCTGGAAATGTCCTGAAGGATATCATCAGATCAGGAAGGTTTACGGTGGTGAGGCTCACCGAGATTTTTCGCCAGGCCCAGGAGAGCATGATCGTGGTTAACGCCCACAAAGTCAATCAAGGTCAGTTCCCCGTTTTAAAGGAAATCGACAAATCTGAGAAAAACGATTTTCAATTCATCGAGGAAGAAGATCCGGAGAAGATCCTTCAAAATATTCTGGACCTCTGTAGTGAGGGAATACCCGGGCAGTTCAGGTTCCATCCACTCAGAGAGATCCAGGTCCTGGCGCCCATGCAGGTAAGCGATATTTAAAAAATAGATTGAGGCGGTTCTTATCTCTAACGGGGTGAAAGCAGAAAAGGCGGCAAGCCTTGGTGGGGAACCGCATCAGAAATGGAATTCTCGGGATCAATGGGTGCAAGAAACGGCTCAAGTGAACTCACCCCTTGCGCCTACCGCCTTGCGGGACTACGGAGGACAGGTAGCGAGAAGAGCGATAAAAGGAATTTAGCATTGAAGGTTCGAGATGTGATATAATAATTAAAAAGTCAATTTGGAGGAAGTAGATGAAGGCTTATGAATACGAAGGGAAAGTATTACCGGACGGGCACCTTTCAATCCCCGAAGATTTGAAAAGTAAACTAAAATCGGATTCAAAGATCAGAGTGATGCTTCTTGTTGATGAAGAAGAGATGGCATGGGATAAAATGTCGATGTCTCAGTTTCTGAAAGGATATTCAGAAAAAGACACGATCTATGACAACGTATAACTTCGGTGATATTGTACTTATAGGGTTTTCGCATACCGACCTCCAGGGTATATCAAAAAGGCCAGCCATTGTTTTGTACGATTCCCGTGACCAAGATGTCCTTCTTGCAAGGATTACCACTCAAGAATACACAACTGAAACTGATTATAAAATCCTGGATTGGCAAAAAAGTGGTCTTCTTGCTGAGTCATATATTCGGTTTGGCAAACAGGCCACAATTGAAAAGCGATTTATAGTAAAGCGATTAGGAACATTGCCAGCTTCGGAGATGGATCCCCTAAAGACAATGCTTCGAAAGATGCTTCAGTTGTGATGAACCTCTCATCGGGAAACCTGTGTCCTCCATAAAAAAGTTGGTCCTGCCCTGAAGCGTAGCGCAAAGGGCATAACTCCATAAGTGATTGAGTCATTGGGTCCATTGGGTTATTGAGTTACGAACCTCGAATCAAGGGAGTCACTTCTGACTTCATTTTGAAGTCAAGAATTTCTACCCCTCTGATGGGCCAGCAAGGTGCGCTGGCGAGCGCACAATATGAAATGATATTTACCCCGTTAGAAATAATGCCTCACTCCTTTGCAGTGGAGTCAGGTTTTATAATAACTCAGCGGGGTCTAATGCCCCGCTCCCCCGCCCGGTTTCGAGCCGTTCGACAGTGCTCACGGCCCTGAGTATATCGAAGGGTCGCAACGACTGGAATTTCTAACGGGGTGAACCTATCCGGGAGGCACAATTTTTTGAGGTGCTTCCATTTTTCAGTCAAGTTCCTTGAAGCAGTTCAAGGGAAGGCTGTGGGGTTAGATCTTGAATATTTCTATATCAGAGCGTAAAGGAGGTAAACTATGGGGAAAATTATTGTTATTTATCACAGCCAGCAGTATGGGAATACTAGGATGCTTGCAGAAGCACTTGCGGAGGGGGCGCGGGAAGCTGGGGCTGAAGTTAACCTTATCAACACAAACGAGCGGCGGGTCACTCTAGAAGAATTTTTGTCCGCCGATGGGGTTGCGATCGGGACCCCTGACTATTTCTCATACGTCGCGGGCACGGTGAAGACCTTTTTCGATGATATTTACCAGTGGGATCAATCAGGCAAGCCTGTCAAAGGAAAACCGGCTGTCCTTTTCTTTTCCTGTGGTGGTGGTGGGAAAGTGAGGCAGCCTTTCGAATCCCTTGCTCAGCGCTTCTTCCAGCAGGTGGGGGAGACGGTAGGAAGTGAACGCCCCATTAGCAACGAAGCGAAGAAAAAGTGCCTCGCGCTAGGCAAGGAACTTGTGAAAAACCTAAGTAAGAGGGCTTCAAAAAAATAGGTTTAACTCTTCGTAAGGTATAAAGTAGGTAGAGACTGGTTCGTCTTCTCCGCAAGGAAGATGATTGGGGGGCAAAGCTACATTTTACACTTTACAACGAGGATGAGTTGCGGTGGTGTCATCCATAAAAAAGTTTGGCGTATTCCAAATGCACGCATAGTGCAGAGCGAAAAGTGCGTAGCGTTGTGAGATAAGAGAGGAATAGGAAGAGAGCAATATGTGGTGGACGATATTAGGCATAGCCGCAGCCTCATTGACCATGTTCGGGTTTGTTCCGCAGATCATCAAGATGTGGACAACCCATTCGGTCAAGGATGTGAGTGGATTAACACTAATTCAATTTAGTGCAGGGGCCACGTTATGGATGTTGTATGGAATACATCTCCAAGATTTCATTGTTATTGGTGCAAATGCCATATCATTGGCCACTCTCTTAATCGCATTAGGATTGTATCGGAAGCTAAATCAAGGCATTCAACTCAAGAGGGTATGACAATGAGATCTCAGCCATAAAAAAGTTGGCCCTGTTTTATCAAAACATGCCAGAATACCCCTCAGCTCTGCTGGGGGGATGAATGGCTTACCCTCTCCCCTGGGGGGAGAGGGTAGGGGTGAGGGCGAAATGATCCTATCATCACCCCCACCTTGATCCTCCCCCGTCAAGGGGGAGGAAAGTTTTTTTGGGAATTAGATGCCCCGCAGCTCCCTCTGGGCCGGCGGCTGCTGCGGGGCACTTCACTCTGGAAGCGTCCTTTTTGTAGAAAATTTTCTTCAAAAAGAGAATTTTCACACCGGGTGACAAGAGGAAGAAAACCATCGCCTTCCTCCTGAAAGATGGGAGCCGCTATTTAGACAAAACATGCTTGCTTTGAATCGGTCATTGAAGAGGGTTCCACAAATGTTGTTGAAATCCTTTACCTTTTTATGGTATGTATTTGAAAATTAAACAAATGGAGCAACCGCTGAAGAGTGGGTGCTACCCATCAAACGGCGTCGGGCAAACCAACGCAGAAAAGGAGAGGTTAAACATATGGCTAAAAAACTATTTGTTGGGGGGCTGAGCTGGGACACGACGGATGAAGGTCTACGCCAGGCGTTCGCGCCTTGCGGGGAAATCACCGAAGCCAAGGTCATCACAGACCGGGGTACGGGGCGCTCCCGAGGTTTTGGCTTCGTAACCTTCGCTCAGAATGAGGATGCTAAATCAGCGATTTCCAAGATGGATGGAACAAGCCTTGACGGCAAGACCATTAAGGTTAACGAAGCGCAGGAAAAGAGTCCTCGCTCAGGTGGCCGATCCGGGGGTGGTTTTGGAGGCGGCCGTGGCGGCGGCCGCGATCGGTGGTAAGGAATTGGGGACGGGTTCCAATTTTTACCAAGACATAGAAATACTGAAGAGAGGAGGGTGTTATGAAAGAAAAAAGCAAAGGGGTCAAGGAAAGCAAGAAGGCGCCGCAGAAAAGCCTCAAAGAGAAGAGAAAGACGAAGAAGGAGAAGAAGAACAGATAGGTCTGGAGGAAGCTTTGGGGGTTACATCTTTATTTTAAAAGGTCATCCATG
>Ga0210051_1005170_pt1 | contig 12555 bp, 14 predicted proteins | sample CryGey092014_all_FD_185464 | JGI IMG/M metagenome (GOLD analysis project Ga0210051, IMG submission 185464) | Groundwater microbial communities from aquifer - Crystal Geyser CG23_combo_of_CG06-09_8/20/14_all (SPAdes) (version 2) | ecosystem: Environmental > Aquatic > Deep subsurface > Groundwater...
TTAGAGATGACCATATTTTGATCACGAGCCACAATTGCTTCGCCCCATCATTTTATGTTAGCTCATAGTTTCCTATGAGATCAGACTATACCTTCACCTTATAGGTGTTCAGCGTTTAGTCGTTGAGGGCTGAGTGGGACTAACCCGTATCTTCTTGCCCTGCTGATTGTCCGTTAGTGCTAAGCTTTACAGCTTTTGCCTCTTGGGAGTTTCCTGCATTTGAGCTGAATTACGAGACTATGGGGTAATAATCTCGGGCAGAAACTTTGCGTGGGTCGTTGTGGTCATTTGAGATGTCAGTTATGTTAATCTTTATCTCTCGATAAAGCTCAGACTATACCTTCTCTTCTCAGAGCAATGATGGTAGTCGTTGAGATTTACAAATAAGATTTATTTTTCTTCAACCATTCGCTAATAGAACTTGGGTCAACCTTGAAATAACTCGCTATTTTCTTTTGTGTCCATCCTTTTTGCAGCAATTCTTTGGTTTTTCTTAATCTGAAATCCCAATAATCTTGTTTTGGACTTTCTAAATCAAGATATTTTAACTTCGTCTCTATACCGTGATGATTATATTCTCTAATCTGATTAACTAATTCTATTTCGTCTACTGTATATGGTTTTTTCGCAGGGAATCTGTCAATTGCTTCTAAACGGCTTTGTATAAATTTCAGTATTATATCTCTTTGTTTCGCTTTCGCTATCGGCTTTAACTTTTCTAACCATTTTTTACATCTTTTTAACCCTGTTGCGGTGATATTTATTCTTGGTTTATAAAAAGATTTAATAGTTGAACGATTAAATACTGAAATATGGAATGGTAAATCAAGAACTTTGAGCTGTTCGATACAGTAATCTATTAGTATCGGATTAGTATTAGTAATCTGAACCAATGGACTGAATTTCTTAGAATGGCTATTAGCGTTGATTGTTAAGCAACCTTCTCCATCAATTATTCCTTCTAAATAAGTGATGGCTCTTATTTGTCTTATCTGCTGATTATCCATTATTATCCTTTCAATTTTTGCTTAATTAGCACGATTGGCTTTAGGATTTTCCAGCATATTCATTGTTTTAATACGGCTCTTTTACAAACCGTAACCCATTGTTTTTCCTCAAAAAAATTAGTTACAAACTTGATCGACTTATCAGCGCTAAATCCATAGCTTTGGCATCCACCATTTAGATACCAAGTTCGGCTTTTCTTAACTTGTCAATTTCATCTCTGTGCTCAAGGTATTCCTGCGGGGTAAGCTCACCCGCCTTGTATCTCTCAAGCAGAGATTTCTCTTCTTCGCCGCCGGACTTAGAAGGCTCTCCTCCCATCACAGGCTGTTTTTTGCCCGCTTGGTTGTCGTATGCCTCTTCCTTTCCAGCTTCACGATTATTGGAGATGATGTTTGAGATATTCTCAGCGATTGTGTCATTGTAGCCCCGCTTTAAGCGTTCGCTAAACGACATATTGTCTGGCAGGGCTTTTACCTTCTCGAAAATTTCATCAGTGAAATCTCCGGCGTAAGGCATTTTCCCTACCTCCTCAATCGCCTTGTCTCTCTCGGAAGCTTCAAGCCGTGTAGTAACGGGCTTCAACTCTTCAGCAATAACATTGCGTAGGAATTTTACCGCTTCCTTTTGGGCTTGCTCTTCCTCTTCACCAGTCGGCTTGGGTGCCGCTGGCTGGCGCAATGCTTTTATTTCTGTCTCTAAAGCACGGGCTTTCTCGCGCCACTTATACATTCCTTTCTCGAAGTCCCTCTCTTTTTTCTCCTCTTTTTCATCAGGTTCTGCTGGTGCTTCAGCAGGCTGATCGGTTTTTTGTTCTCCACCCTCGGGCTGTGCGGGCTCCGGTGTCCCTTCACCGGCGTTTTGAGCCTCCAGATCTTCCTCTGGCATAATGGTCTCCTCTCTAATGCTCTTAATTTATTGAACGGTGAGCTATGCCGTTGAAATTTGACCTGTCCTAATGGACTGGTGACTGGAGTTTCCCCCAGTCATACGGCAGTTTTGGGAGTGCCGCCTTCCAGTCATCAACCCATTAAGTCTTAATAGAATTGTAAAATGCGATTTTATTTATCAATTTGCTGATTGCCCTAATCTCCGCTTTTAGCCGTGTATCTTCTGCTGGGTCATTGGATTTAATCAATTCTTGATTTAATTTATCGCCTTCCTCCGTCAACTCTTTTGCCACAATTTCCCAGCCAGTTGTTTCAATCATATCTTTAACAGCAATCGCTTTGTTTTTTTGCTCTTTAGCTAAAGTCATTGGCTCTCCATTTGTTCTGCTGGCGATGGTTGACCTTCTGGCGCTACGCCAGGTTGTTCTGCCGGCATTGGTGCCTGTTCTCCGCCTAACATTGTCTTAATCTTATCTATCTGGGCCAATACTCCTTGTTTTACTTGCTCTGGCTGTTGCTCAAAGCCCGGCTTTTGGGCGGTGGCGATCAATTCCCTCAACTTAAACACCAAGTCCATTTTCTGTTCATCTATTGTTTTGAAGATTGACTCATAATCAAGGTCAGCCGCTTTGAAAATCTCTTTATCTAAAACTTCGTGTTTCAGTTCCATATTATCGGCATAAAGTTCTTTAATGTTTAAAAGTTTAGCTAATTTATTAGTGGCGCTTTCCGCTAAGGTTGAAGATGACTGAACTTTATAAACCAAATCGCCAGTAACATCCGAGGGTTTGATATTTTCTAATTTTATATTGCCTTCCTTATCGGCAATCGCTATTGCCTTAGCTCGGTCAAACAAATTAGGGTCTTGATATAAAGCGATGCAAAGTTCTCCTACTCTTGTAATCGCCGTATCAATCAAAATTGCCTGCGGTCTAAATCTTAATTTGGTATTCTCATTGGCAATCGCCGCCCCGCCATAGGTATCTCCGCCCTTAAGAGATATATCATCGGTTACCAACAAAACATCATTAGCGCCTACTCTATTTTGCATCGTCGCCCGTATCATTCTTTGCTGATTGTCGATTGAAGGGGCTAAGTCCGCCAAATTATGCTCGACAATATCGTCCTGCTCATTGACCAGCCAAGGGGCGGAATTAACATATTTTAAAGTTCCCAAATCCACATTGCCGCTTCGTCTAATTTTTAAAGGTGGATTATTTCTGCGTTTATAGTTATCCGCTTTCATATTCTCAAGAGCATTTAATTCTTGACCTTGAGAATAAATCTCACCAATTAAAGATTCGCCGTGAAAGAAGGCGGCATCTTTGTTAAAATAAAGCGGCACAAAAGGAAAGTAATCGTGTTTATAAGGCGACTCATATTTCTTTTTATTTTTAATTGGTTTGGGTGTGATGTCCGTTTCCTCGTTGGCTATTACGACTCGGCACATTCTCTCTTCCCCAAGTTCATCTTCTTCAAGGTTCATCTTGAGCCACGCCTCCACTACCATATACAAGTCATCTGATTTGTGCGTGGACTCTCCCCCCTCTGTGCTGACTCCCATTGCTTGTAAAGTTTTGCGGCGATATTCCGAACTGCCAAGTTTAGAATCACTCAAAGTTTTAATGGCGTCTTTGTTATATCCCGCCTCGAGCATCTCTGATTTGGTCATCTCTCTAAAGTGATATATCGGCCAGCGGTCATCGAGTTCTAATTTACGCCTATGAGGTAAAACATAATTTGAATCAATAATCTCCAGTTTGGGGTGGTCTGTTTTGGCGTCTTGATAGTCCCAACCTACCTTTAACCAAGCAGTATCAAAATAGAAAGTATTTTTCTGCCACATCAAGAATTTATATTCAAAATTATTGATATCGTAGGTATAGTCTAAAAGTTCGCCCATCAAATCAGCGGCGGGATAATCCCGTTCAGGATTGCGCCCCTCAACTTTAGCAAAAGGCAGTCTTGAGGTCAGAATTGGCCAGACGCTATCGGCCAAAGTAGCGGCGTAAGGCACATGGAAATTGGCTTCCGATTTATACTTCCGCTCGGGTGTTTTGCCCTTATACATTTTAAAGTTTCTGTTCCATTGAGCAAAAAGAGGCCTATGGAACTCATAAGTTGTTTGGAAGCCTTTATTTATTCTGTCAATGAGGTCTTTTTTAGTTATCAAAAAAACTCCCTATAGTTGGGAGTCATACTTATACGGCTACCCGTAAAGGACATATCCGTTTATTTATTTACATTATAGCATACTTTTAGCTTTTTGTCAAGAGCTTAAAAGATTTTCGCCGTTCGCCACTTTTTATCAATGATATATTTTTCTTTGCAACTCCAGCACTGGGCAATAAAATACTGTTCTTTTTTAAACTCTAAAACTAAAAATCCCCGCTTGGCTTGTATGGTATTGCAGTGCGGACAGAATATCGGATTATTCAAAATATGGTTCGTTTTGTCTTTGTCTGACGACACGCTGCGCCTCCTGTTCAATCCCTACTTGTGAGGGCTTGGGACATATTTGGTATAATTGCCAAGCGATTGCCAAAGCCATTATTAAATCATCGTGCGCTCCGCTTTCCGCTTGGGCTTTCCAGCTTGACGAAGTTTGCATTACCACAAAAGCAAACATTTCATTGACGGTTTCTTTGTCATAAATTGTAATTAGTTTTTTATCTACGGCATCTTTTAAATCTGACAACATTTTAGGGCGAGTGGCAGTATTGGTATCCCAGCCATATCGAACTGCCTCTGGGGCTTCTGTGCGTCCAAAGGAAGGCATTTTAAAGACTTCGAACTTATTGGCTCGGTTTAACGAAGCCAATCGCTCCATTTCAAAGAGGCCTCCATTTTGTCTTTCATAAGCCACCACTGGTCTATATCCCGTTTCCTCAAAAATTTTATTTAGAACAGGAAAAAGCTCATTAGTCATCTCTGAAGCCATCTTCTTTGAATAATAGACCAAAGGCACATCTAAATTGGTAGCAGAAAGAAACTGAAGCGCTGAATAGTCCAATCCGCCTGCCGCTGTGTCGCCGCCAACAACAATAAATTCATTTTTCAGTCGGCGATATTGTTTAAACATACTGTACCCCCTCTGTCATTGGTGTTTGAGTTGCCTTTAAGTGTTCTTGAAGCATTAAATTATCAAAGTATTGTTCACCCGAGGTCAGAAATGCCTCCTCGGGTGTTTCGGGATATTCTTGAGGAAACATTTTACCAAGTTCTTTTTTCTTTTGTTCTAAAAATTCAGCCGAATAAAAATCGCTGGCTTTGTAAAATAGCGGCTTATATCCTGCCTCACCCCTCACCGCCTGATCCCAAAGTGTTTTAAATTCATTAAATCCATTAGCGGTGGTTTCAATAGTGGTTTTACCTGTAGGCACCACCGCTTGAGTGGCGGCGGCCAATACTTTGTTTAGTTGCTTGTAAAAAGCCGCTTCCGATAAGTGAAGTTTAGTAATCGTTTTTGAACGCCCAAAGTCGTAGTTCTCCGCCGTGCCAATAGTATATTTTGAATTGGTTGCTTCATTAACCATCTCATATTTAGAGTTGTATTTTAAGGGAACTTTTAACTCCCACTTTTCCTCGTAGGATTTGATAAAAAATTTTGCCCGCTCCAGCAATTCTTCCGCATTATCTGAAATATCGGCCACAATCGCTAATCGAGAATTGTCTTTTAAAATAAAATCAGCGGCAAACTCCGCCAGTATTAAAGACGAAAAGCCCTGTTGTCTGGCTTTTAAAATTATATCTTTTTGAGTGCTGTCTTCTAATAGATATTTGTTCTGGATTTTATTTAAAATAAAAGGGACAACTTGGCTCTCTTTGTTGATTATTGAAAAATTATCTTCAAAAATTTCCTTATACTTCATACTTTTCTCGCTGGCTTTCTATGTGCTGGTGGAAGTGAAGCCCAAGCTCAACCACATTATCAAACCCTAATCTTTTATAGGCCATTTCTACAAACTTGGCTCTGCTTTGCCAGTCGGGAACTTCGATAAAATCGTTAATCGGTTTGCCATCTTTACCCCCGGGAAAAACTTGAGCAGAGATGACTTTATTGGCTTCAAGCCCTTGATTATGAACTCTTAAAATTTTGTTAATTGGTAGATACTTTTTAAGTATCCTCTGATAATATTTAGATTGAGTTAATTTTTTTGGAGTTTTAGCAGTTGCCGGTGAATAGTTTGCTTTTCTCATTGCTCCAGATACTGATTTTCCGCCATTTTCCACCAAATTTTTAACTGCTCTCTGTTGTAACAAAGTTCCCATCATATTTTTCCAATAATTCCATTTTCTTTTTCATCAAAGCGATATTTTCCCGTAAGGTCTGAATAGTCTGTTTGTGATTTTCTATTTCTTTCTCAATTTGCGTCAAATTATCGCCTTCCAGTTTAATCCTTGCCCCACTTTTTAATTGAATATCCAACTGATGGCTGACAAGCATCATCTCCCCAGCGTCAATTGCTATTTGTAATTCGTGTTTTAATGCTTTTTTAATTTGATTTAAGTTCATAATCCTCCTTTATAACTCTTCACAAATTCTTCTATTTTTTTAAAAGCATATAACCTAAATCATCGCCCAAATTACCTGAACCAATTTCCCCTAAAATAGCAAATCGTTTAAACATTCAAATCCTTTCTTAATTGCTTAAATCTATTTGTCCAAGTGTGATTTTTCATCACTTCACTTAAAGCCCTGCTGGCCATAGCGTCAAATTGATGGGGGCTGTCTAATACCGCACCAACTAATCTTACGCACTCGTCCATATCATCAAACGGCAATAAATGTGTGCCTTCTAAAAATTCTAAATTAGGCGTCCTTTTGGCCACACAAGGCGTGCCTGAGGCCAAACACCACAATAACCTTTCCGCATAATACTTCACATTATTAAAGTGATTGATAGATAAACAAACTTTGGCCCGAGAATAATAATATCCTTGCGATTTTACTGGACATCTTTCTGTTTCAAATGGCCAGTCAAAACCAAATACTTTTAGATTAAATTTGCCCCTTAAAAGATTGATTAAATCCAAACGAAACTGCGAGTCGGGAAATTGATTGCCGTAATGATTGCCGATAAAAATAACATCATATTCTTTTTCTAATTTTTCTATCTTAATTTCTTGATTTTTTTTATCTATCGCTTGAGGTTGTTTTTGAAAATGCCTTGTGACTTCCACTGGGTCAACCGCTATCATCATTATCTTTAGTTCATTGCAATATGGTTGATATTGTTTAATATGGTCAAAACCCAAATAAGTGATGTCAAAGTATTTGCCTATTTTCTGCTGATATTCTGGCACTACCTCTCTAATATCGCCATTCCACTGGACTAAATGTTTAAAATATGGTTTAATTTCTTTTAAAGTTTCTGGCAATATCCAATTTGTTTCTTGTAATTGAAACCAGCCAATATCAAATTTTTGTTTAGCAATTTCTTTTAACTTTTGGTTGGCTTCATCTTTAGGCATATTCAAATAGTCAAACTCAACCACTTCGTCAAATACTTCTCTCATACCTGTGGCTTGGCCAACTTGTTCCGAACCCAAAACCTGAAGGGGCAAGTGTAAGATTTTCATTCAATCCTTTCTTTTAAAAAATAAGGGTGTTTTTCCAAAACTGCTGGCAACTCACCTTTAAATTCCTCTGCATTCCATAAAGGCACTGGCAAATAAGAAACTGGGTGTATATCCTCTTTGGCATTAGTTAACCACTTTTTTTCAAACCAATCTGGTCGCCATTCTAATCTATGTGCTTGAACTTCCATTTTATAAGTAATGTATTTAGTCGGTTGAGCATAGCTCATATGGAATACTCTTGGTTCGTCTTTTACCCAACCCAAACCTTCGCCACTGCCAATTCTGTATAATCTTATTGGCCATTGGGCGTCTTTACAAACCCATTTAAAAGAACGCCAGAAGTGTAAAAAAGGTATCCTGAACTCCCTTAAAGGTGTCTTTTCCGCTTGTTTAATATAGTTGTCAACCGAACCTTCGGGATAAATCTCGTCAGAGTCAAATCTTATCAGCCAGTTAAATCCTTCTCTGAAAGGAGCAATGGCGTCAGTATGCAATCCTTCATTCTCCCATTCCCCATCAACCCATTCAATTTTATCCATAAAAGGGGCAATATCATCGTAAAGTTCTTGACGAGTATCGGGACACTCTAATTCGGTTTGAAAGCCCTGCGAGGGCTTGGGAGTATAAAGAATGACAATTTTGTCAACTTGAGGATAAATCGCCTCAACAGCATATTTGAAAAACGGTTTTCCATAATGCAAAATACAATATGCTAACTTCTTAACCATTAAATTCCTTTATTTTTTTAACCATAAATTCCCGTTCTTTTCTACCAATACCCGGCCACACACCGACAAACAAACTGTTCTGCATCAAATAATCAGCCACCGGATAATATCCAGCAAGATTTTGATAGGGTGGATGTTTGGTAATATTGCCGGCAAAAAAGGGGCGAGTTCTAATGCCATTCTTTTCCAGATGAGCCGATAATCGGTCTCTTAATAAAGGTTGAGCATCCTTGAAAGTCAAGGTAAATCCAAAGTAAGAAGGTTCGGCTCTCGGGGGAATTTGTAGGGTGATAAATTTATCAGGCAGATAAGAGTTCAAATAAAGCCAATTCTCTCGGCGGCGTTTGATAAAATCAGGCAATCGGCTAAGTTGAACACGAGCATAAGCACAATTTATATCTGGCATCAGCATATTATAGCCGATGGTTTGATAGATATATTGCTCATCATAAGGCAAATTATCTACTTTTGATTTAAAATCTGTTTTATGGTCGCCGATAAAATAAGGTTCTCGGGCAATTTTGCCCCAATTTCTTAATGAACGCATTTGCAGAGCATAATTTTTGTTATTTGTTACTACTGCTCCCCCCATACCAGCGCCGTTAATTTGGTGAGAAGGATAAAAACTAAAAACTCCCAAGTCCCCAAAACTGCCAATTGCCTGTCCATCAAATTTGGCCCCCAATGCCTCACAGCAATCTTCAATTAGTTTTATGTGGTATGCCTCAACTAAACGCATTAAACGCTTTAAATCAACTGGTATGCCCATTGTGTGGGCTATTATCATTGCTTTGATGTTGTTGTCTTTTAAAACTCGCTCAACTTGGTCAATGTCGATATTGTGCGTTGCCAAATCATAATCAACCAAAATCGGCTTTAAACCAAGATGGATAATAGGCGCTAAAGTTGCTGGAAAGCCACAAGCAGAAGTCAAAACCTCACTCTCTTTTGGCAATTCAAGGGCGGTCAACGCCAACAATAGCCCCGAACTGCCAGAATTGACCGTCAAAGCATATTTAGTGCCAATATATTCTGATAGTTCTTTTTCCAATTTGCCCGCTTCAAAACCAGAACCGTGCCATTTACTTTTTAATACTTTATAGACCGCCCAATACTCTCGCCAACCCTGTTTTATCCCCGCAAACCCTACTTTCATTGAAATCTCGCTTTTATTTTTCGCCATTCAGATAAATCTAAACTTGTATCGTAAGGTAAAATTACATCAATATCGGCTCTTTTGATTGGCTCAATGTCTGGTCTTGTTTGTCTGGCTAAATCGTAAGTTGACTTCCTGCCAGTGCCGATATTCAAAATTCCATCTTTTATTATACCACCAATATAAAGATTGATTGCGAAAGCCAATTCCTTAGCGATAATATCCACATAATCGCCCGTAGTCCACTGATCGGTAACTGCGCTTAGGTGCTCAAAAGGTCGTGGTTTAAAAAGCGTTCTTAAAATTAAATAATCTTTTTTATAACGCTTGACTTCGTTTTCGCCTTGCAGTTTAGTCAAAGCATAAAAATTAACTGGGTCAATCACATATTCGGTTGAGATGTAAATAAAAGGAATTTGTCCTGTTGCCTTGCAAAGATTTCTTGTGCCTAAAACATTGACCCGATAACAATTTGCCATCTCTATTTCTTCTTTATCGGCACGGCTTACATCGGTATAAGCCGCGGCGTGAATGATAAAATCATAGTTTTTATCAAGAATAATCGGTTTAGTAATATCAAGTTCTTGAATAGACGGAGCGTCTTTTTCGCCCTCAATCAAAGGTAGTAAATAGCTCATTAGAAGCCCATTTCCGCCAGTAATTAAGATTTGCATATTTCTTCCACTTCTTTTTTAAAATTGTATTTTTCGGTGAATAGTCGGAAATTCTCTTCGGCTAATTCCTTATATTCCAATGGTCTAAAATCTTGTAATTTAATTACTTTATATGGATACGGGTCGCATTCCTCAATCACTATCGGCAGTTTGCGGCAGGCGAATAAAGTCATTCGTTGAGGGGATAGCGTTGGCACATTATGTTGATGCAGACAAAGTCCCCATCGGCTCTTGGCGATTGACTTATCCCTTATGTCATCAAATCCCACTGGCGCCATTGTAAAGCCCTGTGCCTCTAACTGCGCCACTTGTTCGGCTCTTTTGCCGTAAACATAGGCAAGATGGCAAAAATCCCATTCTTTTGCCTGCGGTTCGCTGACCAATCTTTTATCACCACCCAAAACAATAAATTTCTTTTTACCTTTTGAAAGATTAAAATAATACTGGCAGGAAAACCAAGTTTCATCGAAATGGTCTCGGCAACCATTAGAGCCATCAATCGGTACTTCTATATTCCAATGGATATATTTTGCGCTATGGGGTCGCTCGCAACACGCCTTGACATTTCCATTATCAGTAACAAAAATATAAATTTCATTTGACATTGGCTCAACTTCATCCAATTCGCAACTCTTAAAATTCCAGTCAATAAGTTTCCAAATAATATCATATGACTGGTAAATCTGTCCTTCATCGTTTCTAACTTTTACAAAAATAATCATAGTGAATAATCGATTATTTCCTTAATACATTTTGGATTTCCCCAAACTATATTCTCATTAGCCATTTTCTGGGGATTTAAACCAAATTCAAAAATTCTTTTTCTGTTTCGATTTGCCCCGATATTCCACATTGCGCTTTCTCTTGCCTGTTTGGGGTTTTTCGCCCCCTCGTCTTTATGGGATTGATGTATTCCTATCACACAATCCCGCCAATCCTGCCTTCCCCCCTCTCTTCCTCGATATTCCTCGCCCCTAACTGCCATTCTGCCTCTTATCCTAAAATTATCATCTTCGCCATAAACGCCGTGCAAATACTCCTCATCAACACCATTAATAGATAAAGCCGCTTCTTTGGGTATAAACTCAATAAACCAGTAATACTCGCCTGCTGAAAACTCATATTCTTTGCCAAAGTCATTGGCTATTTGGAGCAACTCCCCAAAATCCTTAACTTCCCAGTTTTTGCCTTCATTATCCAGCCAATCATTAAATCTGTCGTTTGCCATTATTATTTCGCCAAAGACCTGTGAATAGCCGCCTATAGCGTTGTTATAGCCGTGATACATTGAAAAAGGACTATGGATAACCTCTGGCTGGGTGATACAGATTATATCGCCTCTTGCTTGTTTAATGCCGATATTGATTGATAAGGCTGGCGTGTGATACCAAAGTTCCTTTACTTTAAGTTTCTTTTTTACCTCGCTGTCCTGCATCTCCTGCCAGAAGTCGTGCTTGGTGTGATCAATTTTTATATGGCGGATATTTAGACCAGCATTTTTAAATAAGTCGGTATAATCATCAGTTGAACCATCGTCAACTACCAAAACTTCAAATTCGTTTTTGTCCATTGTTTGTCGTTTAATGGACTCTAACCCCCGAGCAAACAATCTCTTTCTGTTAAATAAGCTAATTATAATTGATAGTTTTATTTTTCCTCCACTCTATTAGCTTCAACTTGACTCCTTATCCATTCATAGGTTGGTTTTATACCATCAACTAAGTCCCATTTTGGTTGCCAGCCAGTCTTATAGATTTTATTGTTGCTAAAGTTCCTTGATTTGACTCCGACTGGTCCCTCAATATGCTTGATTTTTAAGTCTTTGCCGGCTACTTGCATAATTATTTTAGCCAATTCGTCCACAGTGTAATACTTTGGATAGCCGATATTGGTTGGGCCAGATAAATCTGAATCTATCAATCGCCTTATGCCATCAATTAAATCATCAATATAAGTGTAACTTCTGATAGCTGTTCCATCGCCCCACACCTCAATCTCATCTTCGGCTTGAGCAACTTTGCGGCACAAAGCCGCCGGCGCTTTTTCCCTGCCTCCTTGCCAAGTCCCCATTGGCCCATAAGTATTTTGAAAACGGGCTATTTTAGCGTCAATTCCAAACTTTCGAGCGTAAGCCATTAACACCCTTTCTGAATAAAGTTTTTCCCAGCCGTATTCATTATCAGGGTGAGCAGGATAAGCTTCATCTTCAGTTAGTTCCTTATCACCCTTTTTCATATCAGGATAAACACATACAGAAGAAGAATAAAAGTATTTTTTGATACCAGCTTTTGCTGTCGCCTCTACCATATTAACATTAATAAGAACATTATCATGCATAATTTCTGATTCAAAAGAATGTATCCACCCCATCCCCCCCATATTGGCGGCGAGATTATATACTTCATCTACTCCGTCAACTGCTTTAACACAATTATCGTATTCTCTAAGATCAAGTATCAAAAATTCATCAAAATCGTCCTTCCAATTAGAAAATTCTGGATATTTAATGTCAACCCCTC
>Ga0210051_1005173_pt1 | contig 12552 bp, 10 predicted proteins | sample CryGey092014_all_FD_185464 | JGI IMG/M metagenome (GOLD analysis project Ga0210051, IMG submission 185464) | Groundwater microbial communities from aquifer - Crystal Geyser CG23_combo_of_CG06-09_8/20/14_all (SPAdes) (version 2) | ecosystem: Environmental > Aquatic > Deep subsurface > Groundwater...
GCCACTAGCCGCGCCGCCGCTTCGGCCTCAACGGAACAGCAGCCGTTAGTGTTTTTTCCGTCCGCCCAAAAACGCATAAAAACACCTGCTATATCATAGCCCTGTTTTTTTCTCGCTTCGCGAGATCTGGCGTAGCCAGATAATAACGCTGCCGCGACCGAAGAGTCCACCCCACCCGACATTGCGACAAAAACTCGTTTTTCAAATCCGCCGGCTTGCCCCGTTAAATCCCGAAGGGATTTTTTCGGGGACATCGCTACAACTACTTTTTGTCTCTTGTCTTTTTCCATGTCTTTCATACTAATACAAAAATTTTCAAGTGTAAATTAAAAAGGGTCTCATTATTTTAACGAGACCCTTCAATAAATTCAATGCGTAGATTTCCACTTTTCGTCCACTACCTTTGCTATCTTTAAGAAATGTTTTGCGTACGCCCTAAAACAATTTAAACTTAGACACCATCCTATATTCGCATTTTTAAGCCCGCCGTGTCTTGAATTATAGGGACAAAACTCCCCATCCCACCAACAACCGTTAATGACTTTAATTCCGACTTTTTTCGCACCCTCTCTTTTCTTAATCACCTTGGCTGTTTGTTCCTTCATCTTTCCCTCCTATGGGTTTAAGTTTTGACTTTTCAAAACTTCTTCTTTGGTGATAACCTCCTTAACTTTGCCCGCTGAGTCAAATTGCTTTATAGACCAATCGAAGGACACCTGGCCGTATGCCAAACGAGCAAAAGTCAAAACATCGTCCTTCCTGGTAAACCAACAAGTTCCCCCAAAGAATAGATTTAAACTTGAAAAACTCGTCTCTATCCCCCAATTGCCGCGAGGATTATAAGAAATAATTCCGATATTCAATAAGACGCAAAAACACTGATTTTTTCGATCATTCGGGCTTGCGGCCAGTAACCCCACGAAATATTGCCAATCAACAAATACTTCGCTATTTTCCAAGTGAATTAAATCCTGCCCGTAACTCTCGAATCTCTTGATTACCTCCTGCCTTGCACACTCAAGGCATTTTGTGCCGGGTTTGGGAAACTTGAAATCACATCCTCCGAACGAAAAAGAAATCTCTTCCGCCTCCCCTACTTCATTCTTTTTACAAGAAAAACATTTATCCTCCATTTTTCCTCCTCCTAATTTGAATTTTGAATAATATTAAGAACTTGTTTAATTTTAGCTTATATCTTTATCGCCGATTTGTCAATTTTTAAAGTTTGTGCTATAAAAACAATAAAGCTAATTCCTAACTCCTATGATTAACTACAACGAACTCAAACCAGGCACAATTTTTATCTTAGACGGCGAGCCCTACGAAGTGCTGGAATTTAATTTTCTGCGCATGCAGCAACGCAAACCCGTGGCCCAGACCAAGATTAAAAACCTGATTTCCGGCAAGGTTTTAAACCGCAATTTCCAGTCAACCGAAAGCTTCCAAGAGGCCGAGATTGATTATCGGAAAGTAAAATTTCTTTACGCCCATCGGGACAAATCAGTTTTTTGCGAATTAAATAATCCGTCGGACCGCTTTGAATTATCCGATGAAATTATCGGCGATAAAGCCAAATTTCTAAAACCAAACTCGGAAATAGAAATAGCGAAATTTAACAATCGCGTAATTAACATCAACCTACCTATCAAAATGCAATTTAAGGTTATTGAAGCGCCGCCGTCTATCAAGGGCAACACGGCCCAGGGCGGTAATAAAGCCGTTAAAATTGAAACCGGCGCCATGATTGCTGCGCCGCTATTCATCCAAGAAGGCGACGTAATTGAAGTTAATACCCAAAGCGGCGAATATACCGGCCGAGTTTAAAGAGATTTTAAAAACCTCCGCCTTGGGCGGAGGTTTTTTATTTTCACCCTGTTCACTTGTTCACTATTGTATCTCCACCGACTCACCCGGACCCAAATCATGTCCCGTTTTATCCGTTTCATCACCAACATTATTATCTTTTGCCTGCTTGGGCAAAACATCAATTGGTTGGCTGGCCTTTTTTTCAGTCGGCCTGTCCGCCTTGGCTTGACCGGAAACAGGCACGCCCGCATCGCCTTGCGAAGCATGGCGGGCGGGCCCCACCACTTCATTAAGCACGCTCCGCAACCCGGCTAAATCCGGCTCCCGGCGCTGTTTTTTAGCCGACGAAAAACTGAGCCGCTCCTTATTAAACGCCTGACTTAAAGAAATAGTCGGCCCGGTATCACGCACCACCGGCGCGCCCATAGAACGAGCCGGGCCGGGCAAAGAGACCTTAGCGCCCCTGGAACGCACCACCGCTAAACAATCCTTACAATAAACCGGCCGCACGCCGTCGGGCTGAAAATTAAGTTCCACTTTTCTGCCGCACTCCCAACACTTATCAACAAAGATTGGCCCGCGCGAAGCGGGCTTGAACGACTTAGCGGCGCTGGCTGGCTTGGGACGAGGGCTATCTGATTTTTGAGCCGGTCGGCCGGCAAAATCCGCGCGGCCCTCTTCTTCAACTATCTCTTCGTCCAGCATCCCGCTCCAGCGCATAATTTTTTCTTCCACCTCCTGGCGCGATCGGCCATAACGCTCGCGGGAAACCTTAATAATTTTTTCTCGACTGCTTTTTTCCAATCTCGGTAGCGGCGGTAAGGTCACGGCGGAAAACGGCCGAGAAGAAAAGCCGTCAATCATCAGCTTCAAATAAATCTGGGCAAAACCCAAACCAACTAAATCGTTCACTTCGAATTCCGGCGAAAACTCGTTCTCCAAGAAATCGGCATCGGCCGCCCCCACGCGAAAAACAATCATTGTGCCCACGTTCCCGAAAACCGCGTCCCGCACCTCCTCGGCCACTTGAGAGATATACTGATGAGCCAGAATAAGGTTTAAACGATACTTTCTGGCTTCCGATAAAATATTGGCGAATGATTCGGTGGAAAAGTTCTGGAATTCGTCAATGTATAAATAAAAATTGCGCCGCTCGCTCTCCGGAATACTCACTCGCGACATCGCCGCCAGCTGAATTTTGGTGATGAGCATCGCCCCCATCAAGGCCGAGGCGTCTTCCCCGATTTTGCCCTTAGACAGATTCATTATCAAGATTTTACTCTCATCCATCACTTGCCGCATATCAATAGAGGACTTGGTCTGACCGACAATATTGCGAATTAAAGGATTGGTTAAAAACTGGCCGACTTTGTTTTGAATAGGCGCAATGGCCTCTACCTCAAAATTGCCGCGGTATTTGGAAAATTCATCCACCCAAAAACTCCTGACTACCGGATCTTTCACTTTGTCCACCACCTTCTGCCGATATTCTTTATCCACCAGCATCCGCATGATGCCGAGCAACGTTGAACCCGGATATTCAAGCAACGCCATAATGGCGTTGCGCAACACATATTCCAGGCGCGGCCCCCAGGTTTCCGCCCAGATTTTTTTGAACACTCCCACCAAACCCGACGCCACCAAGTGCCGGTGTTCGGCGTCAACTTTTTCCATAGCGTTGAAAGCAATGGGAAAATCCAAATCGGCCGGATTAAAGTAGATGACATCATTGATGCGGCTGGACGGTACAAAATCCAGCATCTTTTCGGCAAACTCGCCGTGCGGGTCAACGATGCCCACGCCCCGACCGGCCTGAATATCCTGAATAGCCATATTTTCTTCTAAGGTAGTTTTGCCGGTGCCGGTTTTACCGATAATGTAAATATGCCGCTGCCGGTCAGCCGGCTTTACGCCAAACTGCCGCTTCTGATTGCGAAAATCCGTCTCCGCAAAGACAATAATCTTTTCATCATTATTCTCCATACCAGGTAGTAGAAATTCGGCTATATCCATAAATCCAAATGGATTCTATTAAGAATGCCGAGCTCTATGGTTTTATTAAATTTTGCCAGCCAGCAATAATTTGGCTAAACTACCGAATTTTCACTACCTGGCATAAAATAAATTTTCATTTCTTCCTCACTGCCCAATCACAACATCGGCAAATCCACCGGCGGGCCGCCTTTTTTAACATCAATATAGGGCGTGGCCGGGGCCTTAACGCCAATGGTCGGAAAGTGATAAAGCGAAGCCAGCTCTTCAATATTCAAAATATAGCCGTCTTCCCAAAGTGACCGGCTGCGCATCCAGCGCATCAACACCCGCTTTTTATAAAACTTGCGCTGCTCGGTGAAAAGATAATAAGCGCGGGCAGTAATAGTTTTACGTACCGGTTTTAAGCTATTCATATTTAAATGAGCAAACTGGTTAATAATGCCCATCACCGCCGCCACATTCCCCATGCTCATCATCTCTTTTTTGAACAAGTAGCCCCATTGCACTTTGCACCCAAAGCCCTTTTTCCCCGCCTTCTCTTCAATGCCGGCGACGATATCGCGTTCAGCCGGCGATAGCATCATTAGCAAGGCCCTATCTTTTTTTTCCTCTTCAGCCACCCCCGCATAAGGTCCGGGCTGATTGGTAAAAATCTCGTGAAGCACGTTAGAGATTGACTCAAACCAAGTCCTGATGTCAAATTTAATCAGCCCCTCGGCCTTGGGTTTGGGCTGGCGGCCAAATAATTTATCGGCCAGCGCCCGGGCTTTTTCCCGCCATTTATCCTCTATTGGCCGAAGAAGTATTTGAATCCAAATCTGCTCGCCCTGCCTTAGCTTGCTCATCACTTCCATCAATCCCGCCAGCGGGTCCAAAAATGGCTGGTCGGTTTTAGTCAAATCAATTAAGAGAGGGTAGGTGCGAAGCGGATAATAATCCTCTCGGTCCAGCTCCAACTTGCAGCCCCACATATCCCAATTTTTATTTGGCAAATTAAGCGGCACGTTGAAAACATAATCCGGGACTTCTCGAATCTCGGCGTGGGAATATTGAGAATAAACCTGCGCTTCAACCATGTCCCGATACTTGCGCAACCCTCTTATGTAAAAGTGAATCTCACCGTTGATACCGACAATCTCACAAGAGAAATAATCCTGCTTCATGCCCAAAAAATATTTCTGGTACTTAGTGCTCACAGTACCAAAAGCCCCCCACAGGCCGGCAAAAATTTGCTCCATCGCCTTGGGGGTTGATTCAATATCGCGCGGGGGCTTGATTTCCAAGATTACCCAATCCAGTTTGCCCCACCAAACCCGCTGGATATAATACATCCAGCTTTCAAAAAAAATAACGCATAGACAAACCGGCGACCAAATCCAACTCGCGTTTAGAAGCAAACTTAAATATTTTGAATATAAGTCAAGAACCTCCAACATATCCGATTATTAAAAAACCAAGTTAATCGCTTAAGGTTTAGTTGAGTACATTTTACCAAACTTCTTAGGCCCTGACCAGATAACGGCCAGTGTTGTCGCGCTCAAATAATTTGCGGTTCTGCAAGTTAATCAAGATAGTATTTTCTTTAACCAAGCGTTTAGCCAAAACCTTCTTGGCAATTTCTTCCTTGGTCAGCGGACCTTCCTGTTTCAGAACTTGAGAGATAATTTCCGACACCGTGCCCGGCTGATAGCCCCATTCGCTCAACGCGTAGAGTCCCCGGCCCACCAACACAAAACGCTTGTCTTTAATAAGTTCATTGTGGACGGTCTGCACGTAAGCCCGACGGCCCGACGGCAAAATCCGGTTAATCAAATCCGTCACTTCCGAAAAGTGCAGCGGCCGATTCTCGTTTTTCAAAACAATATAGGCCTTATCTTTCACGCCTCGCGGACTAATCTCAAACCAATGAATTAAGCCGTAGTGGCCTTTATGGTCTTGCTTAATGTGCTTGGCCGCATCAACATAAGAATAAATGGCCTTATCCGACAAATCGGGCAAAATGTTTTTAGCCGCCTCAACTAATTTTTCGGCCGGCAAGACCGACTTTTTGACGTTTAAATGTTTTATCAAGGACTCCACTGCTTTCTTGGCGGTCTTAACCGAGTTTTTATTGCTGGTCCAGACCGGATAAAAATATTCGTTTTCCGGCACTTTGGCAAAATCATCGCCCAAGGTCAAAATTAAATAAAAAGCAGAGCGGCAGCGATCCAGAGCCGCCACATCTTGAGATTTTTTTAAACGTTCAATTTCCTTGGCCGGAAAACATACATAGGTCAAATCATCATAAAGCTTATCCTCGCGTTTTAAATCGCCATGCTCGGACAAATGGTTTCTGACCGCTTCAAAAACTGGCTCAAAGCGATTCAGCACCTTGGCGTCGCGCAGAGCGCTTAAACCATTGCTCTCAATTTGACGCACCCGCTCTCGGGTAATGCCATGGTCTTGACCAATGGCCTCCAGAGTATGACGTCGGCCGTCATGCAAACCAAAACGCCGCCTAACCACTTCTCGGGTACGGTTATTAGAAATAGCCCCTAGGGCATTTTCAATTAAATTGATTGGATTTGACATTATTATTTAGCCCACTCCCTGGCTAATTTTTAGTACCTCTAATATAGCACACCGGTTTTAATATGTCAATCCGAGTAAAATCCCTAGCGAGTCAAACGCTGAGCGATTCTTTTTTGCCGCCAGGCCTCCCAAGTTACCAAAATGGAGCTGGCCACAAAAATTGATGAGTAAGTGCCAAAAAACACGCCCAGCATTAAAAGTAGCGCAAAATATTTAATGCTGGCTCCGCCAAAGATGTAAATTGCCAGCAGAGCCAAGAACACGGTCAGGGAGGTGTTGATGGAGCGCGTTATGGTTTGATTGATGCTAACGTTGACCGTTTCTTCAAAGCTCTTCCCCGCTCCCTTGCGCAGATTTTCCCGAATTCGGTCAAAGACAACAATAGTATCGTGCACTGAAAAACCTAAAATTGTGAGCAAGCCCGTCACAAACAGCAAGTCAATTTCCACGCCCAAGTAATGGCCTAGCACCGAAAAAATGCCGGTCGGAATAAAAACATCATGAAACAAAGCAATGATGGCGGCCACGCCATATTTCCATGACGCCACGGGCCGGGAGACCTTGCGAAAAGCGAAAGCGATATAAATAACGATTAAAAACAGCACGGTGATAATCGCCAAATACGCCCGGCTCTTTAATTCTTCACCCACCACCGGACCGACAGAATCAAACTTTTTTTCTTCCGAATCCCCCATCAACTTTAACGATTGCAAAACCTGCTGATGAGCATTTTCATCCAAATCTTTCATGCGAATTATTAAGCTTTTTTCGCCAATCGGCTGTACCGCCGCATCGCCCAGATTCAAACCGACTAAATTAACCTTGACCGCCTGAACATCCGGGGCAATTCGCGCAAACTCTATTTCAATCAACGAACCGCCCTTAAAATCAATGCCAAAATGCAAACCCCAAAAAGCTATGCTAAAAATCCCTGCCCCGATTAGCAGGGCGGAAAAAGTATAGAATATTTTTCTTTTACCGACGATATTCAACATATAGACGCGATCCCAATCTACGAATGACATTCGAATGCAACGAATAGATTCATTCGGATAATTCGGATGAGAATTCGGGTTATTCGGATCGCTGTTTTTTAATACCAAACAGCCATAATCTCTTTTCCATTTTTTCACTCACGAACAGTTTCAAAAAGTTGCGCGTGACGAATATCGCCGAGAACATACTGACAATTATGCCAATTGCCAGCGTCAGCGCGAAGCCCTTAATGATGCTCGTGCCCAACCAAAATAGAACCAAACACGTGATCAACGAGGAAGCGTTGGAGTCGCGAATAGAAGTCCAGGCGCGCTTAAAGCCCTCATCAATCGCTCCGCCCAGCGACTTGCCCCAACGCAACTCTTCTTTCAAGCGTTCAAATATCAAAATATTAGCATCCACCGCCATGCCCACCGACAAAATAAAACCAGCAATGCCCGCCAAAGTTAGAATAACCGGGATTAATTTAAAGATCATCAGCACGACGCCAGAATAAATAATTAGCGCCAAGACCGCCAACAGGCCCGGTAAACGGTACCAACCAATCATAAACAGCGCCACCGCTAAAATGCCGATTAGTCCGGCAAATAAACTTTTCTCTAAAGATTGCTGGCCTAGAGAAGCGCCGACAGTTTGCTGATTGATGAGCCTTACGGGAACTGGCAAAGAGCCAGAGTTCAAATATCTAACCTGCTCCTTGGCTTCATTGACAGTAAAGCTTCCGGTGATTTGAGCTTTCCCGCCGGAAATTCTTTCCTGAACGGTTGGCGCGTTTTTAAGAACGCCGTCTAAATATATAGCGATCCTTTTCCCCACGTTTCTGCCAGTTACTTCCTCAAAGAATTTAGCGCCTTCATCATTAAATTCTATCCCGATTTGAGGCATATTGGTATTGGAATCGAACTCCAAAGTCGCTTTTTTCAAATATCTTCCGTCCAGCCCAATTGAAGCAAAATACGGGTCTTCTTTAAAATTTAACTGTTCCTCGGGCGACAAGCTTTTAAACCTATTAATTATGCTTTCCGTTTCTTGGGCTGTTTTTTCTTCTTTAAATTCCAAAAATGGCGTCTCCCCGATTCTTTTAATAGCTTGGCTGACATCTTTTATGCCAGCTAATTCCACGATTAGCCGATAGTGGCTTCCCACGGTATCCACCTGCACCAAGGGCTCGGCCACGCCAAACATGTTGACCCGCTGCTCAATGATATAACGGAGCCCTTCCATTGACTCGGTATATTGGCCTTTATCGATCTTACTCAAATCCGCTTCGTAAATTAAGTGAGTGCCGCCCTGCAAGTCCAAACCCAGACGGAAAGGCAACTTAAAAAACTGCGGAATATTGGGTATGGTTTTAAAAACCGCTGATTTATTTTTCTGGGCATTCAACCAATCCGCCGGCTTATTCCAGGCCGTCGGATAGCAGACAAAACCGGCAAAAATTGCCAACAAAAAAATCGCCACCACGCTCCAAGCGGTCTGCGACATTCTCTGTTTAGTAAATAAAGCGTTAAAAAAGCGCGCCAGCATATTTATCTTGAGCCGGTCAAAAGATTTTTGTTATTCCATATTAACCAAAAAAAATGGTTTTGTCAATTTTTAAACTCGGAGCTTGGTGAATAATGTATTTATTCTTCGAGCGGAGCCCCGCTTTGGCGGGGCGCAGTCGAGAAGTTATACCTGAAAAGAGTTCTCGACTCGCCCTTCGACAAGCTCAGGACTCGCTCGAACAATAAGATTTTATATTATTCACCAAACTCTACCTCCTCTTCGCTTTTGCCTTGCAAAATTTCATCCACCATTCTTATCTCATTCAAAATACCATCTATCAAATCATAAATTTTGCATTCCTCATAGGTTGCCCAAACAAACTCCGTGGCGTCCTCATCCAGCATAACTTCCCCGCTTTTATATGGCGCATAAAAACTTAGAGTTATTACCGGTATGCCATCTGGCCTGATAAAAGCCAAGTCCAGCAAATATTTTATGGCGCCGACCTCTAAATTAACTTCTTCTTGAATTTCCCGCCGCAGCGAAGTTTCTATGGCAAAATACCAAGTGCCGTCCTGCGTAGTCGGCGCTGTTTTAGTATAATCGTCGGTCTCCAGGCCGCCGCCCGGCACCGTCCACTTATTCGGAAAAACCTTTTTGGTCGGACTGCGCTTGGTAATCAAATACTTGCCATCTCTATGAATTATGGCGGTGGAAACAATGCGGTGTAATTCTTGGTTCATTAGCGTAAATTTTGAAATATTAAAATATATTTCCCGCCAGAATTATTCAAGGGAAATAATCTGTATTCCTTTTTCTTTAATTTGTTCTTCTGGCCAAAACAACTTGTCTATTCTGAATTTTTCAACAGATGTCACTTTTTTTTAATTTTTCTCCCCGTATACTCTTTTGTTTCGGGGCTCCATTCTTCAAACATGAGCGTATCCCCTTCATTGATTTCAAAATCATTAAGACGAAGCTCGTATTTTTTCTTTCCGGAAACTACCGCTTCAAAATATTCCGGCCAAATTTTTTTCTTGATTATCGCCATATTATTTTCCACAACACTTTTATTTTCCGCAACAATGTTTATATTTTTTCGGAGTCCCGTCTTCTTTCTTCGCTCCGCATAGACACGGGTCGTTGCGGCCGACTTTGTGAGCGCCGGTCGGTTTTTTAGCGCCGCCCGAACCGCCAAAAGACAGCTTCTGCGGCTTGTCCTCCGGGGTACTAGCGAAGGGAGAAGCCAATTCCACTTTATAAATTGAATTAACAAAACTTGACTGAATGGCGCCAAGCAGCCGCCGAAATAATTGATGTCCTTCGCTTTTGTATTCCACTAGCGGGTCTTTTTGGCCAAAAGCGCGCAAGCGCACGCTGTCGCGCAAGTGCTCCATGTCAGCCAGGTGGTCCATCCAGAACATATCAATTGTGCGCAGATACAAATATTTCTCCACTTGCCGCATTTGCGCTTCGCCGATTTTTTTCTCTTTGGCCTCGTAGGCCTCCTTAGCCAAGTCAGCCGCATATTTAATTAATTCCTCACGATTTTGACAACTTTCTATTTTTTGTCTGGTCTCGCCCGATAACTGAAAAATGGCATTAAGCGACTCGCTAACTTCTTTCAAATTCCAGGCATCGTGATAGGTCTCAGCCGTATGGAATTCAACTAGCCGCGTTGTCTCTTCCACAATCACCTGTTGGACGCGCTGGGCTAAATCAGTCATCTCCAAGACCTCCCGCCGCTTGCGATAAATCGTCTCGCGCTGCTTATTCATTACGTCGTCGTATTCTAAAACGTGTTTTCTGGTGTCAAAATTGAAACCTTCTATTTTGGCCTGAGCGCTCTCAATGGCACGAGAAATTACTTTATTTTCTATCGGCTGATCCTCCGGCACTTTCAAAAATTCCATCATATTCTTGATTTTGTCCGGCGCAAAAATACGCATCAAATCGTCCTCCAATGAAACAAAAAACATAGAAGAGCCCGGGTCGCCCTGACGTCCGGCGCGACCACGCAACTGATTATCAATGCGCCGCGCTTCGTGGCGTTCCGTCCCGATAATGCGCAAGCCCCCGGCGGCTTTAACTTTTTCGTAGTCACTTCCGCTTTCTCCGGCGCGAGACAATGCGGCTTCGGAAACCGCTTGTTGAGCGCCCGCACCCCCCAATTTTATATCAACGCCGCGGCCAGCCATATTAGTAGCAATGGTCACGGCCCCTGGCTCTCCCGCCGCCGCAATAATTTGCGCTTCGCGTTCGTGGTTCTTGGCATTTAAAAGTTCGTGCGGCACACCTTCGGCCTTGAGCATTGCACCCAGCAACTCGTTTTTTTCAATAGAAATTGTGCCCACCAGCACCGGCTGGCCTTTGGCATGACATTGTTTGATTTCCTCAATCACTGCTTTAAACTTGCCCCGCTCATTGCGATAAATGCGGTCGGGCAAATCTTGCCGAATCATGGGCTTGTTAGTCGGCACCTGCACCACTTCCAGTTTATACACTTTGCTAAACTCCTCGGCCGAAGTGAAAGCCGTGCCGGTCATGCCGGCTAGTTTTTTATACAACCGAAAATAATTTTGAAAAGTGATAGAAGCCCAGGTGCGCGACTCTTTTTGCACTTGAACACCCTCTTTGGCTTCCAGCGCCTGGTGTAGCCCTTCGCTGTAACGCCGACCGGGCATTAAACGACCCGTAAACTCGTCCACAATCAGCACCTCGCCGTTTTTAACCACATAATCCTTATCCAGCTTAAATAAAACTTGCGCCCGCAAGGCCTGCTCCAGATGATGCACATAGCGCACGCCGCCCTCGGTGTAGATATTACCCAAGCCCAATAATTTTTCTGCCCTGTCTATGCCCTCTTCAGTTAAAGAAACTGTCCGCATTTTTTCGTCAATATTATAGTCGCCCTGCTCTGGGTCCGTTGAAGAGTCATTTTCTTTCAATTGTTTAACTAACCGCGCCAACGTTTCGTAAAGCTGAGCTGATTCCTCATCCGGTACGGAAATTATCAACGGCGTACGCGCCTCGTCAATCAAAATGCTATCCACTTCGTCAACAATGGCGAAGTGGTGCCCGCTAGGCCGCTGCACCATTTGCGATAAGTCCTCCGCCATATTGTCGCGCAAATAATCAAAACCAAACTCCGAGTTTATGCCGTAAGTGATATCGGCGGCATACGCTTCACCTCTCCGCACTTCGCGCAAATTGGCCATTTCCACCGTTACTTCGTCTTTATCAATAATTTTGGGTTCGTACAAATACGATTTTTCGTGCTGCAGACAACCCACGCTCATACCCAGCAAATGGAAAATCGCGCCCATCCAATTGGCATCGCGCTTAGCCAAATAATCATTGACCGTGACCACATGCACCCCCTGGCCTTCCAATGCGTTCAAATATATCGCCAGCGTAGAAGTTAAGGTTTTGCCTTCGCCCGTTTTCATCTCGGCAATCTGTCCTTTATGCAACACCATGCCGCCGATTAACTGCACGTCAAAAAGCCGCTGACCGAGCGCTCTTTTAGCTGCCTCGCGCACCAGAGCAAAGGCCTCAGGCAATAAATCGTCCAGTGTTTCACCCTTAGTTAGCCGTTCTTTTAATTCCTGCGTCTTAGCTTTTATTTTTTCATCAGAAAAAACCGCCAGCTCTGCCTCAAGCTGGTTAATTTGTTCAACAATCGGCCAATACTTA
>Ga0210051_1005181_pt1 | contig 12540 bp, 13 predicted proteins | sample CryGey092014_all_FD_185464 | JGI IMG/M metagenome (GOLD analysis project Ga0210051, IMG submission 185464) | Groundwater microbial communities from aquifer - Crystal Geyser CG23_combo_of_CG06-09_8/20/14_all (SPAdes) (version 2) | ecosystem: Environmental > Aquatic > Deep subsurface > Groundwater...
TAAGGAGTTGTAGTAAATATAAAGAGCCTGATCAATTTTATCGGTGCTTGTTTCAGCCAAATTAAGATTTAGATTAGCTTCCTTGATTGCCGTAATTTTACTCATTGTTTCATTAGTAACCCGAGCTGCTTGTTCGTCTATCCAATCACCAGCCCGAGCAATGCTAAAGGAAAAAATGGGAACGGCCATCACTAGTGAATTCTTTTTCGTATGACCCAATAGAAAATTTCTTGTCCGGTGAAAGCATTTCCAATCTGTAAATTACGAGTTCCTTAATATCTTCAGAAATTTCTTCTTCTAGTCTTTTTAATTCCTTTTCTTTTGGTTCTTCTACCATTAAATTAATTTTAGTTCATCTAATTTTTCAAGGATTTTTTCGCTCCTGGATGTATTATTTCTTACCTCTAAATAGGCGACTTCCCAAGTAATAGGTTGCTTAATAACTTCTCCTCTTTCACTCTTTTCTTCCAACATCAGAATAACCTCTTTACGAGTATTCAAAGGTAAATTTGCGTAAGCCCTTAAAAACCTCTCCCTCCGATTATTTTTTGTTTCATTAGCCATAATTAAAAACCATTTCTCTAATTTTATTTTACACTAAACCGAAAACAAAGAAAGTCACGCCCCACTATTTACTATTTCATAAAAATTGCCTAGCGCTGGGCTTTTTGTTTGGCTTTAGCTAAAAGCTGGTTAAAAATAAGAACTAACTTGATCTTATGAAGTTACCGACCATTTTTAAGAGGATATTTCTTGAATCTCAACATAGTTAATTGTGCTTTTTTTTATATCCTTCTTCAAAGCATCTTTAACTTCGCCTTTTGCAGAAAAGTATATCACCTGCCATTCTAACTCAGAGATTTTTTTCAGCATTTCAATCTGTCTCTGTAATCTATCAGGATCAGCTTTTATGAACGGATCATCCATAATGAAGAATCCTTTTTCCCCTTTCAAGAGCTTTTCTCCAAGCGAAAGCCGGATAGAAAGATATAATTGATCATAAGCGCCGCCAGATAGTTTTTCCGCCCCTAATATTACCTCATTTTTACGTCTAACTTCAATTTTCTTTGTTTCCTGATTAAGCATTACTTCTTTATAAAGCCCCCCTGTTATTTCCTTAAAATACTCCGAAACAGAACTATCTTCACCAAAAAGCTCAGAGATCTTTTCTTCCTCTTCTGCCTCTATCTGTTCAAAAATTTTCATGACTTCTAAAATGTTTTCTTTATTGTTTTCATTTTCGCTTATAAACTCTTGTAATCTCTCCTTGATTGCATCTAAATCCACAGATGTTTTGCAATATAAGTAATCTCCTTCTAATCGTAGAATTTCATTCGCTTTTCTCTCTATTTCTCTTAACTTTTCATGGAAATTATACAGTTTCTCCTTTATTCTTTGTTTTTCTTCTTCAAGCGACTCTTTTCTATCAGCTAATTCCGAAACGGTTTTTTTATTATATTCTATCTCCTTAGCTTTGTCCTTATATTCTTCGAGGTCTTTAATTTCTCCGTTCCAGTACTCAATTTTCTCCTCTAATGTTTCCTTTTTTGATCTAAAATGACTCTCTAATATACTTTTTTGTTCCATTTTTGATTTCTCATGCTTCTGTTTTAATTCAAGCTTTTTATCGTATTCTTGAAGAGTTTCCACACCTGATTTTCTTCTTATCTCCTCTATTTTACTTTCAGCATCCTCAATTTTCTTTTCGACCCCTGGAATTCTTTCTTCTTTAAGTCCTCTAATTTCTTCTTTCAAGAGACTTACCTCTTTTTCAATATCTCTTACTTCACTTTCCTTTTTAGGATATTCTTCATCAAATTTCCAAATGTTTGAGAGGATCCGTTCAATACTTTCTGCGTCTAATTCAAATTTCGAGGTAACTAATTTGATTCTTTCAAACGCTCCTGCAAGCCACGCCTTGCCTCTTATGAATTGAAACTTAAATACCCCGGAGATTACGGCTGAAATTGAAAATAATATAGCTAATACATAGAACATCAATGATGGTCTGAGAATAATTCCAAGTAAAGATATGCCAAGTAATATCGCAGAGATTATTGTTATAGAAGTAAAAAATTTATTTTTTGTTTCTTGAAGTATTAACTCTTCGCTTTTCTTCTCATAGTTCTTTACATCTGGTTTAATTTCTTCGTCTAATTTTTTCTTTCTCTCTTTGAGTATTCGGAACTCTCTCTCCTTTCCGTACAGTTCTTCACCCTTTTTCTCAATCTGGTTTTCCTTTTTATTAAGTTCGGAAATTAACTTCTCTTTATCTTCTTTAAAAGTTTTAATATCTCTTTCATAATCTCTCCATGATTGTTTATCTTCCTCGCTATAGCTTTTAAAAGCGTCAATTTCTTTGAGGTCACTTTTTAAGGTTTCTAAAGCCATTATCCCTTTTTCATATTTCTCTCTATTTTGGGCATCATTAAATCTATTAAGCTCTTGTTGAATTTCGTCTATCTCCTCTGTAATCTTCTGACTGTTTTGGTCTAACTCATCAAATTTTTCTTCTTTAATTTCCTCGTGTAACTTCTTTATGTTCTCAATTAAAACTTTTGTACTCTCTACCCTAGATTTTATCTTTTCAGGACCTGCGTTAGAAATAGAACCACTACTGTCTGGTCTGGTTAGTTTTCCCAATTCTTGAAGTTTTTTCTTTATATCAGAAATTTCTTTGGTTCTTAGACCGGTAAGGCGGTCTGTTATATTTCCATAAAAACTGCTCTCTTGTAAAATTGAAAGGTCACTATCCCTAATGATGAATATGTTTCGAAATTCGTGAGCATTAAGATCTGTAATTCTTGACAGATCGCCTTTTTCTGGAAATTTTACCTCCTTATCTCCTTTTTGTAGAATTAGATAACCTCCTGGCTCCTCCTCTACTCTATCAATTTTGTCAAAAACTTTTCTCTCTCTCTTAAAAAGCATTTTTACTAGCGCATCTATAGTAAGTGTTTTGCCGACTTCTTGTTTACCGAAAAATAAATTGAAATTACTCAATGAAATTCGATCTGTATTTAACAAAGGGCCGTACCGTATTATTGAAAATTCTTTTACTCTCATAATTTTACCTCTGTTATCGCTTTAATTGCTACATCACGCATTTGCCTCTTTTTTTCTTTTTCGTAATCAGTTTGCGCAAGTTTATTCATAAAGTTTTTAAACAGGCTATCGTCTAATATTGTCTGTATATCTTTAACTTCGCAATGCTCTTCAATACATTTCCCCGTAGTAATTTCTTTTATCCGTTTTATGAGTTCCGTTTCGCTCATCCCAATGATTTTACCGTTAATAAATCCTTTGATTGTTAGAATAATACTTGCCTCTGGACGAAGATTACTAATTCGCTTTTCTATAATCTCCAGGGGGTCTTTGTCTTGAATAGGATCAAATTCTATAGCCACCTCTTCGAAATGCGGAGTATCGAGAAGATATTCCTTGGGTGACTTTCCAACTTGAAAGATATTTACTTTTCTCGGCCCTATTTCTCTTTTAGTTATTGAAATAGGAGACCCTGGGTAAACAAAATATCCCCCATTTTCTAACTTCTGAACATCAAATCTTGAGTGGAAATGACCTGCAAGGACATAATCAATGTTTAAATCTTTAAAATACGAAAGTTTAACCGGCATGTACCTGCCTTCGCCTTCGTCGCCAAAATCTCTCCTCGAAAAGAAAGTATCGAGAAGTTCTCCGTGGTATAGTAAAACATTGGTTTTGTCACCTATTAATACATCCTTTTTGAGAAATCGTATCTTATTGATAAGCTTTGCTCCTTCCATCTGCTCGAAGGGTATCCCGACAATTCTTATATTTTCACGTTCAAAAGGCTTTAAAGGATTATTTAAAACAACGGTGTCTTCACCAAAATACATATCACTTCTGTACGATTCTTTGTCGTGGTTTCCAGGAATTATTAAGACTTTAAAATTATTATTTGAGAAAATCTCACGTACCTGGCCGCGTAAATTTTCAGCATTGACACCGCTATTAAAGAGATCTCCGCTTATCACAAAAATATCAATTTTCTCGCGTTTCCCGATCTCAATTAGTTTTTGTAGGGCTTTCCATCTTTCATCCCCATATTGCTTTATATGTAAATCTGCTGTATGTAAAATTTTTATCATAAAATTCTCATTCTCACTTTTATTCTTATTTTAATTCCTTATTTAATTCTCTATGAGAGTATCTTTATAATGTCATCAAATATCAGTTTGCGCTCAAACTTTTCATCAAGCCAATCTGAGTATTTTATCCTATAAAATTCCCAACCGGCTGCTTCTAATATTCGCTGTCTTCCTTCATCATCTTCGACATAAATTCCGAGCTCTTCCTCAACTTCATTTTGAAAATGAGTAGGCCCATCACACTCAACAGCAATTTTCTCCCCCGTTTTAATATTGGTAATAACAAAATCAATTTTAAATCCGCAACTCTTAACTTGATTTTGAACGCGATATTCTTTTTGAGATAGATTTGAGCTAATGAATTTATAAAATTCTTCTTCAAATTCAGAATCAAAAGGCTTTAACTCTACGGAGAAAAAGTCAATTTTGTCATTATCCTTTATATACTCAAGATATTTCTTAATCCAAATTCCATTCGGAATTTCTTCAATTGGCATACTTACAAAACAGTGAGTTTGTAATCGCGCTCGGGAGAAAGCAACATTGACCCTACCTTTATTTATGCCAGCCATAATGTCTCCTCCTTCGCCTGTAAGGGGGACATATCTATTTTTTTGATCCGGAGAACGAATAACAAACGAATAGATAATAATATCTTTCTCATCGCCCTGAATTCCTTCAATAATCCCAATTTTGTAATTATCAACTTCTTCTTTATATCCTTCTTTTTCAAATAGCTCACGAATACAACGAGCTTGTTCATTAAAAAATGAAAGAATCCCAATGGATTTATCTTGATAACGCTTATCTGATTTTAGTTCGCGGAAAAATTCTAATATATTTTCAGCCTCTGAAACATTTATCCTTTCTGAGATTTCTTTATTCCAATCAACATCAACTGGGTGGGTGACCATTATGTGGTTGGTATTTTTATACGATAAATAATTACTATTTTGAATTATCAATTCTTTACCTTTTGGTTTATAGAAGTATTTATTACTAAAACCGATTAATTCTCTCGGTGAGCGATAATGATTCCTTAATGGTACTTCTTCAAATCCTCTTAATCGAGCTACATCTAAAATTGACTGTACTGCTTCTCCAGTAGCTTTAATTTGACGATCTTCGGGAATTTGATATTTTTTAGCCAATTCATCGAAAGAGCGATTTGATTTAAAGATAATCGTGTTATCTCGCATCTGTTCACTATCTCCTACGAAAAGAGCTTTTTTAGCTCGGTACATTGCCGGAATTCCATAGGCGATATTACATTGAGAAGATTCGTCAAAAATAACGTAATCGAAAATCCCTGGCTCTAAAGGAATGAGTCGACTCGCATCATTAAGTTCCATTATCCAAACTGGAATGAAATCCATAATAGTGAGAAAATTGTTAGGGTCATCTTTAAGTCGATCAAAAGTCTTGTATGCTTTTTTAGATTTAGCAAGGTCCTTGGCAAGTTTTCTAATTATCGCCCTCACCGAAGCTCCTTCTTTATATTTATCTAAGATCTTCTTATTAATAATATTTTGAAGATATTTTGCTATACGTTGCTGTCGAGTCTTTTCTGTCCTCTCAAGAGATAAACTAATACCATTTGAGTTCTCGGTTTTAATCTCATTTAATTGTCTATGGATTTCTGAAGCCCTGAGAATTTTTTCTTTAACTTCATTGAAGTTAGCCTTAGATATAAGTTTTTCTATCCGAAGAAATTCTTTATTAGATAACCCACAACTATTTAATGAATCCTCTAAGTCCTTTTCCATTTCTTCTAGCTCTTGTTGTCGCTCGTAATAAAGACAATAATTCAATAATTCCTCTATTGTTTTAATGGCTTGAGTTCTTGAAATATCTTGTCCTAGTTGCTCATCGATATAATCAAGTAATTCTCTAGGTAAACCAGCACGAACATTCTTTAAGCGCCACCTTTGTAAAGTATTTTTCAAACTACGCAAAATTTTACTATGTCCATCGTAGCCACCTCTATCAATATCAGTAATAATTTCTCGAATAAGTTCTGAGTAGTGATTGTTTTTTAATTCAAGAATAGAAAATAGTTTATCAAACTCAGCCTTCATTTTATTTCTTTCATAGTTTTGAATTTCTTTAACTAACTTTTCTATACCATCCTTTAACTCTATAATTTTTTTCTGCAACTCATCAGAAAATGTTTTTTGAAACCGTATGGGGTTAGAAATCTCAAAATCGTATTCCTTTAAATTCTCTAATTCTTGGTAAAGCTTATAAAATAATCTTTGTGCCTCAATTGATTGATTAAATAATTGTTTTAATTCTGCCTTCTTTTCGGTAATATTTTTAATACTCTGAGTTGTGATTGTGCTTCCCCTCTCCTCTTTATATACAATAAGAGGGTATTTTCTTCTTGGATAAATTTTATAACCTAATTCATCTATGTGAGATTCTAGGGCAGCAAGCTGGGGAGCAATCCCATCTAACCTATCTTTTTCATTTAATTGAATAGAACCAATATCTGGCATATATCCGAATAAATACTTTGTGTCTAATTTTTTCAACATATCTTTTACCACTTTTAAAGCTTGCTCTTTTTGACTTACAAAGAGAACCTTTTCCCCTTTTGCGGTAAGATGACAAAGAAGATTTGCGATAGTTTGGGATTTCCCTGTTCCGGGAGGACCTTGAACAATACTTGCGTTATTATTGATATTTGATAGAACCCTCAATTGATATTCGTCATAAAGAAACGGAAAATACAGCTCTCCTTCTTCTGAGATTTCATCTTTTAAGGAAAGATTCTCATCCTCGATCCAACTAATTAGTGATGTATTTTTAAAATCATCCTCTTCATATTTGGAAAGTTTCTGTAGATCATCTGCTATATAATAATTTGCCCTTGGACTAATACCTACTCGCATTTCATTAAAAACAAAAGAATCCTCTCCAAATTTAACATCCGTTAATTTCAATTGCGCTCTAATCTTATCCCATATTTCATCAAAAATTACCATATTTGTTATTGGTAAAGATAAATCGCCTTTTACCTCGTATCCACCAAATTTTTCTATCAGTTCGTAATAACGGTCTTCACCTAAAATATCTGCGAGAATACCAATGTTTACTTGAACCTCGGTATCAAGTGGTTTAATGAAATATTTTTTAGCGCCCTTTCCAAGTGTTGTTTCAATACTAATTGGAAGAGAAAATAAAGGATAACGGTCAATCTTTGTCGCTGGTTTTTCATCCTCGTTTTCTTCTCCTAAATAATCCAATCTTAATTCAATTTCTTCTTCCTCCAGAGGAATTTCAATTTCGTAATACCCAAAACTAAAGACAATTTGCTTAGTATAAGGATCGTTCCTACCTTTGTTATAAATTTCATCTATCTTTTTAGCTAGGGACTGCTCTTCGTTATATTGTTTTTGAGTTTCCTTTGTTATTGTTTTTGGATCAAGAGAATAAAAAGTTTCTAAATTTATCAGTTTTCCGGTATTATCGTCTATATTGCTTTCCAGTAGTTCTGTAAGATTAAAAGAATGCTCGGGTAACTTAATTGCGAGCTTACTTTGGAGTATAAAAGAGCGCTGGCGAGTCAGCTTTATATATCCAAGACAATACTTTATGAAATTTAATAATGAAACTTGCTCCATAATCTTACTTCTTAGTGTTTTTAGTTTTACTTAAAAACTCCTCCAAGTCTTTTTGGGATATTCTCCACTGACCAATTTTGGAGGCTTTAAGCCGGTCGGATTCAATGTAACGATTGACTGTTCGGGTACTAACCCGTAAGATTTTAGCTACTTCTTCAATTGTCAGAAGTTTGTCTATCATTTCTTTAATCTAATTTAATTTTTCTTCCTTGTCAAAAGTTTCTATTTTTGTCCGAACCGAAATTTAAAAAAGCAAAACCGATGAGATTTCGTCTGAAAAAATAACAACAGGAATGTTGACCCTGCTTTTGGTTTTATGTTTATCTTCTGGGACGGTTACTAAAAAATTTCCATTTTTAGATATTGAATGCCAAATTTTTTTGCTTTTTCTTGATTTGACATCCAAATATCGACTTGGAGGCCGTATTTTTCGTGCATGCGGTCTTCTACCACAAAAATCTTTTCTCCAAACTTATCCGGAAAACGAACTACCGTTCCGACTGGTAAAAAATTTGCTGCCACTATTCCATCACGGACCGGGGTGCCAAGGCCGGTCAGATAAGGATCCCCATCGGTTTGATCCTTTGTACTAGAATAGGCAGTGACCGTTACATACATTGTCTTTTTTGGAGTTTTGGTAGTAAAATACTCTCTCAAATAGGCATCGAGGTCAATTGGTTGTGATTCTACTATATATACTGGTCGCTGAATAACTTCTTGTTTTGTTAAACCTCTAAATTGGAAAAAAATTTGGACTGATTCAAGGATTAAAAGAATAGCCAGTAAAATAACAATCGAAATTAAAAAGTTTCTAACTAATTTATTGTTAAATTCAGTAGTTGGCAATTTTCGCTTCCCTTTCTTACTCCTTTTAGAGAGGTTTTTTTGACTCTCCTTCTTTTCCATAGCTTATTTTCTTTTTGGCAAGGAATTGTAAAAAATATTTGGCATTGGGATCGTCAGAATTGATAATATGAACGCCTTTGGTGGCTTTGAAAAGTTTAGCTTTAGTTTCCCTATATTTCTCGAAAGTGCCGTGGGCTTCAATGTATTCTGGCGCCAAATTGGCAGGCTTTGTACTATCGTTTTGAATAACCTTAACCTATTTTTTGTAAGTTTACTTTTCTCTTTTTAAAAAATCAGTTAGTTTTTTTAGTGAACCTTTCAGTTCTTCTCTGAGCTTCTCTATTTTTTTAATTCCTTGCTCTAATTTTTCTTTAGTCTCCTTTTTCATTTCTTTAGCCTTTTGCATTTCTTTAAGTTCTTTAAGTTTTTTTTCAGTCTCTTCCAATAATGTTTCCAGATTTTTAAGAGACTTTTTGGGATCAGTGTTTAAGGCCATGATTTTTTATTAAAAATTAAAATAACCTTCTAATATTCGACCTAGAGTTTGCTAAGGAAATTGTCGAGAAAAAATACCAACCTCCCAAAAGATAAAACAAAAAGGTATTCAAATTGCTCAAAAATAAAATGCCCATTCGCTGGGCAATTTTAATTTTTAAGGAGTTTTAAAGAGATTCTTTTAAAGATTTACCCACTCATCATTAGTTTTTCCTGTTTTTTTAATTATGTGTTTAACATATGGTATGCCAAGTTCTTCTGTTGGGTGCATATGGATAATTACTAATTCTTCTTTTCCATCTGCTATTTTGGAATAGACTCAATAAGGCCCGTCTTTATTTTTTTCTTTCCATCCATTCTTTTTTATTTTCTTAATGGCATCCAATGGTTTTATGGGGGTAAGTTTTATTTTCCCTACAGGTTTTTTAGACATTTAACCTTTCTTCTTTTAATATTTCCGGATAAGAGAGAATTTGTCGTAGTTGTCTTTCCCAATACCTTCTTTTTTCTTCTGCTTTTAGAAAATTTCTAAACTTTTTCCAATGTTCTTTTGGTGCCCGTTTATTAAGCAAATCATCATCCATATTAAATTTAATTACTGTTCTTAAATAACCTATACTTGCTCCTTTGATTCTTTCCATCGCTTCGAAAAGAGTCTTTCCTTCTTGAAGGAGGTCAAACTCATCACAAATTCCAATCCAATGATTCGGCTCTTCAGGATAAACAAATAAAGTAAATTTACCTTGTTTTTTTGTATTTCTCATATCTATCTTTAGTATAACATAATCCTTTTACCACAAGATGTGGAAAACTTCAAGAAAAGAAATGTAGTGAACTTCTTTCTCCCTTAAATCTTTTTAAATAAAGTGTTTCTGATTAAACCGATTCCTAATCGATATAAAATTATTATTCCGAATAAAGCAATAATTAGTTCTGTTCCTCGAATAATCATGGTGAAGGCGGTGGCTGCCGAAAGACCTAATCCTAAAGAATTGAAAGCAAAGGTTTGAATTGCCTCATGGCTTCCTAAGGCAGTAGGAATGGGAATCATTGCTGCTAAATAAGTAAAACCAAGAATAGATAAAGCAGGTAAAGCTGAAATTTCTTTCCCTAAAAAGAGAATTAGAAGCCAGGTTCTTAAATACATTGTTGCTGCTCTCAAAAAAGAAAGGCCGAATCCTCTCCACATCAATTTCTTTTTTGGCTTAAAAAAATTGAAAATTTCTTTTTCAACTTCTAAAATTGAATTAGCCTGGTTTAATCTGGCTAATCCCAGAGTTCTAAGAATAGCTCTGGCCATACTTTCTCTTTTAAAAGTTTTTAAATAAAAATAACCAATCCCTCCGGCAAAAAATAAAAAGGCTCCACCAAAAATTATTAACAATTTTAGTGGTGGCAGACCAATTATTAAAAGAAAAAATAAAACTCCAAAAAAAATGACCACCAAATTGACAGTCCATTCTAAAATTCTATCAATAAATACTGAAGCCATTCCTTTTGACCAGGGTATGGCTTTTTGTTCTTTCAAAACATAACCTCTAAAAAATTCCCCAGCCAAAAGCAAAATTGGAGCCAAGAACATTAGTGAAAAACCAGCTAGATAGGGATTAAGAAGATTTCTAAAAGAAATTTTGACATTCTCTCCTCTTAAAATCTCTTTCCATTTCCAGTTGCCAATTAACATTATTAATAAAGTTAACCCTAAAATTGCCAATCCATGCCAACCAGTGAAAACTAAAAAGGCATTTTTAATTTCCTGCCAGCCAACTGTCTTACCAATCCAGATAAATAATCCTATCCCAACCAAAAGAGAAACCAAAAAAAGCAAAAATTTCTTCATGATTTTTTAATTGTATCAAAACCCCGCCCCCTTTTAAAGGGGCGGGGCAAAATCTTTAAAACTAGAATTTCAAATAGTTTACTTCCCAATAATTTTAATTTCGGGCATCGGATAATGCTTTATATTGTCGGTAATGAGAATGAGATTATAGGAAATAGCCACCGCTGCAATAAGAACATCTGAAACAGAAAGGATTTTTCCTTTCTTCCGGTAATTCCTCCGATATTCGCCAGCAAGAGTAGCCATTTCTTACATGGGTCATATTACTTTCGAACTTTTCTTAACCCTCTCTCATCTTCTCTTCTTAATTTCCTTACCCATCTATATGTTCCTTTTTTTAATAATTCAGGGTGGTCTTTATCTTTCCAGGTTCCAGCCGCTTCTTCTATTGCTTTTAATAATTTTATTCTTTTTAACTCTCTCTCCGTTGCCTCAACAACAAATTTACTTCTCTTTCTTTTCCCCACTAATCTATCTATTGTCTTTAAAAGTTCTTCGGGAAAAACAAGGTGAGTTTTAGTTTTGTTTGCCATAATTTTAATTAACTAATTTAGTTCCACATTTAAGTTAACATATTAAGTAACTTTGTCAAGAGCCATTTAATTTAAGCCAAAAACAAAATCCGCCCAAAATCAAGCGGATTTTGTCCCTCACAAGGAAAAGGAATTCTAGTCTTAAGGTAAAGTTATACTATCGCAGGTTTCTACATTCTTTGAAGAATTATAGGTCCAATCAGGTTTAGTGACACCATCGACACAGAATTTGAATGTTCCTCCACCTTTGACATATTTGGTTTCAAAGGCTACTTTTCCATCAGCATCAGTGGTTCCAGAAACAGTATCTTCATAAGCCTCACTCCAGGTTCCATCAACCGTGGCATCAGCTACCCCGCTAGTTCCATCAGTAATAGTAACTACTGCTTTGGCTTTACACCAAGTATTAGAACCCCGACCAATGCACTCCCCTGACATAGCAATATCTCCAACATACATCACATTGCTTGGAGCTTCATAAGTAAAGGTAGTTTTGGCTTGAGTAGCTGCATTTCCAGCTACATCTTTGGCATCTACTTCTAAAGTATTTGAACCTTCAACAATTCCGGTTTCAGTATAAGAGCAAGGAACTTCAGTGGTTCCGGCAGTACAATGGGTAGCTGAGTTAAAAACAGTAGAAGTAGTACCATTGATGGTTACGGCAATAGTAGCTTCATTCACATCAACATTATCTTTAACTACAAAACTAACTTCTTGAGAATTGGTGCGGCTTCCATCAGCTGGTTTTTCAATGCTAATGGTTGGAGCAGTAGTATCTGGTCCAGCTGTCCAGCCAAGGGCAGCATAGGCATCAACTAATCCCCAGCCATAAGTATCATCCCTTCCGGTTTCTCCTAAATCTTCAGCAGTTTCTTGAAGAGCAGCTCTTACTTCGTCAGGGGTGGTTGCATTTCCATTGGCAATAACTAAAGCAGCAACACCAGAAACATGGGGAGTAGCCATTGAGGTTCCCTGGAAGAAATAATAGGCAAAATCACAGACAAAGATAGAGTTCCTGAAAGTCTGTTGCAAAACTCCATCAGCATAGCCATCATTATTCTGGTCTAAGT
>Ga0210051_1005184_pt1 | contig 12539 bp, 12 predicted proteins | sample CryGey092014_all_FD_185464 | JGI IMG/M metagenome (GOLD analysis project Ga0210051, IMG submission 185464) | Groundwater microbial communities from aquifer - Crystal Geyser CG23_combo_of_CG06-09_8/20/14_all (SPAdes) (version 2) | ecosystem: Environmental > Aquatic > Deep subsurface > Groundwater...
AACTACCAAAAGCTCAATGAGGGTAAAACCCTCATTTCGCCTCACATTCTTCGAGTGTTCGTGTTCAATGAGGGTAAACCCGCCTAAGTTTTTCTTTGAAAAATTTGGGAGGGTAAAACCCTTTTTAGCAAAGATTTTCATTTTAATTTTTAATTATTTTTATTTAGATAATCGACCTTCTGATTTTAACTCTTTTTTTTATTATATAACATAACTAAATCAAAGCAAGTCAATTTAGTTATCCACAAGGCTAAAAACAACCCCCCACCACTTTTCGTGAAAAGTGGTGGGGCTAAAAAATCTGTTTCTTTTCTAAACTATGGGCAGACGTAATCAGTTCCCGGACAGGTTGTAGAAGGATTGGTAGCAGTATCTTTCGCCACTCCCGTGCTATCTACACAGTAATAATTAACCGCGCCATCTTTCTTACTAACCAAAGTAGTATAAGCGCAGTATTTCAGAGCAGGCGTAGCAGGTGTTTCAACTGTCAGAACTGTTCCTCCTGTCTGGACTTTAATATCATCGCAGAGAGGCTTCATATCGACCTGGGTGCAGGCAACATTATCATAATCTCCGTCTGAAGAATAAATCATTTCAGCCGTGGCTCGAATCTGGCTCATCTCAGCAATAATCCTGGCATCCTTGGCCTTATTTCTCGCTCCGCCCAGGGAAACCAAAACAATTGAGGCTAAAATCCCGATAATAGCAATGACCACCAAAAGCTCAATGAGGGTAAAACCCTTTTTAGCAAAGATTTTCATTTTAATATTATTTATTAATTTCATTAAATTTTTAGAATTGTTCGACCTTTCCCCGTAGTGAAATTTCGACTTGTTTCACAATAATAGGTTTTCTTTTCAGAAAAATCTGGTCGAAATTCTACTACAGGGTTTAATCCATTTCAACTTCTATTATAACATAATATATCTTATCTGGGTCAAGCAGTCATCTGTGGAAAACTTCAAAACATTCCTATGCGGTAAATAGGCAGTAAAATAGAAAGGACTAATCCAGCCACAATTACTCCTAAACCAATAATTAAAATTGGTTCCAAAAGACTGATAAAGCTATCTAAGGTTCGCTCAACATCATTTTGGTAAAAATTAACTACGTTCATTAAAGCTGAATCTAATTGACCGGTCCTTTCTCCCACTACCGTCATCTGGATAAATAGAGGAGGGAGAAATTCTGGATATCTTAAAAAAATTAAACTCATTGGCTCCCCCTTTTTTACCCCGTCTAGGGTCTTTAAGATAATAGTTTTGTAGGTATCATTCCCAACGATTTCTCCGGTAATTTCAAGGGCCCGAACAATGGGAAGACCGCTGGAAATTAAAGTGGAAAGATTTTCTGCCAGGCGAGAAAGATAAATTTTTTTAAAAAATTCACCAAGTAGGGGCAATTTTAGAAATAATTTATCAACAATTTTTTTTCCTTCTTTAGTTCTTAAAAATTTAAAGGCAAAAATTCCCAACCCTAAAAAGAATAAAATAAAAACCCACCACCATCTTCTCAAAAAGTTTGAAAACGCTATTACCATCCTGGTAAGCTGGGGAAGTTCTTGGCCAGTTTCTCCTAAAACCTGAGATAATTGGGGAATAACAAAAACAACCATCAGGATTAGAATAATTAAAAAAACAAAAAAAACAAAAAGAGGATAAATCATTGCCGAAATTACTTTTGAGTAAAAATTATATTCTTTCTCTGAATGGTCGGCTAAATAGCCTAAAACTTCAGAAAGCTTACCGGAGGCTTCACCAGATTTGACTATATTTGTATAAAAGGGAGAAAAAATTTTGGGCTCGGTGGCCAGGGAGGCAGAAAGAGGAGTTCCACCTTCTACTTTTTCGGCTATTTTAAGAATTTTTTCTTTGAAATTCTGGTTTTTAGTTTGCTCAGCCAAAGTCTGAAGAGCTTCTACCACCGGAACATTAGATTTAAACATAATGGCTAACTGGCGGGAGAATACTACCACATCTTTATTGGAAATTCTTTGAAAGATTTCTATTTTTTTAGCATAAAAGGAAACTTTAGTTACCTCAAGAAAGGTAACATATAACCCATATTTTTGCAAAAGCAGAAGGGCTGCTTCTCTTGAAGAAGCCTCAATAACGCCTGTCTGAATCTGGCCTTCTTGAGTTCTCGCCTGATAGTTAAATTTCATAATTGTTACCTTACTAGCTTTCTTAACTCAGCGGGATTCAAAGAGTAAATGAGGGCATTCTTTAAAGAAATTTCCTTGACCCTAACCAGATTGGATAGGGCCCTATTGAGGCTAATCATCCCCAACTCGGATGAAGTTTCAATAACAAGATCCAATTCGTGAATTTTATTTTCCCGAATTAAATTAGCTACGGCCGAGTTAGAAATCATTACTTCACAAGCCGGCATTAACCCTCCTCTAATTCTCGGAACCAGTCTTTGAGAAACCACCCCTAAAAGAGAGCCTGAAAGCTGGGCTCTAACCTGGATTTGCTGGTCTGGGGGAAAAGAATCAACGATTCGATGAATAGTCTGACTGGCTGAATTTGTATGCAAGGTTGCAAAAACTAAGTGGCCGGTCTCAGCAGCTGTAATGGCAGTGGCCATAGTTTCGGGGTCCCTCATCTCCCCGACCATAATTACATTAGGGTCCTGGCGAAAAGTAGACTTTAGAGCCCGGGCAAAAGATAAAGTATCCTGATAAACCTCCCTCTGGTCAATAATACATTTGTCATCTTCAAAAATATATTCTATTGGGTCTTCAATAGTGATAATATGGTCGGCTTTGGTGTGATTTATCTCGTCAATTAAGGCAGCTAAAGTAGTAGATTTCCCATGAGAAGAAGGCCCGGTAATTAAAACAAACCCCTGGTTTGGTTTGGTAAACTCGTGTAAAATTGGCGGAAGATTTAACTCCTCAATGGATTGAATTTTTGCCGGAATTAAACGAAGGGCAGAAGATATATTTCCTTTTTGGAAAAAAATATTAACTCTAAACCTATCCTTGTCTTCAAAGTTATAGGAGAAATCAATTTCTTTTTGCTGAAGAAACCTCTGCCGTTGGTCTTCATGCATTAACTCAAAAGCAAGTCCTTGAGCATCCTCTGGCAAAATTTTTTTCATTTTTACCAAAGGAACAAGTCGGCCGGTGATTCTCAAAGTCGGGAGATGGCCAACTGAAATATGCAAATCAGATGCTTGCTGTTGGATAGTTAAAACCAATAAATCTCTAAGTTGGGAAGTGTAGTTTGCCATATTCTTTATTTTTCCTCAGCTACCCTCAAGATTTCTTCAATGGTGGTAACGCCGTCTAATACTTTCAGTATTCCATCTTGCTTCATAGTAATCATTCCTTGGCGGGAAGCTTCCTGAATAATTTTTTGTTCTTCCGGCGTTTTTAAAATTATCGCTGATAACTCATCAGTCATTGATAGTATTTCAAAAACTCCGATTCGGCCGGCAAAACCTCTAAAATTGCATTTTTTACATCCCTGAGCCTCATAAATCAAGAACGGAGAAGGAATTTTAACCTTCTTTTTAATAATTTGAGGCAAAGATTCAATCTCTCTTAAGATTAAATCTTTAACTTCTTTTGGGGGCCTTACCTTTTTTTTACAGTAGGGACACAATTTAGCTACCAATCTTTGGGCTATAGCTACACTTAGAGCAGGGGGAATCAAAAAAGGTTTCACTTTCATATCAATAAGTCTTGGAATTACTCCTGCAGCATTGTTGGTATGCAGGGTAGATAAAACAATGTGACCGGTTAAAGCAGCATGGATAGCTAAAGCTGCTGTCTCTTCATCTCGAATTTCTCCGACCATAATAATATCCGGGTCTTGCCTGACCACCTGCCTAAGACCCTGGCTAAAATCGTAACCAATTTCAGGTCTTATCTGAGATTGGTTAACTCCTCCAATAAAATATTCAATAGGATCCTCAAGGGTAACAATGTTCACTCCTTCTTTATTTAAAATATTTAAAATCGCATACAGAGTAGTGGTTTTTCCGCAGCCGGTGGGGCCGGTAGCTAGGATTAAGCCATAAGGTTTTTTAATAGCTGCCTTAATCACTTCAAAATTCTTCCTCTCTAATCCCAATTCCTCAAAGGATTTTAAGCCCTCGGTAGGATCAAGAACTCTTATTGCTACCTTTTCTCCCAAAGCAGTCGGAAAAGTGGAAACTCGAAAATCAATATCTTTGCCGTCAATTATTGTTGAAAATCGGCCATCTTGAGGAATCCTGGTTTCATCAATTTTTAAATTGGATAAAATTTTAATTCTGGCTACAATTGCCGGATGAACTCTTAAAGGCAGAAAAATAGAAGAATGCAAAATCCCATCAAATCTAAATCGGACTCTTGATTTTTCTTTAGTCGGCTCAACGTGGACATCAGAAGCTTCTCCCTCAACCGCATGCCTTAGAATAACTGCTACCACTTTGATAATCGGAGCCTCCTCGGCTAATCTCTCAAATTCAGCCGCCTTCATTGGTCTTACCCCTGTCTTTTCTTCTTTTAATTCAGTTTCTAATTCCTCGAGGGCGCGGCTTACTTCTCTTCTTAAAGTTCTATATTGTTTTAAAAGATTATTAAAAGAAGTTAAGGTAATTAAAAAAACTTGATAAGAAAACTTTCCCTGCCGGGCTAAAAATTTCAGGGCCTCCTGGGCTTTTAAATCTTCGGGGGAAACCATTCCAACCTCCAAAAGATTATCTCTCTTTGCCAATGGAGCCATCTTGTAATATCTGGCCGACTCTTCGGGAATGAGTTCTAGAATTTTTAAGGGAATTTCCGACGCTACTACTTCTTTTAAAGGTATTTTTAAATTCTCACTTTTTAAACCAAACAAAAAACTTTCAGAAACAACCCCTTTTTCTAAAATTACCTCCTCGTCTTTTTTCCCGGAATTCTTAATTTCAAATTCCAAAGAGGCGGCTTTTTCTTTTTCTAAAATTCCTTTTTTGACCAATTGTTGCACCAAAGTTGGCATATAATAAAATCAATACGGAATAAATGGATTTTCCCTGCCTATCTGCTCTTCAAAAGGATTAATTTCTTCAAAAGGTTGAAGCTCTTTTAAAATAGGGCTTTTCAATACTCCAAAATTTATTTCTATTTTCGGAGGTTCTGAAATTATTGGAACCAAAACAGATTTTGGCTTAACCAAAAAACCCCGCCAAACTACAATAAAAATTAAAATAATTACTGCGAGCAAAACGAAAATCAGACGTTTTTGCTTTTTTCTTTGTTGAAGAAATGTAATAGCCATGGATCATTTAATCATTTAAGCATTTAAGCATTTAAGCATCCTGAAATTAAATTTGTTTAAATGTTAATATGTTTAAATGTTTATATGATTTCTAATAGGAGCGGACTTTTATTTTTAAATCAAAAGAAAAAGAACTTTCTTTTTCTTCGGGAGCGGAAAAAGAGATGTTTTCTATCTCAATAAGTCTGGCTGATTTTTCTAAAGTCGAAAGAAAATTTTTAAAAGAGGAGTAAGAACCAGAAGCTCCAAGATTAAGATTAATTTCTTTAATTTCTGGATTTTCTTCAGAAACAGTTACGGAAAAGACACCTATATCTTCTAAAATCAGACCATTTTGAGAACTGGCTTTCTGTAAAAAATTAAACAGAGAAGGCAAAGAAGGGTCGGAAGGAAGAGCAGAATCGATTTTAGAAAGTTCTAACTGATATTTTTCCAGCTCCCTGGAGGCTTCCTGGAGATTTGAAAAATGTTTTTCTTTAGATTGAAGTTCGGCATTTCTCTTCCCAATTTCAAGCCGGAGGGCTCTTAAGTCCTGGCACCTCGGGAAGACCAAGAAAGCCCCTATTATCAGGATACTAAGGAGTAAAATGGCAATGGCGCTTGATTTTGACATAGAGAAGTCTAGTAATTCCTAATTTTATTTAAACATCTCGGGGTCAAAAGAAAGTTCAATAATAAATTCAATTTCCCCCTCTTTCCCGATTGAAACCTTTGTTAAACTAACATCTTTGATAAATTCTCCCTTTTTAAAAATCAAAAGTTGCTGGCCCAGGGCTTCAAAATTTTCGGTCTGGCCAGAAAGGGAAACCTGAGATTTTCCAACATCCAAATCCAGATTAGAAAAGAAAACTTTAGGATAGGAGAGATCTTCAAGACGAGTAAAAAAATCTCTGCTCAGCCGATGGGAAGTAAGTAAAGAAGCAACTGCCTCAATTTTTTCCTGGTATCCAAAAATTTTTTTCTTTAGGGCTTTTGCTTCAGATGTTTCTTTTTGGAATATAATGTTTTCTATATTCTGAAGAGTCCTGGCTGATTTTTTTTGAAAATAACCCAAGACAAAGTAACCCAAGACAAAAATAATAAGTAAAATTAAGGACAAATAGAATAAAATATTAACCGCTGGTAATTTAGCTTCAGTTTTTTTGGGAATAATTTCTATTGCCATATTTATTATTCTAAGCCCCTGAGGGCCATTCCAACCGCTATCGCATAAGAAGGCCCTATTTCTTTTAAAGTTTGAGATAGGACCGGGGGATAAAAAATTTCAGCAAAAGGGTCAGCTATCTCCACAGTTTTTTTGAGTCGGTCGGAAGAATACTCTTTCAGTCCGGGAAGTAGGGCCGAGCCCCCGGCTAAAATAACTTTTTCTATTTCTTTTCCTTCAGCTTGATAAAAGTTCTGGGAGATTTTTCCTATCTCAGAGAGCATTAAATCAATAAGGGGAGATAGAATTCTCCCAATCTGCATCTCCGAAAATCCAATACCATGTCTTCTTTTTAACTCTTCTGCTTTATTATAACTAATATTCAGAGATTTGGATAGGAGGCGAGTTAATTCGTTTCCAGAAATATCAAAGCTATAAGTTATCTTCAAGACTCCTTTTTCAATAATACTTATGGTAGTACTCTGGGCCCCGATATCTACCAAAGCAATTATACCTTTTTTATCTTTAATTAAAGACCTCGCCAGGCCAAACACCTCTGCTTCCAAAGCCAGAAGTCGAATCTGAGAAAGTCGAGCAATTTCCTGATATTGATTAATAACTTCGTGAGGAACAGCTACTAAAAGGATTTTAAGCTCGGCTTTTTTTTGATTAGAAGCCTCACCCTCAATTATTGTCCAATCTAAAGCTACCTCTGATAAAGGAAGGGGGATATGCTGACGGGCTTTAAATTGGACAGCTGAAGGTATTTCCTCTTGAGTCATCGGAGGTAACTCAAGAAAGGTAAAAAAAGTTGAAAAATCGGGGATGGAAAAAACAGCATCTCTATTTTCAATCTTAGCTTCCTTAAAAATAACTCCGATAGCTTTAGCAATGTCTTGGTTGGAAAGTAAAAGCGTGCTTTTTTCAAAAGTCCTAAATGGCTTTTCGTAAAACATTGGAGCACCAATTTCTCCGTAATTTTCAAGTTTTATCCTCGCTCTCAGGCCTGATAATTCAACAATTTTAATAGAGGTTGTTCCAATATCTATCCCTAAAAATTTTTTAGTGGCCTTTTTAAAGGGTATCCAGAACATTAAATATATTATATCATTTTAAAAAAGAAGGTCTATGTGGAAAAAGCTCGACATAAAAAACTTTGCTTTATCTGTTCTTTTCCCTCGGTTTTGTTTGGGTTGTCAGAAAGAAGGAAACTATCTTTGTGAAGATTGTCTTTCTATTATTGAAATTTCTGAACATCAATATTGTCTCTGTGAAAAACCTCAAAGAATCTGGCAGGGAGGAAAATGTCAAAAATGTCGCTCCCGAAAACTCAACGGCCTTTATTTCGCTGCCCCCTACCAAAATAGTTTAGTCCAAAACTTAATAAAGGTTTTTAAATATAAGCCTTTTATAAAAGAGCTCTCAAAACCTTTAGCTTCTTTAATAATAAACCATTTTCAACTGCTAGACAATCCTCCTGCTTTTTTTGAATTTCTTCTCCTGTCTATTCCTTTAGAGAAAAGGAAGTTAAGACAGAGGGGATTTAATCAGGCAACTGAGATAGCAAAGGAGCTTAGCTCCTTTTTGAAAATTCCCCTGATTTCAGATTGTTTAATAAAAATAAAAGAAACTTTGCCCCAGGTTGAACTTACGGCAACGGCGAGAGAAGAAAATATCAAAGGAGTATTTTTGGTAAAAAATATTGAGAAAATAAGGGGAAGAAAAATTCTTTTGGTTGATGACATTTATACAACCGGTTCAACTATGGAGGAGGGGGCCCGAGTTTTAAAAATAGCCGGAGCTAAAGAAGTTTGGGGAGTGGCAGTCGCCAGAGGATAGCTTAAACAAAGTCTTGACCTTGCGCTTAACTTGTGCTCAATTGTGCTTAACTTAGTTAAGCACAAGCCCTTATCTTGACCTAAGGTAAATTATGGGGAGTTAAATTAAGTAAAAAACAGAGACATTGCCTCTGTTTTTTAATGCGGAGGGGGTGGGATTCGAACCCACGAGGGCCTTTCAGCCCTAGCGGTTTTCAGGACCGCTTGGGACAACCGCTCCCTACCCCTCCAATGAAATACTGAGCTATAAGTTAACCAAATAGGTTTTGAAAAAGTGTTCAATGGCCAAAACGGTCTCTTTTTTCAATTTTGAAGGGCTCTGAGCGACCCAAACTGCAAAGTTGTAAAGTTCTTGATTATCAACTCTTAGCCACTTTTTATTCTTATGAAGAAAAACAAATAAAGTGGTCATGGCAATTCTTTTATTGCCATTCTGAAAAGGATGATTTTTAACCATTAAGTAGAAAAGAATTGCTGCTTTTTCAGTTATTCCTCTATAGGTAGGTTTTCTTTCGAAGGTCTGAAAGGGAACAGCAAGACAGCTCTCTAAAATGTTAAGAAAACGGGTAGAGAAATCCGGAATTGGCTCGTTATAGGTCATTAATGCCCGTGCTAAGCGAAAGGCAATATACTCAACTTCAGCAATGGACAATGATTTAATCATGTTGTCCCGAGCAATTTTAATGTTTCTCCGTATTCTTTAACCGTTTTCTTAATTGCTCTATCGATTTCTAGTTTTTGTTTTTTGGTCAATTCTTTTTCCAAAAGAACGCCTAAATACCCTTTATCAATAATAAAATCACCGCCGGCTTTTTTAGCTTTAATTTTACCTTTTTTGATTCTTTTATACACAGCTATCCGGCTAATACCTAAAATATTCGCCAGTTCAGTTGTTGATAAAAATCTTTTGCTTTTCATAAAGCTAAGTTAACCTCCTGTTATTAGGTTAACTTAAATTAGATGTTTATTTATAAATGCCCTGCCTGACCCGGATTTTAAATATTTTTCAAATTCAAATGCTTTGTATTTATTGTTAATCGTAAAATAAAAATCTAATTTTATTGGTAAACGATTTACCGTTGCTGGTATGCGTCCTTTTTGACGTCTTTCCAGTCTATTCTTTAAGTCATCTGTACAACCAATATAGTAGCCATTTTTACATTTTAAACTATAGATATAATACATACGACTCTAGACGAAGCTCGCCTTCGTCCGCCAGTGACGGACTTCGGCGAGGCGAAGGCGGAGAGGGTGGGATTCGAACCCACGAAGGGATATTACTCCCTTACCTCATTAGCAGTGAGGGGCACTAGACCACTATGCGACCTCTCCTTTTATATATTAACTCAATTTTTATATCTTTTCAAATGTTTTGGATTGTGAGAACCGAAGATTTTAAAATATCGCTGGATGTCTTCGATACTATCAAAACGTACATCTCGCTGTTGAGCAAACCTGGGATTTAATCCATTATCTTTTAGAATATTAAACACTGACTGACGAAGTGGTTCAGAATAACTTGTGAAGCAGAGTTTTTTATAACTATAAAATTTAACATTTACTTTGTAACGATGAGTAAAAACACAGCCATCTGTATCAACAAGACCACGCACGCAAGCAACTCTATATTGTTTGTTTCTCTTTATCCAATCGGGTATGTCTACCTGTTGTTTGATTTTATTACCTTTCTTCAGCCCAAGTTTTTCAATGCAGAAGTGAACCAACTCGCTTCGGGAAACAACTAAATCAACCGACCGATCTTCTTTATCGTAATAAATACCAATTGGGACATCAAATAATCTTTTTATTAAATTAGAAACGAATTTAATATATTCCTTTTCATCTTCAGAATGAAAAGTGATTGTCACTTGATATTGAGTAATGCCTCCATCACCCAACATAATTCCTACAAATTCGGCAAGATCTTCAGATCTTCTTGGTTTTTTAATGGGCAAAGGAGCACTAATAATTGGGTGGTATTTATATTTCCCTTCGCGTTCCCACCATTCATACCATTTCTTTTTTCGGTATTCAGGGTCACCACCAATTCTTCCGTATTTTTTATATACAACAAGTCCACCAACTTTAGCGCCTTTATTAACATACCAAAAAGGGTCTTTTATCTCTATATTTTTCGGTATTTTCCTTTTAGTTTTTCTTGAAAGTATTTTAACCGCTTTTAGCGATATAGAAAATTTTTCTCGCTTCCAATCAGTTAAAGTTCTATCACTAATTTTTAATAACTGCGCTAATTCTATATATGATAAATTAAGTGCTTTCTTCATCTTTAAGAGGAACTCTCTTTGCTTTCCTCGGGGAAAAATCACCCTTTTAGAAATAAACGATTCTGCCATATCTCCATTATATCATACGCCAGCGAAATAAAAAAACCCTTATGTCTTTCTAAGTCAACTTGATTTTAGGTTAATTTTGTGGTAAATTTAAAATACTTGCCCTCGTAGGCAAAGAGATAAGTCTCTTTTTATACTTCGTGCAAATTTTATAAAAATTTGCCCTCGTAGTTTAATGGACAAAACGGAGGTTTGCGGAACCTCAAATAGAAGTTCGATTCTTCTCGAGGGCACTACGATATGAATCTTTATACTCCAATTGAGGAAATTCCCCGGGTTGGTCTTATTTACCAAAAAAAGTTGAAAAAATTAGGAATTAAAGATGTCCGTGATCTTTTTTTTCATTTTCCTCATCGCTATGAGGATTTTTCAAAGATAATTCCGATTTCCAAAGCCGAAGCCGGTGGCCCTTTTTGTTTCCAAGGAGAAATTTTAGATATAAAAAATATCTACACTTCCAGAAAAAGAATGGTTTTAACCCAGGCAACTATTGGCGACGAAACGGGAAAACTAAAAGTAATTTGGTTTAATCAGCCTTATCTCATCAACACTTTTAAAAAGGGGGATTATGTTTGTTTGGCAGGAAAAATAGCGAAAAAAGGAAGCGCAAAATATTTATCCAGCCCGGCATACGAAAAAATATCTCCAACATCCGACATCCAACATCCAACATCTAACCTTACCCATACCGGAAGATTAATTCCGGTTTATCCGGGAACAGAAGGATTATCCTCAAGGTGGTTAAGATTTATCGTCAAACCTCTTTTGATAAAATTAAAAAACCAAATTTCAGATTCTCTGCCGGAAAAAATCAGAAAAAAATATGAATTCTTACCCCTTAAAATCGCACTTTGGCAAATCCATTTTCCCGATTCTTTGAAGTCAGCAAAAGAAGCAAAAAAAAGATTTGCCTTTGAGGAGTTATTTAATCTTTCACTTTTTGTTTTAAGAGAAAGGCTAAAATTAGCCAGAGAAAAAGCAATTCCCATTCCTTTAAATCTATCCCTTATTAAAGAATTTATTAAAAGTTTACCTTTTAAACTAACCGCTGCTCAAAAGAAATCTGCCTGGCAGATATTAAAAGATTTAGAAAAACCCAGACCAATGAACCGGCTTTTAGAAGGGGATGTTGGCTCTGGAAAAACAGTGGTTGCAGCCCTTTCTGCCTTAAACGTAATTAAGGATGGCTATCAAGTTGCTTTTATGGCACCGACAGAAATTTTAGCCAAACAGCATTATAAAACCCTAAATGGATTTTTAACCAAACAGAATGCTAAAAGATTGGGGGGCAGGGTGAATATTGGATTAATCACCGGCAAAGAAAGTTATTATGACAATAAAAAAATTACCAGAAAAGAACTTTTGAGAAAATTGGAGGGAGGGAAAATTGATATTTTAATTGGTACTCACGCTTTGGTCCAGGAAGGGGTAAAATTTGGAAAACTGGCTTTGGTGATCTTAGATGAACAACATCGTTTCGGCGTAGAGCAAAGAGCCCGCCTCTGTCAACAACCAAAATTTATTCCTCATCTGCTTTCAATGACAGCCACCCCTATCCCCCGCACCCTGTCTTTAACAGTTTTTGGCGACCTTGATTTATCTATTATTGATGAATTGCCCAAGGGTAGAAAAAAAATAATTACAAAAATCGTCCAGCCAAAAGATAAAAAAGAAACCTATAATTTTATCAGAGCCGAAGTTAAAGAGAACCGCCAAGTTTATGTAATCTGTCCTCGGATTGAACCCGTCAAAACCTCTCCAGAAAATTTAGATGGTGAACTTTCACAGCAGGTATTAAGTTGGATGGAGGTAAAAGCGGTAAAAGACGAATATCAGAAACTTTCAAAAGAAATTTTCCCTGACTTAAAAATCGGCATGCTCCACGGCAAAATGAAAACTCAGGAAAAGGAAAAAGTAATGAAAGATTTTAAAGATAAAAAAATTGATATTTTGG
>Ga0210051_1005185_pt1 | contig 12538 bp, 12 predicted proteins | sample CryGey092014_all_FD_185464 | JGI IMG/M metagenome (GOLD analysis project Ga0210051, IMG submission 185464) | Groundwater microbial communities from aquifer - Crystal Geyser CG23_combo_of_CG06-09_8/20/14_all (SPAdes) (version 2) | ecosystem: Environmental > Aquatic > Deep subsurface > Groundwater...
CGCTACTCTTCGGAATTCTCAATGGAAAGCCCGTATTTGGACTGCCCGGAAATCCAGTCTCGACGCAAGTCTCATTTGAAATATTCGTTCGCCCGGCTCTTCTCACAATTATGGGGCGCTTAAATATTTTCAGAAGAACAGAACGTGTTCTTCTCGAAAAAGAATTGAAACGAGCTCCAGGCAGACCTGAATTTTTACGGGTAAAATTGACTTCATCTGATTCCGGAAAATATCATGTATCTCCGACTAAAAAAGAACAAGGCTCTGGAATAACCACTTCAATGCTTCACGCAAACGGATTGCTCTTCGTCGAATCGGAAACTATCTACATTCCAAAAGGCGAATCTGCTCCGTGTTTGATACTGGATGACTGGCTGTCCTCCGAATTCGGAATTAAGAATTCAAACTAAAAAAATATTTTAGCTTTTCAAGCAGATCTTCTCCGTCATTCATTGCACTGCCTGGCACAACCTCAATAGATATTTTTTTATTACCGGCATAGATGATCAATTGCTTGCTTTCATCGACTCGGCTCTGAACCGAATAAGAGATCGAATCGGAATTAGAAGAGAATTTAACTATCTTCATTTCGGTGTTAACCACTTGAATATTATTCTTAATAATTCCAACCGAACGAATAGAGATATCATCTTTTCTATGTTTCACAGAAATATATTGAGACTTCACATCTGGAATTATCATTTGGAGCAGTTCGAGCATGTCAAGTTTGTATAAAATATCCGGAGGAGAATCCAATTCAATGTCAGCGTTTAGAAGAAACGGAAATGTTTTCAATTCCGCATTGCCAAGCGACTCGGACCAATTGCGCTCCAACTTCAGAACCGCATCAGGTTCATAAACTCTACCTCGCTCAACTACTCCGAGCAAAAATCCGTTTGGTTTATATTCATATACAACTTCATCGCCATAGCCCCATCTACTGCTATCAATCTCAGGAAAAATTTTGCCGGCCGCTGAAAGTTCTCTTTTCGGTTTTGGATAGCTAAAAAAAACTATCAAACTTCTTGTCCCTCTTGAAAAGCAAATAGAAGTATCTGAACGAATAATAGCAAGGTTTCCTTTCATTTCAGATAGCGGCTCAATAAATGCAGAAGTAGCAGTATCTGCTGAACCGACAGCAAAAATTATTTGAAATATAAATGCAACAGCAAACATGATAAGTATTCTACACGGAACGGAAAAAATATCAATTAACTATTCTCCAGTGGAACGTGTGAAATATTGAAAAATGAAAATTAGAAAAAGATGTTGCGTATAATTTCATCTTTTGCTATTCTGTCTTCCTGTCCTAAATGTGTAGTCGGGCTTTGCGCCCGTCTCCGCCGTTCATAACGGCATACCCGGCACTGACAACAGTGCAATTTTAACGGGCAGGAGAAAGGATTCACTGTGAATTTTAAAGAAATTTGCGATCGGGAATTAAAAGAATCGGAGGGGCTTAAAAATCTTCTGAAGAAATTAGAAGACGTGAAGGGAAAACGCGTGCTTCTCTTCGGGCATGATGATCCGGACGGAACTTCATCAGCTTCAATCATCAAACGAGTACTTGAAAAGAAAGGAGCATCTTTTGTTCACACTGTTTTCCCAGAAGGCTTCGATGTTTTCCCTTACGAAATCGAAGCTGAATCGAAGTATGGTCCCTTCGACCTCTTCGTTTCGGTTGATAAAGGTTCAAAAGACGGGCTGGACAAAATTGTCGAAATGGGACTCGATACGCTTGCAATCGATCACCATTTTCTTATGGGTGAAATCAAAAAAGCCACTCTCTTTAACTCTTTGCTCACAAAGCGTTCATACTGTTCCGGTTCTTACTTGTGCTTAATCGTTTCCACTTTACTCGGATGCGTCGAGCCGATCGATGAATTCGACGCGTTGATAGGTTTGAAAGCCGACTTTGCAATAGACCCTACGTCAGGAAATTTCGGCGGCGCAGATTTTGTAAAGCCATGGATCGAAGAAATTAAACCTCGATGGGAAAATCTTTTTAAAGAAATTCCGGGCACTGCAACTTTATTCGACACTGCTCAGCGCGAAAAAACAACTCTGCTTTCTCAAATCGCGGAGGTATATTTTGCGGTCACCGGCGGCGCATTCCAATATTTCTATCCTGATGACCCGATACTCGGAAAACTGAATCAGCCTCTGCTCTGCTTTGAAGAGAATCTGAAGCTCAATACAAAAATTGACAAACTTAAAAAAGTAAATTCACTCGAAGATTTTATGAAGCTGATCGACAAAAGAGAAGCATGGCAGAGAGCTTATGATCTTTTCAAACGCAACTGGTCCGATGTAGTGAAGAAGATGGAGACTGCTGTTCCCATTGGCAGAGCTAACGACGCAACAATATATCTCTTCGTTTCAGACAAGCTTCCACTAATCCCGATGGTTGGCGGCATTGCTCTTGCTGAAAAGGTCAAAAAGAACGCAGACGGAGAAGGCATGATCTTCATGATCAATACTGAAATCACAAGTCAGGGAAAACTCGGAACGCATTTTTCTCTTCGAGCCACGAGCGACAAAATTCATGTCGGAAAGATATGTCAGGCTTCAGCCGCGCGATTGAATGAAGTATTCAACAATCCAACAGAAATTTCCGGAGGAGGTCATCCGCGAGCAGGAGAATGCAGAACAAGAAATGCCGGCGTTCCGCACGGAATAGCTCTGTATCATGGAATTTCGTTGCTGCGCGAACTTCTCGAACTTGAAGCGAAACGTTCCTCTTGGACAGACTCAGATAAGAAGCGCGCTGTTGAATTGGGGATTGCATCATGACTTTTGCAGAAACTGATTACGCAGGTTTGATTTCGGAAATAGAGCGCATTGTCGAAGGAAAAAATCCTTTCGAGACTATAGCAATGATTAAAGAGCTGCTCAATATACACAGAAATATTTCTCTTTATCCAGGTCTCGTAGCATTAGTTGGAAAATCATCGAAGCAAGAAGCAACTCATGAAGATCTTCGCATCGGCGATTTTATAACGTGGTCTAAAGATGGGCGCTCATTTGCAGGCGCAATCACAAAGAAAGACGATTCCGGTATTTATCTTGAAACAGTCTGCGAATCATTTGAACAGAAAGACTTCAAATTAACTGAAGGCAAGGTCACAAAAATAAGTCATGATGCTCTGCAGAGAACATGGCCGTCACTTGTTTTTTCTGAAAAAGTAAAGATGAGCAAAACTGTATCTGAAAAAGTTAAACCATCTTTTGTAAAGCGGCAGAGGAGCGGACGATGAAACTCGATTTGATGAAAGAACAGATTATTCTTGTCGACGGTCCTGCTCGTATCGAGCTCGTCTCCGGCGAATGTGAAGCTGTCGGAGCGCTTCTAAAAAGTCATGACCGAATTTTTATTCCGAAGGGCAAAAAAATTCCTATCGAGGGAGTAACTTCTTCACAAATTAATCTCTCCGCAGAAGAAGGTCATGTAGAGACCATACCGTATCGAACAATTCCACGTTCTTGGGATATTCTAGTTGAAAAGATTCTTAAGGAGCGTCCGAAAAGTATTTTTGTAATCGGAGAAATGGACACCGGAAAATCTTTTTTTACTACGTATATGGGCAACAGACTTTTTCGAGCGGGATTGAGCACGGCAATTCTTGATTGTGATACAGGTCAATCGGATATAGGGCCGCCAGGAACTTTCGGACTCTCTTATGTAAAAAAACCTGTTGCATTTTTGCCGCAAGCTCCTGTCGATGCGATGGCTTTCATCGGAGGTCATTCGCCTGGCATGCATTTTACTGTCGCATTATCGGCGTTCGCTAGAATGACCAGAAACGCATTTGAAAATTCCGACGTGCTTCTCATCAACACTTCAGGTTGGGTGCAAAGCGACGGAGGAAGAGCATACAAGATTGCAAAAATGGAGTTATGTCCTCCGGGGCTTGTAGTGCTGCTTCAACGCACCGACGAATTAGAACATTTGGTTAAGCATATTCCTGAAAAAAATGTTTTCAGACTAACCGTATCCAAGTCGGCAACGTTCACATCGCCCGATGTGCGTAAATCTCTCCGAGAAGAAGTTTCGCGCGCTTACATGTCGAAAGCAAAACTTATAGAAATAAGTTCCTTTGCTACAATGGGAGCATATTACGGAACCGGTAAATCTGTTGAAAGGCCGAAAGGAATCGGCAAAGAAGTAGTCCATATTGAAAAGTTATCTGCATGGGAAGGGCATCTTGTCGTGCATAAGAGCGATATCTCAGGTGAAGCAAAAGCAAAAGTAATGGCGGCATTACCAGGAAAAATTTTCTGGGTGCCATGTCATCATGCTGTAGGAGCTTTAGTCGGATTGCTCAATCAAAACGGAGATTGTATGGGGCTTGGTGTAATACAAATGCTAAAATGGGAAAAGCGCATTGCAGAGGTCTGGACGCCGATTCCACATCAATCTCTGAAAAATGTCAGTATTATTCAGTTCGGTTCGATTAGGCTCACGAATGATGGATTTGAAGCAGGATTTCTTCCGCCAGGAACGATTTAAGTTTATATATACACATATTATCTCAAAAAATTAAATAGTTCCATGGTATTGAAATAAATGCTTGTTTGTGATAATCTTTTTTTATGGTTAAAAGTACTGTTTTAGGTCGTCTGACAGATAACATGTGGGACATTGAAAAGGACTTAGTCTTTAAGTATCTTTATGATTCTCATGTCAATCCATTAGATTATGAGGATACGCCAACCTTGGCCGTGCGTATCGCTGATGACCTCGATATCGCAGTACGAAAGGTTGAGGATATATTGAATAGACTTGTCGCCGAGAAACTTGTGGAACACATATCGGCAGCTGGCGATTTTTATCGAATCTCCTCATGCGGCGTAGAGAAAGTCGAACAGATGGTTCGCAAGCTGTGAACCAAAGATTTCTCACTCAAGCAGTGCGGAATCTGAGCGTAGCCAAAAAACTAAAGTCGACCGAAAATGAATGGTGCGTATTTCTTTGCCATCAGTCTGCAGAACTCGCAATGAAGTCGCTTCTTCTATCTCTCGGTCACGATTGGCGTCGTCTCAAGGATCCAAGTCATAGCCTGTCAAAGATATGGTCTGACTTTCTCTTCAGCTCAAAACATTTTGAGCAATCCGACTTGGCGTTGCTTGACGCTGTATACATTGATTCGCGTTATCCTCAATCATTTACGCCGGAGGTGCAATATTCGAAAGTGAATACTGATAATTATGTTGATGCCACCGAAAGAATATTGAAGACTTGCCAACTGCTATTTCAAAAATTAGATGTGGTTAGAAAAGCACTATCTGAATAGCTTTATAAACACAAAATAAAGTGTATCTATTGAATTCGTAATAGCTCTATTCCTGAATCGAGAAGTATTGCAATCCAGCCCTTCTTTGCAGATACAGCATGAATTCTTGAATATGTGTCCGACTTGAAAGCAATATTGCCCTCAAGTTTGATCTCGACATATTCGCCGGGGCCTCGAATGCCTTCCTCTTTCATAACCGTAATTTCATAATTATTTCCGGCAACTCGAGTCGAATCTTTTTTTAGTCGATCCAATTTTCTTCTTCGTCCGGAATATCGAGCCGCTCCATTTTTGAGAAGAAATAAATCATCAGAAAACGACATCAAAATCGAACCGTCGCGATTAACTTCCATTCCATCCGGAGTCTCAGGCAATCCTAAATACCTGCCTACAACTTCAAGCGAGCCTATTTTCTCGTTCAACGGCAAGTAATGAAGATTTTCGAATATGTTTACGCGAATCGAATAATTCGATATTTTTCTTCCATTCTTACCTGAATAAACTATCACTCCTATTTCATCATCATCTTTCTTCGATTGAAAAAATGGAATTAGAACAATCTCTCCGTTCATTTCTCTTCCAATTTCAGAAATAGAATTTCTATTCAAAGCAACTTTTCTATCATTCGGAACACGAAGCAGACTCACTCTAGTCTCGGTTCCGCCGGCAAAGCCGCTCTGCTCAAGCAAAGCCTTCACAAAGCTAGAATCGAATGAATCGGCAACAATCTTCGGAGCATTTTGAATTCTGAACAGAACTATTCTCATCTCCGAAGGTTTTTCTTCATGCTCCAACGGAGTATAAGAATTACGAGTGGAATTATTTTTTTGACCGTCAGTCGTTCTGCTAGAAATTGCAATGTCGTCTTCCCTTGCACTGCCCGAAATTAATTGTATCGCCACATGTTCAGGTCTAATTCTGAAAATTTCGCCTTTGCCAACAACTTGCCGTTCTCTGCCGCGAATAATCTCAACTTCAGTTCCTTCAGGCAAAGCTAAATCACTACTAGGCTCAGCAAATGCGGCATCGCGCGTTGCAAAAAAAATCCGAGACTCTGCATAAATTTGTAAAGTGTTGAAAGGAATTGCCGATAATAAAACCAGAACGCTTATTAAGGGGAGGTTAGAAAAGATGACACGAGGAATCGAAGAAGTAATTGAACATATCAATAAGCGGATTGAAGCATTGGAAAGCGAGCTAAAAAAGCTCGATGAAGTGCGGCAAGGCATCACAGAAGGCCGCGGCACAATTCAGCTTCCGTCATCATTTGATTTTCTGAATAAAAGAGTAGCTTAAGCAATTTTAAATTCGAACTCACAGAGCTAAATTATTCTCCTCTTATTAATCAGTTTTTCCAAAATGGAAACATCGGCTCTAATCATACCTAGTTTTCTATCAGGTCTATGCGAGCCGTGAAAATCACTTCCGCCGACAATTAGCAATCCCAATCTGTCAGCCACTTTTCTCCAACGCTTCATGGTCTGGTGATTATAGCTGAGATAATCTGCTTCAATTCCGCAAAGCCCTTCTCTGGAATATACCTCGATCATCATCTCGTTATCAAATGTATGAGGATGTGCGAGAGCAGGAACACCGCCGGCTTTAATCACAAGGTCAATAGCCTCGGTCGGCAATAATTTCGGTGAAGGAATATATGCCGGTCGCCCCTCGGCTAAATAAAGTTGAAACGCTTCGTCAATCGATCCGGCGTAGCCTGCTTTGACTAAAGCGGCCGCAATATGAGGTCTTCCAACCGAGCTTTCATTCGACCTTGAAGTCAATTCAATTTTCATTCCAAGCTTTTCAAGTTTGCTGAGCATTAAAGCCGCACGTTCTCTTCGCCGCGCGCGAAGAAAATTTAAAGGTTCCCGGAGAAATGGGGACTTGTGATTAATAAAAAATCCCAGAATGTGGCAGTTGCCTTTAGGCACATCGCATGACATTTCAACACCCGGAACAATTTTAATATTTTTATTTTGCGCGCATTCAATCGCAGAATCGATTCCATCTACAGTGTCATGATCAGTAATTCCGATTGCATCGAGCCCGCACTTCACTGCCTCTTCAACTAATTTCTTTGGAGTAAATTCGCCATCAGAAGCTGTTGTATGCGTATGTAGATCCACTCCACCCCTTTCTGCTATTTCAATCATACTATCCTCATATTTAAAAATATTATGCACCGAATTTGAATTAGTATCCAGAAAGAAAAAAAGCTGGAGGTTCCCGCAAGCCTTCACCCCTACACCGCCTCGCCTGTGCTTGCGCGCTTGCTTATCCAGCACGTGCGAGGGGAACACATGCGAGGGCGCACGTGCCTCCTATCTTTTAATCCTTTATTCGAAGACCAACGAAGCCATGAGTGCGGCGCCGATAGGAAGACACGATTCGTCAATGTTGAACTTTGAATTGTGATGACAGAAGCGAGTCGAAGATTCCTCTCCGCCAGATCCCAATCTAAAGAAACAAATCGGAACTTTTCCGCCGTAATATGCGAAGTCCTCGCTTCCCATCGACGGGTGTTTAATTTCTATTACGTTCTTCTCTCCAAGAATATCTGCCGCAGTTCTCTTCACGCAGTCTGTAAGCTCAATATCGTTCTCAAGAATAGGATAGCTCTCGATAAGTTTAAATTCGATTCCGGTTTCAAGAGCAGTTGCAGACGAGCGCGCAATTTGTTCAACTTGTCTCCGCAATAATTCTCCGGTCTCTTGGTTCAGAGTTCGAATTGTGCCTTGGATTCGAGTCTCACCGGCAATTATGTTTCGTCTCGTTCCGGCATGAAAAGAACCTATTGTGAGCACTGCGCTGTCAAAAGGACTGACTCTTCGCGAAATCAAAGTTTGTATCCGAGAGACAAACTCCGCGCCTGCTACAATCGAATCTCGGCAATCATTTGGAAACGCAGCATGTCCTTCTCTCCCAATAAATGCGACGTCGAAATCGTCGCTCGCCGCCATCATCACTCCACTCTTTACTCCAATTGCGCCCGCAGATAATTGAGGGTAAACATGCTGAGCAAAAGCCGCTGTCACGCCGTCAAGAACACCTTCACTAATCATCGCTTGAGCGCCGCCGGGAGCAGTTTCTTCCGACGGCTGGAAAATAATCCGCACTCCCCTTTTGAGATCTTTCTTTTTTGAGGCAATAATCTTTGCGGCGCCAAGCAGCATTGCCATGTGCGCGTCATGTCCGCACGCATGCATAAGACCTTGATTCTTCGACGCGTACGATGCATCAGTCTTCTCTTCCAGTTCAAGCGCATCCATATCAGCTCGAAGCATTATTCTGGACAAGCTCTCACCAATGTCGGCGACTACACCCGTTCCCGCAACTCTTCTGACTTCAAATTCACCGATTCGTTCTAATTCCTTTTCAATTCGCTCTGCAGTCTTTTCCTCACGAAATCCAGGTTCCGGATTCTCATGAAAAAACCTTCTCAACTCAATTATCTCTTTCGAATTTTTTATCGCTTCATCAATTATTGTCATCAATTAACCCTTTTCGTATTTACAAACACGTTCGATTATATTACCTATTCGAGTGTGAGTTCCACAATTCTAAAAATCTACCATATTCCATAATCTCTATTCCACGTTTCAATGCGTCGCTATACTTTGAGCCCGGTTCGTTTCCAAGAACCAATAAGTTCGTATTTCCCGATACTGAAGATTGAATGCTTCCGCCCATCTTCCTCACCGCTTCTTCCGCTTCAGTGCGGCTAAGTCCCGGAATCGAACCTGTGACCACAACTTTTTTTCCAAGAAGAGGGCCATTCACATCCTCCCTTTTCTTCTCTTCAATGCAGGCCTTCAATCCGCAACTGTGAAGTTTATCCAGCAAATCCACCGCCGCAGGTTCTCTCATAAAATCATAAACACTCTTCGCCAAAATCTCTCCGATTTCGCTGACCTGAATCAAATCTTCAATCGAAGCCTCTCTCAGAGCCTTCAAAGAACCGAATTCATTTGCAAGGTCGCGCGCAGTAGTTTCTCCGATTCCAGAAATTCCAAGCGCGAATATAAATCTTTCAAGCGATTTTTCTTTTGATGCCGCTATCGCCTTCAAAAGATTTTTCGCAGACTTTTCCGCCATTCGCGGAAGGCTTATCAATTGATCAGCAGAGAGAAAATAGAGATCCGAAATATTTTTTACAAGTCCTGACGAGACGAGCTCATCGACCATTGATTCTCCAAGTCCGTCTATCTCCATCGCCTTACGGCTTCCGAAATGAAGAATTTTTGCGCGCACTGCCGCAATACAATTCACTCCGGTGCATTTCCATTTTATCTTTCCTTCCTCTTTCTCAAGCAAAGAGAAACAGACCGGGCACTTATTCGGCATTACAAACGGCGGGTTTCTTTTCTCCGCAGGTTTGACGCTGATAATCTGAGGAATTATCTCGCCGGCTTTCTGAACAACGACATAATCTCCAACTCGAATATCGAGCCGCTTTATCTCATCTTCATTATGAAGAGTAGCCGACGATACGGTCGTTCCTGAAAGATGAACAGGTTCGAATTTTGCGACAGGAGTAATTACTCCTGTTCGTCCAACCTGCAGTTCAATTGCGAGCAGTTTCGATTCAGCAGTTTCCGGAGAAAATTTGTAGGCTATAGCCCAGCGAGGAGAGCGCGCCTTTTCACCAAGTTCGCGCCGTAGCCGATAAGAGTCGACTTTTATGACAAGTCCGTCAGTATCAAACAAGTAACTCCGCTTTTCTTCCTCTTTCCGCTTTAAATTCGTCAGAATCTTTTCAGCAGAATCGTAAAGAATTCGATTCGGAACCACCGGCATTCCCAACTTCTCCAGCTTCATCATAAATTTGAAATAGTCGGAATCTCTACCCGCAAAACTGTGAATAAAAATTTTTAGTTCTCTACGCTTAACTTCTTCCCGAGCCATAAGTTTCAAAGTACCTGCCGCGGTATTACGAGGATTCGCAAAAGGAACCGAACCTTCTTCCGTCATCTGCTCCGATAATTTTGCGAACCGCTCACGCGAAATGTAAACCTCTCCGCGCAGATGCAAAGCACCGTCAGTCACTCCCTTTATCCTCTTAATTTTGAGCGGCAATTCTTTAATTGTAGTCACGTTAGATGAAACATCTTCGCCCGCAAAACCGTCGCCGCGCGTAGCCGCAAATTTGAACTGCCCGTCAAGATACAGCAAAGCCACCGCAACACCGTCTATCTTGGGTTCTACAACATATTTAAAATTTTTGTTTCCGACCGCGCTTCGAACTCGATTGTCAAATGCCATAAGTTCTTCAGGCGAATAAGTATTATCGAGCGAAAGGAGCGGAATCTCATGTTTGATCTGATTAGATTTTTTCTCCGTTGCTCCAACCTTATTTGTCGGTGAATCCTGACGCGCAAGTTCAGGAAATTTTTTTTCGAGCTCCATTAATTCCTTCAGCATAAAATCATATTCATGATCCGATATTTCCGGACGAGCCGTTACATAGTAAAGCCAGTTGTGTCTGAGAATCTCATCAATAAGTTCCTGCATCCGTAATTTAGCCGAAGAAACTATATTCTCATGCGTTCGCCTCTTCATTCTTTGCCTCGAATTAACTTTACTGCTTTTCTAACTATTTTTTCGTTGCCTGCGATAATCGAGCCTTTCGACAAATATTCATCTCCAGCATCGTAATCAATCGTAACACCGCCGGCTTCCCGAACAATAAGCGCGCCGGCCGCAATATCCCACGGGCCGAGTCCATCTTCGAAAAAAAACTCGAATCTTCCTGCCGCAGCGTAAGCGAGATCCAGCGCGGCAGACCCGATTCTTCTTACGCCTTTCACTTCAATCAAGACTCGTTTGAAACGTTCGATGCAATTGAGATCAGGCTTTGTTCCGCGCATTGCTCCGAATCCGGTTGCCGCAAGCGCATCTTCGAGTTTGCTTTCTTTAGAGACTTTGATTCGTTCTGAGCCGCGCCAGGAGCCCAATCCGCGTCCTGAAAAAAACATTTCCTCACGCAAAGGATCGTAAATTACTCCTGCTGCTTCGCCTCTAAAATCGCAAACTGCAATTGAAACCGCCCAGTGCGGAATACCTGATGCAAAATTCGTTGTTCCATCCAATGGATCGACAAGCCATCGAAATTTTTTTCCTTCTCTGCGAATCAACTCTTCTCCAACTATTTCATGCTCGGGATATTTTTTTTCTATTTCCTTACGAATAAATTTTTCCGTCTCGAGATCAGCCTCCGTAAGAACATTTCGCGGACTTTTCAAACGTTCGTTCAGCTTCGACTTTTTTGAAGAAAAATATTTCTTCAAAATTTCACCGGCATCTATTGCAATGCGCTTCGAAAATTCCAAAAGTTCCTCGATCATAAATTTCTCCCTGACACCATACAAACGCTTTTCAACATACAGTCGTCGCAGACCTTACTTCTCTTGCCTTTGCAACCCTCCACAATTCCGATCCGCGACAGAGCAAAATCATATCGCACGGGATCGGCAGGTGAAAAGGTTTTCAGCTTCTCCGTTATCTCGACTGCTGTGCGCCACGAAGCCGCCTTTCCGGCAGTCAAACCCAAAAGGCCGGCAATTCGAAAAACATGCGTATCCAGCGGAATCACTAAATCCGCCGGAGAAATAAATTTCCAGAAACCAAAATCGATTCCGTCATCAGGTCTAACCATCCATCGCAGATACATAAGCATGCGCTTGCAAGGCGAGCCGTCTCGCGGCGAAGAGATCAAACTATTCTTTTTTCGGCTTGGATTGTTTCCATTTAATTCGCCGCAGAAAAGAATCAGAGCCTTTTCGAAAGGCAGATTTTTTTTCCATATCGATCCAAGCGATGTATTGGAATTCAAAATTTCATGCAGTCGCCATGCCAAAACAATAAAATCTTCTGAAGTGAAAAACCTGTGCTTGAAATTTTTCAATCGTTTTGAAATCTCTTTTTTCGACGATTCGCGAATTACCTCAAACGGCCTGGAATCCATTCTATCAAAGAATTCGCGGGCTTTTCGGCAAATCATCTCGGCTCTTCCGAGCGCAAGCGCAGAGGCGAATAAACCTCCAATTTCGATGTTTTTTCTTCCGCGAAGTTCATGAACCACGCCGACCGGGTCGGAATCCCTGTATTCGGATTTATATTTTTGCACAAGCTCATCTAAAAGTTTTTTGAAAATTTCTTTTCTCATTTCGAACATTTTACGATTAAATCATACAAATGAAGAAGTCGTTTTTATTTTTATCTATTTTAATAATTATTTCGGTCGG
>Ga0210051_1005189_pt1 | contig 12534 bp, 7 predicted proteins | sample CryGey092014_all_FD_185464 | JGI IMG/M metagenome (GOLD analysis project Ga0210051, IMG submission 185464) | Groundwater microbial communities from aquifer - Crystal Geyser CG23_combo_of_CG06-09_8/20/14_all (SPAdes) (version 2) | ecosystem: Environmental > Aquatic > Deep subsurface > Groundwater ...
TGGGGCAAGATATATCTCAAATGGGTAGAAACACCAATTGATCCCTTCATAGACACTCCTTTCTAAGTTAATCTATTACCCTATCATTATTAGGGTAGAGTGTCCACGATGTGTTTGAACCTACGCATAGTAAATTTGAAATAAATATAAAAACTTATTCTTTTGAAGAATCGTTTTTTTTAACAAACTTTTTAATTGCTTCAATATTTTCCAAAACCAATTTGGCTTTTTTGACTCCAAATTGAAAAGGATATTGATCCTCTTCGTTATTTTTTAAAACAATCATGGCATTTCCTTTGAATTCCGACTCTTCTACGATTGACATATTGTCTCCTTTTATTATTATGTTTTTAAATATTATAACACATAATTTTTTTGGTCAGAAAAATTATGTGTTTCGGGGTCAGCTTTATCTTGAGCCAATAGATCACCGATATATTCAATCATTTGATTAATTATATCAATGACTTGGAAACTCGCTTTTGTTAAATTTAATTGATTATACAAATCTAACCAAATTTTGCGGTAATTTTCATAATTGAGACTTTGTTTGTCAAGCTCTTTCAGACCAGCTCGTATTTTTATAATCCCATTATTGACGGTAGAATAATATTTATCAATCGGGCTATCAAAATTATTTTCTAATATTTCTTTATTGGTTATAATTTGACTATATCACTATTTATTATTTTCTACGATTAGCACTCCAACGATCATCAATGATATTTTGAGCAATATTTTTTGGTACTTCACTGTAATGAGCGAATTCCATTGTGTAAGTGCCACGACCTTGAGTAATCGAACGGAGTTGGGTAGCATAGCCAAACATTTCAGCCAATGGAACATGAGCGTCAATAACTTTAAGATTAGGACGGTCGTTGGTATTGTCAATTTGGGCTCTTTTGGACATAAGATCGCCCATCGCATCACCCAAAAAATTTTCAGGAATAATAACTTCAACTTTCATAATTGGTTCAAGCAATATTAGATCAGCTTTTCGACAGGCTTCTTGAACTGCAATTGACGCAGCCACTGAAAAAGCCATTTCCGATGAATCAACCTCGTGAAAAGAGCCATCATAAAGTGTTACTTTAATGTCAATCACCGGATAGGCGGCTAGAATACCTCTTGAAAAGGCTTCTCGAACGCCTTTGTTGATAGCTGGAATATATTCTGACGGAATAGTACCGCCTTTAATTTTATTAATAAATTCATAACCTTTGTCAGTATTTGTTTCCACCCCTAACCAGACATGCCCATATTGTCCACGACCACCACTTTGACGAATGTACTTACCTTCAGCTTTAGCAGTTCCTTTAATAGTTTCTTTATAAGCAACCTGAGGTTTACCAACATTAGCTTCTACGCTAAATTCTCTTTTCATTCGATCGACAATAATATCCAGATGTAATTCACCCATACCGGCAATAATTGTTTGGTTGGTTTCTAAATCGTTAGAGACCTTAAAAGTTGGATCTTCTTGAACAAATTTTGATAAAGCAATACTCATTTTTTCTTGGTCAGCCTTAGTTTTTGGTTCGATTGCCATATTGATAACTGGCTCAGGAAAAGATATTGATTCAAAAAGAATTGGGCTGTTAGTATCGCAAAGAGTATCTCCAGTAGAAGTGGATTTTAGCCCAACCGCAGCCGCAATTTCTCCAGCGTAAACAATATTAACATCTTCACGATGGTTAGCGTGCATTCGCACAATTCGTCCAATTCGTTCTTTTTCATTTTTTGATGAATTTAATATATAACTATTCGTCGTTAGAACTCCTGAGTAAACTCTAAAAAAAGTTAATGTTCCAACAAATGGGTCAGTTGCAATTTTAAATGCTAGGGCTGAAAATGGTTCATTAACAGACGATTTTCGAGCGATTTCTTTACTTTCATCTTTAACATCAAAACCCTTGATTGGTTTGACTTCGGTAGGTGAAGGTAGATAATCAACAATTGCATTTAAAATTGTTTTAACTATAATTCCACGACCATCACCACCCATAACTAAAAATATTTCTCCAGAAATTAATGATTTTCTGATAGCGCAAACAAATTCTTCATTTGTCAATTTCTCTCCATTAAGATATTTTTCTAGCAAAGCATCATTTGATTCAATTACTTTTTCGAGGAGTTGATTACGATATAGAGTTGCTTTTTCTTTCAATTCGCTGGGTATTTCTTCTTCAATTAAATCTTTGTCGGTAAAGTCTTTATATGTATAGGCTTTCATTTTAACGACATCTACTACTCCTGAAATATCTTTTTCAAATCCGATTGGGATATGAACAGGAAAAGCGTTGGGTGTCAATTTCTCTTTAATTGAGTTTAGGCTTTTTTCAAAATCACCACCAGTTTGATTGATTTTATTTATAAAGCAGATGCGTGGGACAGAGTATTTATCGGCTTGTCTCCAAACAGTTTCTGATTGTGGTTCTACACCCATTTTTCCGTCAAAAATAACTACAGCACTATCCAAAACTCGCAACGATCGTTCAACCTCAACTGTAAAATCGACATGACCGGGTGTATCAATGATATTGATTTGATGCTTTCGCCATTGACAACTAGTAGCAGCCGAAGTAATAGTAATTCCTCGTTCTCGTTCCTGTTCCATCCAATCCATAACCGTATTTCCTTCATGCACCTCTCCAATTTTATGAGTTCTGCCAGTCGTAAATAAAACACTTTCCGTAACAGTTGTTTTGCCGGCGTCAATATGGGCAATTATCCCAATATTTCTAATATTATCAATTGTATAATCAGACACAAAAAAAATTTTAAATTTTAAATTTTAAATTTGAAATTAACGAATTAATATCTTGCAAAGTGGGCAAAAGCCTTATTAGCTTCGGCGGCTTTGTGCATATTTATTTTCATTTGGTAAGCGTTACCACTTTCTTTATAGGCAGAAATCATTTCTTCAGCTAATTTTTTATCGAAAGATTTCCCTTTACCTTCCTTAGTGGAGTTGATCAACCATCGATAAGCTAATATTTTTGCTCGATTGGATTTAATTTCAACTGGGACTTGATAAGTTGCGCCACCAATTCTGCGAGGTTTAACTTCAAGTTGGGGAGTAATCTTATCTATAACGGATGAAAAAACTTCAAATCCTGTCAGATTCAATTCTTTTGCAACAATATCAAAAGCTGAGTAAACCATTTTAATCGCTAAATCTTTTTTGCCATTTTTCATAACTTTATTGATAAATTTAGCTACCTCTAACGAGCCGTAACGAGTGTCAGGTTTCAAAGTTCTAACTTTAAATTTTGATTTTCCTCTCATTCTTTACTTTTTTTAGGTTTTTTAGCTCCGTATTTGCTTCTACCTTGCCTTTTATCAGATACTCCAGCAACATCAAGTTTACCTCGAATAATATGATACCTAACACCTGGTAAATCTTTAACTCTTCCACCACGTATCATTACAACTGAGTGTTCTTGAATATTGTGACCTTCGCCTGGTATATAGGCAGTAACTTCTTGACCGCTAGTTAGCCTGATACGAGCAATTTTACGCAGGGCTGAATTCGGTTTTTTAGGTGTAGTGGTAGTAACTTTTATCGCTACTCCTCGAATAAACGGTTTTCCATTTGGCAAAATAACCGGTCGATTTTTTAAGAAATTAAAACTTCTCCTAAGCGCAGTTGTTTTAATACGATTCGGTTTTGATTTCCGTCCAAATTTTACTAATTGATTAACTGTTGGCATATTTATTATTTTTTAAATCCGGTACCGGCTGGGATTAACCTACCTATTATAACATTTTCTTTCAATCCTTCAAGGTTATCAACTTGACCTGAGCTAGCTGCTTCAATCAAAACATTAGTTGTCTCCTGAAAAGAAGCAGCCGATAAGAAACTTTTAGTTTTAAGTGAAATGCGACTGACCCCAAGAATTATCATTTCGGACCCAATTGGTTTTTTTTTGTTTTTAACTAGATCAGTATTAATTTTTTCTAATTCAATCAAGTCAATTAGTTGACCGGGAATTTCCTCACTGTCACCCGGATCAAGAACCAACCTTTTTGAAAACATTTTTCGTAAAATTATTTCAATATGTTTATCGTGGATATCTTGCCCTTGAACCTGATAAATCTTTTGGACCTCATTGATTATATATTGTTGAATTGGCTCTGATCCAATCAATTTCAAGCCATCGGAAAGGTTTAAATAATCATCTGTTAATATTTGTCCTTTTTCAACTTTCTCGCCATCCTTAACTAATAGATTAGTGTTTGAATTAACAATTGCTTCAAAAACTAAATCCTTGGTTGATGCGATCGTAACAATTTTTTTGTCTATTTTAACAGTACCGGAAATAGTAGCACGAATGGCTTTTTCAGTTGTATGAGTGGCAATTGATTGTTTAGCTTTAATCTCATCACCATCTTTAACACAAATGGAATAATTTTCAGGAATTTCAAGACTATTCTTTTGTGGAATTCCAGATGAGACTTGAATTGTAGTAAAGTTTTTACTTTCAATAATTTTTACTTTTCCATTAATTTGGCTAATAACGGCTGATTTTTTGGGTGGTCGGGCTTCAAATAATTCTTCAACTCGTGGTAATCCAGTCGTAACATCGCCTGAACCTTGCACACCCCCAACATGAAAAGTTTGCATTGTTAACTGAGTGCCTGGTTCTCCGATCGCTTGGGCAGCGATTATTCCAACTGCTTCGCCAATTTTGACAATTTCTCCAGTCGCTAAATCCCGACCGTAACATTTTTGGCAGATACCCCATTCAGTTTGACAATAGATGGGACTTCGGACTTCAATCGTCTCAAGATTAGCTTTACAAATTGATTCAACCGCCTCTTCTCCAATAATTTCATTGGCTTTAACTACAATTTTATTAGCTATTTTTACATCTTTTAACGAAACACGACCGAGAATTCTTTTATCAAATGATTGCATAAAATCTTCACCTTCAATATTGTAGATAATCATTCCTTTTTTAGTATGACAATCTTCTTCTGAAACAACAACATCTTGGGCAACATCAACTAATCTTCTGGTTAAATAACCAGCATCAGATGTTTTTAAAGAAGTATCCGATTTTCCTTTTCGGGCAGCATGAGAAGAAATAAAGTATTCATAAACATCTAATCCTTCTTTAAATGAAGATTTAACTGGATGAGTAATAATTTCACCAGCTGGGTTGACCACCAAACCTTTCATACCCCCCATCTGAATAACTTGAGCAAAAGAACCCCGTGCACCCGATGAAACTGTTTGGAATATATTATTATCAAATTTGTATTCAGAAATCATTGTTTTTTCGATTTGATTTCTAATATTTTGCCAACATTCGATAATTTTATATTTCTTCTCATTTTCAGTAATTAATCCAAGCGTAAATTGATTTTCAATTTCCTCAGATTCTTTTTCACCATTCTTGATTAATTGATGTTTGCTGTCTGGGACAATAACATCTTCGATTGCAATTGTTAGTCCTGAAATTGTCGCATATTCAAATCCAAGATCTTTTAAGTCATCAACAAACTTAGCAGTTCTGGTTGAACCATATGCTCGGTAAATTTGGCTAACTATTTTTTTAAGTTTTTTACTGGTAATTTCTTCGTTAATAAAGTCAAGCTCTTTCGGCAGTAAGTTGTTAAATAAAATACGACCAACGGTTGTGTCGATCATTTGGTCATTAATTCTGATTTTTATTAGAGCTTGTAGATCGATGATATCAGATTGGTAGGCAGAAATAGTATCATTTTTTGACGAAAATGATTTATTTTTACCCTTGGCATCTTCTTTGATGCTAGTAATATAATAACAACCATAAATAATATCGTAATTTGGATGAACGGTTGGTTCTCCAGAGGCTGGTTTAAGTAAGTTTTTTGATGCTAAAATAATATTTTTTGCTTCATCAACGGCTGATTTTGATAATGGGACATGAACTGCCATTTGGTCACCATCAAAGTCAGCGTTAAAAGCATAACATACCAATGGATGAATACGGATCGACTTTCCTTCAACTAATTTTGGTTGAAAGGCTTCGATACCTAAACGATGCAGAGTTGGAGCACGGTTGAGTAAGACATATGATACTTTAATAATTCTTTCTAAAATATCCCAAACCTCGGGTGAGTTTTGTGATATCAATTTTGAAGCATTTTTAACATTATGTACATAGCCTTCTTCGATTAATTTTGAAATTACATGAGGCTTAAACAATTCCAATGCCATTTTTTTAGGCAATCCACATTCATTTAATTGAAGTTCTGGTCCGACAACGATCACACTTCTGCCAGAATAATCGACTCTTTTTCCCAAAAGGTTTTGTCTAAAGCGACCCCGCTTACCTCGTAGCATATCAGAAAGCGAACGGAGCTTTCTTCCCGCCGATGTCATTTGAGGGGATTTGTCTCTTCGATTAGTATTATCTATTAACGCATCGACTGCTTCTTGTAACATTCTTCGTTCATTTCGAGTTATAACTTCCGGAGCACCAGATTCAATCAATTTTTTCAAACGATTATTACGGTTGATAATTCTTCGGTAAAGATCATTTAAGTCACTTGCCGCAAAACGACCACCATCGAGTTGTACCATTGGTCTTAAATCCGGAGGCAAAACAGGTAGTTTGGTAAGAATTGTCCATTCAGGTTTAATTCCGGCTTTTGCCATTTTTTTGATAACTCGATAACGTCGCAACTCTTTTTTGATATAACTATAGTCGTGTCGATTTTCAGCGATTGTATTTTCTAATTTTTCTAATTCTTTTACGAAATCTATTTTTTTTAATAACTCATATATTGCATTAGCACCAATACCAACTCGTACTAAATTACCGTATTTTTCACTGACAATAAAATAATCTTGTTCGTTAATCAATTGTCCAACTGATAACGAATTGATTTCATTTTTAGTTTTTTTGTATTCAGACTCAACCGAGATTAAACTATCTCGATTTTTGGCTTGTTTAATTTGTTCATATTCTTCATCAAGTTGTTTTATTAAGTCACTTTTAACTTCTTCGTTAATTTCAAGCACCACAAAGGAGGCAAAATAAACAACTTTTTCTATACTACTCATTGACATATCTAAAACAATTGACATGGTTGAAGGAACACCATGAAGGTACCAGATGTGTGCGACTGGAACAGCTAGACTAATATGCCCCATTCGTTCACGACGAACAGACGAATGAACAACCTCAACTCCACATTTATCGCAGACTACACCTTTGTAGCGAATTTTTTTATATTTTCCACAATAACACTCATAATCTTTAGTTGGTCCAAAAATTTTTTCACAAAATAGACCATCTCTTTCTGGCTTTTGGGTTCGATAATTAATCGTTTCTGGTTTTAAAACCTCACCATTTGACCATTTTTCTATATCTTCCGGCGAGGCGATTTTGATTCTTATTTTGTCGAAATCATTTAAGCTAATAAATGTATTGTGTGTCATAATTTTATCTATTTTTTTATTGATTAAAATTATTAATAATTATTTTTCTTCCTTTTCCTCAAATTTAGGAGGATTCTTTTCTTGTTCAGCAAATATTTCAGTTAATTTTTCATCAAGGCTCGGTTTTTCGGTATAAATAGTATTTCGATTTGTATCAGTAATGTTTTTTTGATTAATAATATTAACCGGTTGGTTGTTACGATTAAGAGTCTCAATATTCAAACCGAGCGAACGAAGTTCTGAAAGCAAAACGGAAAAAGATGCCGGAATAGATGGTTTTTGAATATTTTCATTTTTGATAATTGATTCGTAAGTTTTTGATCGTCCAATTACATCATCTGATTTAATAGTCAACATTTCTTGAAGAGTGTGAGCCGCTCCATAAGCTTCTAATGCCCAGACTTCCATTTCCCCAAACCTTTGACCACCAAATTGTGCTTTTCCACCTAATGGTTGTTGCGTAACCATCGAATACGGTCCAATCGAACGAGCATGAATTTTATCGTCAACCATATGTATCAATTTCATCATATAAATAATTCCAACGGTTATTTCTTTATCAAATGTTTTCCCCGTAACTCCATCATAAAGTTTTATTTTACCTGATTTTGGCAGGTTAGCTTTTTCTAATTCACTTTCTATTTTTTCTAAAGTGACTCCGTTAAAAACAGGCGAGGCGACTTTAATATTTAATTTTGAGGCAGCCCAACCCAAATGGGTTTCTAAGATTTGCCCCAGATTCATACGAGAGACAACCCCCAGCGGGTTGAGAATAATATCAACAGGCGTTCCGTCGGCTAAAAATGGCATATCCTCAGCTGGTAAAATTTTTGAAATAACTCCTTTATTACCATGTCTACCAGCCATTTTGTCACCGGCTTGAATTTTTCTCAATTGAGCGATAGAAATTTCAACCACTTGGTGAACACCTGATGGCAACTCATCACCCTCATCTTTAGAAAATATTTTAATGCCAATCACCTTACCAAATTCGCCATGAGGCAAACGAAGAGACGAATCCATAACATCTTTAGCCTTTTCACCAAAAATGGCTCTTAATAATTTTTCTTCTGCGGTTAATTCAGTTTCTCCTTTGGGAGAAATTTTACCAACTAAAATATCACTCGATTTAACAATAGCACCAATTCGAGCTATACCATCTTCATCGAGATGAAAAAGTGCTTCGTCTCCGACATTTGGGATATCACGAGTAATTATTTCTGGTCCGAGCTTAGTATCCCTAACTTCAATCGAATATTTTTCAATGTGGATTGAGGTTAAAGAATCATCTTTAATCAACCGGTCGGATATAACAATAGCATCTTCATAATTAGAGCCTCGATAAGACATAAATGCGACTAATAAATTTTTTCCTAATGCTATTTCACCATTTTCTATTGAATTACTTTCAGCGATGATATCACCCTTTTTAACACTTTGGTTAGGTGTAACTTTGATAGTTTGGTTAATGCAGGTCGCTTGATTTGAACGGATAAATTTATTAATAGTGTGAGTAAACGGTTGGGTTATTGAATTGTATTTTACTGTAACTGAATTTTCATTAATCGATTTAACTATTCCGCTATCGGTTGCATAAACAATTTGACCGGAATCACGAGCTGCTTCTTTTTCAATACCAGTTCCAACATACGGAGAATCGCTTTTGACTAATGGGACTGCTTGCTTCATCATATTTGATCCCATTAAAGCACGAGTTGCTTCGTCATTTTCAATAAATGGAATTAAATTTGATGTCAATGATAGTAGCTGACGGGGCGAAATATCAACTAGTTGTATCTTAATGGCATTCTCGAGTTTTGGACCATCTAATGTTCTGGAAAGGACCTTTTCACCAATGATGAAACCTTGATTATTGACTTCAGTTGAAGCTGGAGCAACAATAAATTTTTCTTCATCGTAAGCGTCTAAATAGACTACTTCATTAGTGACTTTTGGCTTTGAATTAACTAATTTAACTTTATAAAAAGGTGCCTCGATAAAACCGTATTCATTAACCCGGCTGTAAATTGACATCTGCCCAACTAGCCCAATATTAGGACCTTCTGGGGTATGGATAGGACAAATGCGGTTATAGTGTGAAGGATGAACATCACGAACTTCAAAGCCAGCTCTTTCTCTTGAAAGACCTCCTGGACCAGTCGCAGCTAACTTTCTTTTATGCTCAATCTCAGAGACAGGGTTAACTTGATCCATAAATTGAGAAAGTTGTGAAGATGCAAAGAATTCTTGTAAAACAGCCATTAGCGGTCGGTTATTAATTAGTTGAGCGGGCGTAATCGTTTTGGGGTCTGCAACTGCCATACGATCTTTAACAATTCTTTCCATTCTAAGTATTCCGATTCTCAATCTTGACTGAACCAATTCTCCAACAGATCGAATTCTTCTATTTTTTAGATTATCAACATCATCCGGCTTGGCGTTTGGGTCATTATTAAGACGAATAATTTCTTTTACCGTTTCAATAATATCATCGATTAACAAAATACGATTTTCAAAATCATTTTTTACATCTAAATTTAAGCGACGATTTATTTTATAACGACCAATCTTTCCGAGATTATATCTTTTTGAATCGAAAAACATCGCTTCAATAAAACTTTTAGCTGTTTCTGCATTGACTAAATCGCCTGGACGAATTCTTTTATAAACTTCAATCAAGGCTTCATCACTATTTTTAGATGGATCTTTTAATAGAGTAGATGTGATATATTGATTTTTTGGATCAGTATCGATTTTAGCGAAAATTCCTTTTAATTCTTGATTTTCAAAACCTCCGATTGCTTTTAAGAATGTAGTGACAGGAATTTTTCTTTTTCGATCTATTTTAACCGAAATAATGTTTTTATTTGAAGTTTCAAATTCTAGCCAAGAACCACGAGTTGGAATAATTTTTGCCCCGAAATATTTTCGATAATTAAAATCATCAGCAGTAAATAAAACACCATAAGATCGGACAATTTGATTAATAATAACTCTCTCAATTCCATTTATAATAAAAGTTCCACCCGAAGTCATCAATGGGAAGTCACCCATAAATACATCTGATTCTTTACTTTTTCCAGTTTTTTTATCCGTTAATTTAATTCTAATTTTTAGAGGTGCTTTATAGGTTAAATTTTTAGCTTTGGCTGTTTCTTCATTAACCTTGGCTTCGTCAAGTTCATAATCTAAAAATTCTAAAACATAATTTTCACCTGTGAAATCTTCGATTGGATTTATTTCGTCAAACAGTTCCTTAAGTCCTTCCTCAAACAACCAATTATAAGAATCAATTTGTGATTGCGTAAGGTTTGGCAGTTCAAATTTTACGACTGACTTTTCGTCATAATAGACTCTATCCATAATAAATTTAGTTATTAGTTATTATTTAATCAGTATCTAAGCAACAAAAACAAACTTCTTTCCAAAAAAAGAAGTTGAAGAATGCCTTCCTTCTAAAAATAATCTACCATCATTTTTATTTTTTTCGTCCCGTAATATCAACTATACTTAAACTGTACAACAACAGATATTCAATGTCAATAGTTAAAAGTTAAATTAAACTATTTTTTATTAATTCTTTTTTTAATTGCTTTATCAAGTTTAGAAATTTTTACTGTTTCCTGCGAACGATCAGACAAATCTCTTAAAATTACGCTTCCTTCAAATGCTTCTTTTTGACCAATGATTAAAGCAATTTGAGCATTACTTTTATCAGCTCGTCTCAATTGTTCTGATAATGGATGTTTCCCTAAACTTACTGATACTTGATAACCTTTTTTGCTTAAAATATTAATTAAATTAAAACTGACTTTTTTAGCCTTGTCGCTAATTTGAATAACGACGATTTTAGTTCGGAATAAAATCGGAGGTTCAATATCTCTTTCCGTCAAAGCGTCAATCAATCTTTCAACTCCGATTGCCATACCGACTGAAGGAGTAGATCGTCCACCTAGACGTCGAATCAACTCATCATAATGTCCACCGCCAGCTAGACTATTCTGCCGTCTTTCATCGTTTATTAATCTGAATTCAAAAACCGTTCGAGTATAATAATCAAGCCCTCGAACCAAGCGAGGGTTTAAATCATAATTGACTCCCATTTCGTCAAGGAATTCTAACAGCTCTTGGAAGTGGCTACGATCTTCATCACTAACCATATCAATAATTTGTGGAGCACCGTCAATAATTTCTTGACATTCCTTAGCTTTACAATCTAAAACTCTTAAAGGATTAATTTTTAATCGTTCTATACAATCTGAGCACATAATTGATTTATAGTTTTCAAAATATTGTAAAAGAGTCGTTTTAATTTTTCCTCTTGATTCACGACTACCCAATGTATTTAAATCTAGAATAATATCTTTCTTTATTTTTAGTGAAGAAAAAAGTTGAAATGCGGTCAAAATAATTAATGCATCGCCATAAGCACTTTTATCGCCAATCAATTCTAAATTTAATTGATTTAATTGTCTAAATCTGCCTCTTTGAGGTCTGTCGTATCTAAAAACAGGTCCCAAACTAGCTAATTTAATGGGGTGTTCTTTAGATTGTAAGCCGTTTTCTAAATAAGCTCTGATAATACCGGGCGTAAATTCAGGGCGAAGGACAAAAGTATTTTTATATTCCTTTTTATCTTCTCCATCGTACTCAACATTTGAATTTAATCTTTTAACTTCATAAAGCTCTTTTTTAACAATATCGCTCGATGACCCAGTCCCCCGAAGATATATTTCACTATTTTCGAAAATTGGCGGATTGATTAAATCAAAACTTAGTCGAGAAGCAATTTTTTCAAATGTGGAAGTAATCCAACTAAAATAAAGTGCTCTTTTCCCCAAGTAATCAATAGTCCCACGGGGTCTTTGGTAATTTCTAGCCATATATTAAAAAGTAAGTTAAAAACTAAATTTATATAATAAGTTTAAGTTAATGTTATCTTAAAAACGTCCATTTGTCAATGGTTTACCATTGCAAAAGTCACTTAACATATTGGACTCCTACAAAACAGTAAAAACAACTAACAAGGAGTCATAAATATGCAACAGATCTATATCAATAGTTATTTCAAAGGGTATGATTACTTAATGAAATATATT